>ERZ839823.729-NODE-729-length-42998-cov-4.528934_pt1 | contig 42998 bp, 33 predicted proteins | sample MGYA00519862_ERZ839823 | MGnify/ENA primary metagenome ERZ839823 (study PRJEB31850, sample SAMEA3708853) | human gut metagenome | biome: human gut; feature: human-associated habitat; material: faeces | place: China | collected 2014 ...
ATTGGACGTTGTGAACCGCTTACGGCAGGGGCGGCGCAGCGTCCTTTTATTTTGCTCTGTGAGCGTCTTTCTCTGCGGATGATGGAATGGTCGTCCTCCCCCGTGCGGCGCGTCCTATGCGGCAAAGAACGGCTGACAGGGGCAACAGAACGATTTTGAAACCAGATTTCCAAACAGGCCACCCCAAACCCCGAATTGACCATCTTCGCGCAGGCTTTAGCCCCGATAGTGTATGCCTCATCGGGCGAAAATCTCCAACCCCACCCCGTCCCCGAAACCGTCTCAGACAGGAAAAGCCGATTCCTGTTTTTTATTTTGGCATGGGGCAGGCAGTCAAAAACGCTGGAGGGTGAGCCGTGGTTTGTTGCGGCGGATGTGTGTAGGGCGCTGGGGCTGGGGAACAGCAGCATGGCGGTTTCCAAGTTGGATGATGACGAAAAAATGACCCTCAGTTTAACTGATAGTCATTCCAACCAGCGAGGAGGCGCGCAGATGGCTACAATTATCAACGAACCCGGCCTGTACGCGCTCGTCCTGAGCAGCCGCAAGCCCGAAGCCAAAGCCTTCAAGCGCTGGATTACCCACGAGGTCATCCGCAAGACCGGCGGCTACATTGCCGGTCAGGAGACGATAATACCGACCTCGTCACTTAGGGCGTAAGCTATGCCCTTAATTCAACATAGGGCTATGAAATTGAACTCACACCTTCTCACGCGATGGCCGTCAGCTTAACTGACGCCAGCTCGAAAAGGGTATCATTTCAACTGACCCCCTTTGCCTGTACGGCGTGCGCGGACGCAAGTGCTTCATTGATGGACGCTCAAGGCGTGCGCCTACGCTTCTTCCTTCAAATTCTGTGCGGTTGTGCCGGAGAAATCGCTACAGCTGATGCACGGAGAAGTGTGCGCACACAAACAGCAGGGAAAGGCTTCACTGTACGCTGATTTCGGACAGAGGCAGGGGAACAGCAGCAAGGCAATCAGAAAGTTTGATGCAGATGAAAAAGATGGGGTCGATTTAACCGACCCCATCGGACGCAAACCCGCCGCTTGGGCGAGGATGAGAAGGGTGTGTATTCAGCACAGCCCCCGGGGAATTAAAATCCCCCACCAGCACAAAAGGGGTCACTACTAATGCTCCCCGTTGCCTGTACGGCATCGCTGGCCGCTCCCCTTTCATTAAATGGGCGGTCAATGCGCACGTGTTGACACTTTTTCACGCTACTGCGGTAAAGCGCCATGCTTCACCTCACGCCGTTTTCGGTCAGGTGGTGGGGGTGCTGACAACGTTTTTTCTGGGGACTATCTTGGGGACTATTCTGGGGACTACTCACCTTGATTTGCGGCAGTTTCAAGAACGATGCACGTCAAAAAAGCTATACATTACTTAGATTTATGGTGTATCAGAAAACCAGCCAAAACCCCATTCGGGCAACTCCGACTCTGAAGGCCACAGGTTCGACTCCTGCCGGGTGCACCAAACGCATATAATCCGAACCAGATTTTCCAAATCGGAAATGGGTTCGGATTTTTTGTTGTTCTGCGATATAATTTCTTTCTGAATGGCAAAGGTCGGCAGACTGACCGCGAGGTACCGTCAGCCGAGAAATCGCCAAAGGAGCAAAGTCTCTGCGCTATGCGAATATCTGAATAAACAAAAGACCGCCCCAACCCGGCGGTCTTTGCTTTAGTTCTGAGGCTGGAGGGGCACGATGGCAAGCGTCTTGCCCAGCGACGCCAACACCTTCAGGATCGTATCCAGCTGGGGGTTGGCGTCTCCGCGCTCCATTCTGGCGATTTGGGGCTGTTTAACGCCGCTCAGGGCTTCAAGCTGGCGCTGGCTGATGCCCTGTTCCTGCCTTGCTTTAATCAACTCCGTGATGAGCGCAACGCGCATATTGCTTTCCGCAATCTCTTCCGGCGTGAAATGCTCCTTGTCAAATTCTTCATCCCATACAGAGAAACCGCCCTTCGTATAATTCATGCTTTTCCCTCTCTTTCCTTGAAATCCGCCAATTCGCGTTTGGCCTGTTCAATTTCGCGCTTCGGGGGTCTTCTGGGACTTTTTTACAAAGCTATGCAGAAGAACGAAAACGCCGTCAACCCATCCCGCAAACAGGATACGGTCGTCAATCGGTCGAAGTTCCCAAATCTCTCCGTCAAGGTGTTTGGCATATTTTTCGGGGAGATAGGTGCCATTTTCGGATAGGGCTTTGACATATTCTCGAATCTTCGTGAGCTTGATCTGGCTATCCTTGCTTTTACTATTCTCCAGTTCTGCGATATAATCCAGAAGCGAGAATTTTCCCTGCTAGTCAACACAAAAGATAATCTGATGCAATGTTCTGTCCTCCGTTTCCCACACGATAACATATACGTTATCACACGTCAAGTGGTTTCTTATGTAATCAAAAGGATTTCTTGGGGACTGCTCACCTTGATTTGCGGTCACTTCAAGAACAATGCACATCAAAAAGCTATATATTGCTTAGATTCATACTGTCAAGCGTGGCGCAAGTGACACACCCTGACAGGAGTGACAGACCCGCAGAGCGCAAAAAGCCCCGGCGAGTCGTAGCCCGTCGGGGTGAATGTGTCAGGTGTCGGCCTGATCCGCATCATCTGGTGGCGTGAAGCCGTCGCGCCGCATCTTTTCTGCGCAGGCGGCACGAATCCACGCTTGCGCACTCATGCCAGCCGCCGCAGCGGCCGAACGAATCGCGCTCCCCTCTGCGCGCGGCGGTCTGATGGTCAAGGCATCCTGCCGCCGCTGATAAGCGGCATTGGCCGCCCTCTTGGCATCCGTAGACATTACATCACCTCACAAAAAGGATATCATAATCATACATACATGTCAATATGTACAGTTTGTGTAAAACAATGCATGTAGATATGTATTCAACTCCAACATTGCGTTTGTACATGTCTACATGTATATTATAGCCACAGCAAGGGAAACCGAGCTGAATACACCGCAGGAGGTAGAAAGGACATGGACGAAAGATTGACAGCGAAAGAACTTGACCGGCTGGCCGACTGGCTGACGGCGCAGGGCTTGACACCTGAGAAGGTGCTTGAATGTATCAAGTACATCGCAGACGAGGCGCCCCGGCGAAGGGGGAAACGAAAACCCTTGACGCTCCAACAAATAAACGAACGTCAAGGGTTTTCACAAACCGCGGGCGGCTTTCCTGCCAGCCACCGCATCTTCATTTTACTCGGTCGCCTCCGACTCGGTTTATTCCGAGTTTATTATACTGTGGAAAACAGAAAAAACAACCATTCCAAGCACTTTCTTTTCACCGCACGCGCCTATCGCGCAGGCGGATCAGAAAAAAAGCGAATAGAAAAATCCAGCCAAGCAATCACCTTGACTGGATTCTCTGGTAGCGGCAATGTGATTCGAACACATGACACTTCGGGTATGAAAAATCAAAATTGGAAATAAAAGGCATGGATGACGGGGCGGATGTGAGGCGATTGAGGGTGGAAGATTTGTGTGGATTAAACACATTGATAAACGCAACAGGCTCATGAAAGCAACAACCGTTCGGAGGTTTCAAACAGTTTAAGTCAAAAGCTCACATGAATTTTCCTGAGACCTGCCTTATTATGATATGTTCAATGCTATCGGCTACGACGTTAAAGGATCCATCTACGTCTAATTTCAGATATGAAAAAATATCTTTATATGTTCTTATTCTCAAAATAGATAACTTTCTAAAAAACACCTTTTCTGTGTAAAAAAACAAATCATCCCACCTTTTTCAAAGAAATTTCCGGCTCACAATCTTCGATAATCGTCATATATACAAGTGTAAACTTTCTCAACGAAATATTACATCCACAGATATATTCTGACGCAATATACAGACTAAGTTTTTGTTCAGTAGAAAGATGCGTGGTACAATCCATATCTTGATAATCTTCCGTTCTATATCCTTGCGTATACTTTTCCATTAAACTTCTTAAATAATAAGCACATAGTTCAATACTTTCATCAATATCGAGCATTTTCATCAGAAAGTTTCGAGGATTCATTTTATAATAATGTTTCGCATTCTCTACAGAAATCTGCGCAAGTCCCAATGTACAGTTATGTTTAATTACATACGACGGTAAAAATCGGCATGCTAAATACTCAATTTTCTGTTGAAACCAACTCTTTCGATTTATCAATTCAAGCATCAAGACCGTCTCCAGTAATTCCCTTTGTATTCCATTTCTTTCTGAAGCCCTATCAATCTCATAAAAATAATCTTTTACAAATTTCCCTTCAAATTTGATTTTTCGATAAGTCATGCATAAATCGGCTGCAAATGTCTTACAATCCATGTAAGGATTTGATTTTTCGCAATATTCAATTACACTCCTTACGCCTACTGGAATACACATTCCAAGTAACTGAATAATGATATTGAATCCTGTATTGTCAAATACATATACTTCTTTATTTTTCAAAATCATAGGAAGCAAAATATTAATTGAAAAGCATCCACAGGATATAGAAAAAACAACCGATAAAATGCAGGATATAAAGTAAACAAATTTTATTTCACTATCAAAAAATGCAAATAGACGATATTGATAAATAGATGGCCATGAGCACAGAAAGCTTCCCATAGTAATCCCAAATAGAATAGTTCGTTTAGAAACGCCAATAATTTCAAATACAAAGGAAAGAAATGCTATGAACAGAAGCCTTGAAGCCGCTGCATATATTGCTTTTTTTAAGCTTTTACTATAAATAATATCCCGTACAGAATAATATGTGCTCGGAAAAATCACTAATTGAAACGGCAAAATTAATAGATATAAAAAAGCAATCAATACGCTATACACTAATTCGGAATATGAAATCACTATTTCCTCTCCCATCTCACCTTTAGCATTTATTGTATATCATATTTATGGAATTACACAATCGAATTATTCATACAATTTTTCAAGCGGAATCAACTCCACCCCTTGATCCACCTGCGCATCGAATCCACTCCGTGAGATAAACGCATATCGATAGCAGTTCATCCCCGTCCGCCTGACCTGCTCGATTTCCTGCTGAATCATGCTCTCTGTGAGCGGTTCGCTGCGGAATTTCGCCTCATAAAAGACGTAACCATTCGGGTCTTCGGTTACAATATCGAATTCGCCGTTCGTCCGCGTCTGCGGATCATCGTAATAATACTTTCCAATTCGATCAAACGGAATCGGGAGCTTTCCCGCACGATTTTGGCGAATCAGATACTGCCTGCAAATCTCTTCAAACTGGCGCGGCACATACTGCTTTTCAAAGTCATCCCTGATATACCGGTCATAAAACACATCGGAATCCATCACGTTCATCTGCGAGGAATAGCGGAACACGTACCGATAGTAGAACAGTGAAAGATTATCCGTAATGGTATACCCCGCCTTGCGCTTGTTGTTCACATCGTTAATGGGTGCTTCCTTTTTCACAACCTCCATGCGAATGAGCTTTTCCAGCACATCCGCCAACGCCGGACTGCTGGAAACATGGGACTGCGAGAGTAAATCGCTGTACTTCGAGAATCCCCGTGCCAGCGCTTCAAACACCTCGTTCGCATTGTTGATTTTGGAGATCTCCGATTTGAGGTACATCGAAACTTCATTTTCCAGCCGGGCGTCCGGCGAAGCAATCAGCTCGATGATGTTCTCCCAAACCGAAAGCTGCGAATTGATGAGCTTGTTGTAATACGGAATCCCGCCGAACACACTGTACAGCCTGACCTTATCCTCGTCAGAAAAAGTCGGATAAAACAATGCCGATTCGTAATAATCCATCGGCTTCAAATCAATCGTTCGATCTACACGCCCATACAGCGGATTCTCCCGAAGCAAAAGGGATTTCATGACATCTACATACGAACCGCACAGGATGAGCTTCAGCGCCGATGTATCGCGATAGCGGTCAACCAACGCCTGCAAAACGCTGTCCATCCCCTGCACAACTTCGCGCAAGTACGGATACTCATCCAGCACCAAGATCATCGACTTTTCCTTCGCCGCTTCAAACAGATACGTCAGCAACGCTTCCATGCTGTCAAAAGAAGGCTTTGGAAAATGAAACGTATCCGCCAGCAGCACAGACAAACTCTCCGTGTTATTCTGTTCCGTCGTCTGTTTGCATTCAAAATAAATGCTGGTTACGTCCGTTTCACGCAGGCTCTGCTTAATCAGCTCGCTTTTGCCGACGCGCCTGCGTCCATAAATCAAGCCAAGCTGCATCCCTTCATACGAAAACAGACGATGCAAATCCTTGCGCTGCTTCTCCCGTCCGTAGAATTTCATTTACTCGGTCACCTCCGACTCGGTTTAGTCCGAGTTCATTATACTGTGGAAAACAGAAAAAAACAACCATTCAAAGCACTTTCTTTTTACCGCACGCACCTATCGCGCAGGCGGATCAGAAAAAAGTGAATAGAACAATCCAGCCAAGCAATCAACTTGACTGGATTCTCTGGTAGCGGCAATGTATTCAGATACACATCAGAAGTATTTTTATTTCATCACTTTTTCAAGCAAAGCCTGATAACTGTCCACCACATCATAAACCACATTTCCGTTGCTGATCGCCTTGAAATGCTCTCTGGCACAGTGAATCTTAGATTCTTCAATGAGCCGCAGCTGCATGGAGGACATCGCGCCCTTCGTCTCCGCGACGAAATAGATATGCTTGACCGTGCCTTCATAAAAGGCAATCGCCCAGTCCGGATTATAGTGGCCGACCGGCGTTGCGATATAGAAGCTATCCGGCAGTTTCACATAGACGGCAACATTGACATCAGTATCAAGGTCAGCCGCAAAATCATGCTCGTTGGTTGAATCATACACGATATGGTCATACAAATGCCGCTGCGCTTTCATGGCGTTGGTTCCGAGTTTGCCCTTGATTGTCGGCTCTGTGAAAATATCCGTATCGTAGTGTTCATCCAGCATGTTGTAGGTGATATGCTGAATAATTGCGGTTGCCTTTTCATCGTTAATCAGCGCGGCGGCTTTGATGATAAATTCTTCCGGATTGAACCTGAATTGTTCAAATACAACCTTCTCGATACCGGTCAGAATCGCGACAACTGCCTTTCGGGTCAAACCGGTTTCGCCAACGAGCTTGCCGACCAAATCATATTTTACGCTGCTGTTGGTATGAATCCGCCTGCCGCTGTCATAAGTTGCGGATTTCGATTTGGAGAACGAGCTTCCCTCAAGAAGCGAATCCTTCGACTTGATTTCATCCATTGCGCCGGTTTCAACCTTGAAATAAATTTTCGGAACGGTGAGCTTCTGATTGAGCGACACAATCGCTTTATTCACAAGCTCATCGGTATCGAAATCGACCACATAGACGGATTTGGGGCTGATTCGCTCCCAAAGTGCCTTGAATTCCGGCATGGCGAGCTTATCGGGATCGACTTGCAGCTCCACGTTTTGGTCGCGGGCATTTTCCGGCTGCATGGCGCGGCTGTCATAGACGGAATCCAAAATGTGGATCACGGCATCACGACTATCCGCCACTTCCTCCGCAACTTGAATTTCTCCGTTCGCCTTATCGGCATAATACTTGTCAGTCAGCGCACCGCGTCTGACGTAGCCATTGGCAATCAAATCCTCAAAGATAGCCTGCGCCAGCTCGCCGTCGATCACCTGTTCATTGCCATGCGCATCCGCGATGACCTTGCCCTTGAACAGCTCGACATTCACCGCGACAGGGCGGCCGGCAACCGCATCCGCCAGCTCGCTCTGCAAGCCTTTGGCAAAGCTGTCGTAGCTCTCGCTGGCAATGACCGTCAGCACATTGACGGAATGAACGTCGTTGCCGAGTGCATTGGCGTCCATGCGCTCGCCGTCCTGATTGACGCACAGGCGCAGACCGCGGCCAACTTCCTGACGCTTGCGAACCTCGCTGCTGCTCTGCTTCAGCGTGCAGATTTGGAACACGTTTGGGTTATCCCAGCCTTCGCGCAGCGCGGAATGGGAGAAGATAAACCGAACCGGCGATTTCTTCGGATCACGATCCAGAAGCAGCTCCTTGTTCTTCATAATCAGGTCATAGGCGTCCGTGTCGTCAGACGTGCCTTCCTTTTTGTCGGAGAGCTTGCTGTTGGTCATCTTGCCCTTCTTATCGACGGAAAAATAACCGGCATGGGTATCATGGGCGGAAATTTCATCCAGATACCGCATATAGTCGTCATCGCCAAATTCAAGCTGCATCGAGCCGAGGATATCGTTGTATTCTTCCTCAAACATATCGGCATAAACGCCGTTGAACGGACGCCCCGCCTCATCATATTGCTTATACTTCGCGACCTCGTCGATAAAGAACAGGGATAGCACCTTGATCCCCTTGTGGAAAAGCTGCCTTTCCCGCTCAATATGGGAGAGGATGGTTTCGCGGATTTGAATACGCCGGAGCTGGTCTTCGCTGACCTTGCCGACGATATCGCCCGCGTAGATTTTCATGCCGTTCAAAAACGCCACGGAATTATCCCGTCCGTCGATTGCCTTGACGACATAGCCGACCTTGTACTCATCCAGATTTCCGGAGTTATCGTACAGGTTGTAGCCGATGCCGACCGTTGCGGTTTTCTTGCGGATGCCGGATACGCCCTTGAAGTCAAACTGAATGGTTGCCGTCGGGTCTGCCTTGGATAGATTGATGCTTTCCACATAAACAAAGCCGTCTGTCGCCGTGCTGCCGGACTCGGTGATGCCCTTGACGGCAATCTTTTTGACCAGACGCTTGTTGTAGGCTTCCATCGCATCCAGCCGATAGACCATGTTGTAAATGCTATCCGACTTATGGGTTGCGGAATATCGCAGGGTCAGCAGCGGGCAGAACTCTTTCAGCCGCTCTTTCGTCTGTTTGCCCTCGACCGACTGCGGCTCGTCGATAATCAGAATCGGGTTCGTCTTGGCGATGATATCAATCGGGCGGCGGGAGCGGAACTCATCCAGCTTCATATAAATGCGCCGCGCATCCTTGCCCTTGGCATTGAACGCCTGCGAATTGATAATCATCACATTGATTGCGCTATCCGACGCGAAGCGGTCGATTTCCGTGAGCTGTGCGGAATTATAGATGAAGAAGCGAATCTTCTTGCCATATTCCTCGGCAAAATGCTCCTGCGTCATCTGAAAGGATTTATAGACGCCCTCACGGATGGCGATGCTCGGCACAACCACGATGAACTTGCTCCACCCGTAATGCTTGTTCAGCTCATACATGGTTTTGATATAGGTATAGGTTTTGCCGACGCCGGTTTCCATTTCGATGGTCAGGTTATAGTGTCCCTCCAGCCTTTCGGACGGCTTAATCTGGTGAGTGCGCTGCACCTTTTGCAACCGCTCCAGAATCAGCTTATCGGAAAGCTCCGGCACAATGCGCTCGTTGCGCCAGCCGGTGAAGTCCGTGTCATCCATGATTGTCTGCTGACCATAGCCTTTGTCCATCATATAGCTGGGCGTGAGATACGGCTGTCCGGCAAAGACGTCCACAACGGCTTTCGCCGCATCGGCTTGGAATTTTTGATGTTTGAATTGGAGTTTCATGAAGTAGCCTCCAACGCTTTAGCAATGTATGGTAACGCTGCAATCCCAACTTGAATCCCTTTCTCCGCAATCCATTTCAACGTGCCGCTCACTTTTTCCCACCGTTTTTCCTTGTCCTTTTCAGAAGAAATGGCAGCAATTTTACCAGAAAGAATATCTTTATCTTCAGCCGAAAGCTCAGTTGCTGGTAAATCTTGTATGCTGCTAATCACCTGATCAAGAGTAATAACTACTTCTGTACAGACATCTTGGTTAACGTGTTGCGTTACTGTTACTGTCCCTGCCCCATCTGCACCTTGAAACGGCTTATAAAGTCCGGAAGCAAGATTTAGTTTGTAATTTTGGAGCTTTGCCTTTAACAGTTTTGCATCTCCAATATAATCGACAGGATTATTCGAATAAAGGTGTGAAACATTATAATTGTCTAAATTCACTTTTAATCCATCAATTTCCGGTTCATAAACTGCTATAATCTCCGTTTGGAGATTTTTCGCTTTTTTTGAATCGCCCGTGGATATGGAGTCTTCAAGATGCTCGATGTAACCGTCTATTGTCCTTATTTTTTCTTCCATGGAATGTGTCACAGTATAACCTCCTCAGATCACCCTCACGCGCTTTGTGATGTCGCCCGCGTCCTCCGGCATATAGAGCTTGAAAATCTCGAACACGTTGATTTTTTCCGGGCTGGACGCAAAGCCGGAATCGCGGAAGACGGCGCGAAGGGGCTTGCGCTTGGCGATGGTCTTGACCACGCTTTCGGGAATATTCGCGTCAAAGCAGGCAATCAGGTCGCCGCCGTTATAGGTGTGGACGGTACAGCCGTCCATCTGCTCAGACCTATACGGCAGGGACAGCGGCAGACCCCAGTCGATCAGGCAGCCGAACAGCAGGTCAAGGTCGGTTCGGTCGTCCTTGATGTTGGATTCCAGCCCCGCGATCATATCCTGACTGTAATCGTCCGCCGCGTAGTAAACGTCCTTCATGTTGGTGTCGTCCAGCTTGAGGACGCGGAAACCGATGTCGAGGTCTTGCGTGGTCATGGGGCTTTCAGCTTTGATTTTCTCGCCTGCGCGGCGGATGCGCTCTTTACCGATTTCGCAGATGTTCTTGTAGCCCGCTTTATAGGCTTCGCTGGTTTCGTCGCATTTTTCGGGAAGCTGAACCATGATGAATTTGCGGTGTCCACTGTCCTCGGCGTTGAGCTGCATCACGGCGTGGGCGGTGGTAGCAGAGCCGGAGAAAAAGTCGAGAACAATTGAGTCCTTATCTGCTGCAAGAGGTAACAGTTGCTTCACAAACGACGATGGTTTAGGAAATGGAAAAATTTTTGCATTTCCCATAAGTGAAATCATTTCATTAGTTCCATGCTGTGTATAGATGTTCTCGATTATTGAAAACATCTTGCCAAGCCGCTCTGTGCCATCAGCATCCCGCAAATATTGTTTGGTAGCTACTTGCCAAGAGCCATCATTTCCCTGATAAATTTCAAGCTCACCTTTGCTCAAAGCTTCATAAGTTCTATCTTTCGACCAAAGCCACTGCCGTTTGGGCCATATCTCACTTCCGTCTGGTGCCGGTATGGGATAGACCAAGTTTGCACGCGCATCCATTGATTTTGTAGCTTCAAGAGGATGGGTACGGTAGCCGCCGCGCGTTGCGTAGTTTTCATCCTTTTTCTGATAATATCGTTCGATGCTATCTTTTGTAAGCGGCACATAAAGTTCCCCAAGCAGTGCTGCATTTTTACAATAAACTAAAACATACTCTTGTAATGAAACAAGCCATTTTTCTTTCGCACCACCGCCATATCGCTTTTTCCATATTATAGTATCTACGAAATTAGATTCTCCAAATACTTCATCACAAATGCAGCGCATATTGGTTAACTCGCAATCATCGATGCTAACAAAAATCAATCCCGTATCTGTCAGCAAGTTCCTCGCCAGCATCAGCCGCGAATAAATCATGCTGCACCAATCGGAATGGAAGCGTCCGTTTGTATCGGTATTCTTGAACAGGCGGTTTTCGTCCTCGTCGAACATGCCCATCTGCTCGTTTTCCTCTTCCTGCGACCGCATAAAATCATCGGCATAGATGAAGTCGTTGCCCGTGTTATACGGCGGGTCGATATAAATCATCTTCACCTTACCGAGATAGCTTTCCTGCAAGAGTTTGAGCACTTCCAGATTGTCGCCCTCGATGTAGAGGTTTTCGGTGCTGTCCCAATTTTTGCTTTCTTCGACGCAGGGGCGCAGCGTCTTGCGGATGGGCTTGTTGGCTTCCACAATCGCCGCCTTTTTGCCGACCCACGTAAATTCGTATGCTTCGTCGCCGTCCACCACGTCGGGGGAAAGCATCTGTTTGAGCAATTCAAAATTGATGGCGCGTTTGTATACCTTCTTCTCCTTCGTGCTGCGTTCCTCGTCCAGCATTTCCGTCACGCAGTTCGGGAAAAGGGCGGCGATGCGGTCGATGTTTTGGGCTGTCATATCACCCGACTCCATACGCATTTTTTCCATTGTAAGCACCTCCATATCATTAGTTACAGTTTTTTACCAAATTATATATAGGATAATTCTCAAATTCTTCCTTTTGCTCTTTTGATAGTCGCGTAATCAATTCTTTTGCAATGTCAATTTGTCCCAGAAGAATATGAGCACCTATTTGAAATTCCAGATTTTCGCTACTATTCTGTATGATGTGCATCAGTTCCATCTGTTCACCTACATTCAATGAGCGTTGGCGCTTGGCAATCTGTAGTTTGTTCAACCGATTGACTTCTGGTGTTACAGATTTATCTCGTTCTTCTATGGTATCCTCTATCGTATCCGCTAATTCCAATAACCATCTTTTCTCCGGATTGCTGTCAAAGGCTTGTAGGATTTCCAGAAGGAATGTTGTCATATACCCTGAAAAGGGCGTAAAATCCTTCCATTTATCTAACTCAAGCATAATGTTCTCAGTAGTTATGTTACAACACGACGCAATGTCATCTCTATTAACCAGGATGAAGCAAGGCGCATCTATGCGAATCCCATCCTTGTTTACAACATACCATTCCATCGGTGAATCAAAAAAATTATAAATCCGCATCCTTCCAGTCGCAGCATCCTTTACAATGCTCACCAGTATTTTCAAATTTGCAACCGAAAAGATACCACAAGAATACTTATTGTCGTTAAGCTCTACATCTTTTCCATCCACAACTGACATTATTATAAGAGCAAGGTCTTTCCGATCCTTATCCTGCATTGCGTCAATATCCAGATCACCCTTCACGCCGAGTCTATCCAAAGCCTGCTTTGCCTTTTTTAGATACGCGAGAGCATTATGATATTTTTCTTTTTGTTCATCCACATCCTGCGCAGTAATGGAGTAATGACCGCCTGCCTCAATATCAAAACTGCCAGCCTCAATTGCAGCAATGATAAATTCAAAATCTCGTATACGTTCCGTTAGTTTTCCTGATGGTGTAAAAGTGATTTTTTCATCACCCGTTTCTGGATTTATTTTGATTACGCAACTCCTACCGATAGACTTTTCCTGTGTACCGTCAGCATTCTTTGTAAACACAAATCCCGAATAATACTTTTTATTGCCAACAAAAACGCTACGTGTTACTGAAGCACATGCCCTAACAACATTGGTGATGTGCTCCACGGGATATTTTATGCCGCAATTCAAATCAGCATACAGAAACATCTCTTTCTTAAGAAGCAGATCCAGAACATCATCTTGCTTCTCTCCAAATGACGTATAGCTGAACGACAATGATTTCAATCCACCGCTTTGGGTCAACGTTTCCAGCGTCATGTTTTCCGCATCAATGCTTGCACGTTGCTTTCTCATGTCAACTAGAAAGTTGACGAATACTTCTGTGATGGCTTTCTTTTCTGTCGGGAAGCGTTTTAGAGGAATAGCTTTCTTTTTATTATTACCAGCTTCTTTTAGATATCGCTTAAGATCATACGGAAGAAGTCGATCATAATAAATTGTTCGGTTTTCGCCATCGTTGTCGAAATACACCACAAAGAACATCACACCCCCACTATTGAGATAATTCTGTAAATGCTCAACCTCAACAGAAAAAGAAATTGTATTTCTGAACGGTAGCCTAGCCCTGTGCCCTTTCACCTGTACAAGGACTTGCCCATCCAAGTCTCCCTTCCTGTGGTTAGGACTAGCTGTTTTGTAAACATCAACATGACCATCATACGATACTCCTTTATCACCGCTCTGTAAACACGGTACAAGATGGTCTGTGATAGACAACGCACTTACAACCGCCGAAATACCGATTTGTTCGTTAACCACCTACTGTACCTCGCTCAATTCGTTGCGCAATTTTTTTATTGTTGCATTCATTTCAATTTGCCTGTTCAGTTGCCGTTCTTTCCGCATCTTATTTTCCAGCGCGGCGATTTGTTTTTCAAGCTGTTTTTTCTTTTCGTCCCGCTCGACGGATGCTTTCAGGCTTTCGCCGGAATCCGCTTTCAGCGCGTCTCCGGCAATCTGCCGAACAAAATTTTCATAAACCGCGTCCAAATTCAAGCCATCTATTCGGATGGGCATTTCTGCCTCGGTCATCCATTCCGTATGATAATACTTTCCAACCTTGAAAACAGCGTTCGCCGTAGGCGTTTTCTCCTTGTAGGCGGTCCATGCTTGCAGCTTTCCCTCGTATTCCAGCAGGAAAATAATGTGGTATGAAATCTCCCTGTCAATCTGCCGAAGAACCGCTTCATCCAGCGACGCGCTGTTCAGCTTGATTTCAAATACCTCAACCTCATCGACTATGGTTCCCGGCGCAAGGTTGACGGTGGTTGCCGCCACCTTGTTGCGCCAGTAAATCATTCGAATCTGATCCACAAAGCTCTTTTTGAGTGCCGGCGATACCGTGATATGCTCATAGAATTTCTGTTTGGGAATTCGCTTGTTGAATTCCGTGGACTGCGGCAGCCCCAACATCGGCAGACACCTCCCGTCACTTTACCACAAAGAAGCAGATTAGTTCGAAATCGTCCAATCCGGAAACCGTTGACATGAGCGCAGATGTGCCGCCGGACTTGAAAAGGCTGTCAATGTCGTTATCCGCTTTCGCGTCGATGATGGAATCAATCGCCATGCTCAGCAGCTCGGACATCTCGCTCATGTTGCGTCCGTCGTCCGTCTCTCGGTTGAATTGGGCGCACAGCGCCTTAATCGGCTCGGATTTTCCCCGGCACAGCAGGCGCACATCATCCAGCAGCCCCTTGGGATTCAGATAATCGCAGACGATTTCCCCCTCCGTGCTGATATACACCATGTAGAACGGGTGAATGCGATTCTGGTTGTCAATATTCACGCTGTTGTTCACGTTTTTCAGCACAAAGATGACGCCTTCCGGGCATCCTTCTGTTTTCGGAACAACCGCGTGAAGACCGCGGGGCGTCTTTTCCAAATCCCCGTGGTTCTTGATGTACGCCAGCAGGTCGAGCCTGAATTCGTTCAGCCCCAAATCCATGATGGAAATGCCCGTTGACATATCCTCCAAATCGACGACCTCTTCCTGCAATCGTTTCAGCTGCTGTTTGCGATATTCCAAATCGCCCTTTTCCTCCGGATTGATGAGGTCGTCGTCGCCGGTAGCGGTCATCACCGTGATTTTCATGCGCGTCTCTACGCGGGATTTCAGGTTGATATAATCGTCCAGCGTCATGTTCGGCCAGAAATTCACCAGCTGAATATAGGCGTTTCGGCTGCCGATACGGTCGATGCGCCCGAACCGCTGGATGATGCGCACCGGGTTCCAATGAATGTCGTAGTTAATCAGGTAATCGCAATCCTGCAAATTCTGACCTTCGGAGATACAGTCGGTCGCAATCAGCACGTCAATCTCCGTCGGGTTGTTCGGAAGAAGGACCGCCTTGTCCTTAGAAATCGGAGAGAAGCAGGTTAATACGTTATTGAGGGTCGGCTTCAGGCCTTTGGCGGTCGTTTTTCCATCAATCGCGCCGGTGATGACCGCCGTATCCAAGCCATACCGATTTTTCATGTATTCGCTCACATGTTCATACAGGTAACCGGCGGTATCCGAGAATGCGGTGAAGATGATGACCTTTTTGTTTCCGGGGTTGATGGGGTGAGCCATCTTATCATCCAGCAGCCGGAACAACGTTTGTAGCTTTGTGTCGTGTTCGGGCGTAATGTCCGCCACCATCAGGATCAGCAATTCAAGGTTGTCCGCGTCCTGCTGCAACGCTTTCCGCCATGACTTGTAATCCATGTCCTCAAGGTCAATCTTTGTCTTCTTGCCGACAGAGAAGAAATCCGTGTTGGAATCCTCCATGTCAAAGTCGGATTCGCCCGCCTCGTACATGGTGATATCCGCATTTCCGTATTTTTCGTAGTGGTCGATGCCCTCAATGGTCGTGTGAATCAGCTGCCAAATTCTTTTCAGCGTCAGGTTGAAGGAGAATACGGAGCTTTCCAACCGCTTGAGCAGGTTGATGCTCATCAGCCGCTGAATGCCGAATTCACGCCCCTGCATGGTCAGATTCGCCTTGCCGCGATCCATGTATTTATCCAGCTTACTGGGGAAAATGTAGTCGGAAGGCGTATAGATGCACAGCGTCAGGGAACTCAACAACTCATAGATTTGGTTATAATCGATTGCCTGATTCAAATCCGTGAGATTGGGGCGCAGGCTGATGGGCTTCAGCCTTTCCGGGAATTTTCCGATTTCGCTGGTATCGTAGTATCGCTCGATATGCTTGCGGGAACGGGCAATGGTCACGCTGTCCAGCACTTCAAAGAAGTCGAAATCCAGCGTGCGCAGCAGCGCATCCGTCGTGCGCTGTTCCGGTTTCAACTCGCTCCATGCGTTGAAGGCACGCTGTGCCTGCCGAAAGATTTCATCGATGGACTTTGTCGTGTTCAGCCGCTGATCCATGACGTCTGCATCGCCCTCATAAGCCAGCGCAAGTTGATTGCGCAGGTCGTAGAAACGATTGTTGACCGGCGTTGCGGACAGCATCAGCACCTTCGTCTTGACGCCCGCCCTGATGACCTTGCGCATCAATACCTGATAGCGGTTTTCCCCGTCGCTCTTGTGCGTACCGGCTCCGCCCTCGCCGTTTCGGAAATTGTGCGACTCGTCAATCACGATCAGGTCATAGTTCCCCCAATTCAGGCGATCCAAATCCAGCCCGTTGGATGTGCCGCCGTTTCGCGACAAATCCGTGTGGAACAGCACGTCGTAATTCAGGCGGTCAACCGCAATGGGGTTGTTGACGTAATTATCCCGATAGGTGTTCCAGTTGGCAGCCAGCTTCTTGGGACAGAGAACCAAAACCGATTTGTTCCGGTTTTCGTAATATTTGATGACCGCAAGCGCGGTAAACGTTTTGCCCAGACCAACGCTGTCCGCCAGAATGCAGCCATTGTATTTTTCGAGCTTGTTGATAATCGCGAGAACAGCATCGCGCTGAAAATCATAGAGCATGCTCCAGATTTTGCTCTGCTTGAAGCCGGTCGCCTCATTCGGCAAAACGTCCTCCGAAATATCGTCAAGGAATTCGCTGAACACATGGTATAGCGTTATAAAGTATATAAATTCAGGAGAATTCTCGTTGTAAACGCTGCTGATGTTTTCAACGACCACATCCGTAACATCCTGCATCTTCGCCTTGTCATTCCAAAGCGTGTCAAACAGCTGAATATACTGCGTGGCAAACGGCGCTTCAATCCTATTCACCATGTTGTAGCTGTTGTTTCCTCGTTCACATCCCAGATCGACGGTGGTAAAGCCGTTGATCGGCATATAGGCGACTTGCTCCTCCTTGGATGCAACAGTCATAAAACCGCCCATGTTTTCCCCTGTGGTATTCGATTTGAACGTAGCCTTCCTGCGAATCCAGTCAGCGCATTCTCTTGCAATAGCACGCTGTGTCATTTCGTTGCGCAGCTTGATTTCAAACTCCGTTCCGTACAGGCTGCTTTCGCGGTTCAGGCGCGGAATGTAAAACTCGCGCTTTTCCTTCTCTGCACGCTCCTTGACAAAAGTGGGCGACGTGAAAATAAAGCTGAATTCATCCACCTGCTCCAGCTGCTTTTTTAATTCCTGATAAGCGTACATGGAGAAACAGGCCGCAGCCACGGACATTTTGCTGCCCCTGCGAATGCTTTCTTGCAGGTCTTCCTTGACCGTCTTGTTTATGTTGTCGATGATCTGCATTTCATCACCTCATTTGCGTTTGTAGCATAAGAGCTGCACGAAAAGCGAACTCAATCGCCTTTTCTCCGCACAGCCGCACAAATATCTCCAATGTCACATTCCAAATAATCGCAAATCCGAAGCAAAACAGAAAGGGCGACCTCTTCCCCTTTGTTGAGCTTGCTCATCGTTCCTGCCGATAGACCAATATCCGTTCTCAGTTGGGATTTAGTTATATCCTTCTGGATAAGCATAACCCAAAGCTTTTTGTAGCTGATCCCCATGGCAAAGCTCCTTGTTTATGTATAAATCATGTGTCTCTGCGCCAATTACATTGATTATAGCATAGTCCCTCGATCTACTCAATCAATTATTCTATGTATTCGCAGAAATATTCCAAGAACTCGACCTCTCAATATTCGGCTGTCTGCTTGATGAATGACGTAATGCCATATCGCACAACAAAACAAACGCGTTTGAAAATCCTTTTTTGATTTGCTGATCGTTCATCTACCTTTTTCTTCCCCTCATCCTCTTTTTCGGCAGCTGCTCCTTCCTCAATTCCGACTGCATCAGCACCTCTTTGAACGAGCGTTGCTGCACTTCCGTCAGTTTATTCCACTTGATTTTCCATTTCGCCATGAGCATGGCTATCGTTCGGTCAATCCAGATTTCATCATCGGGGACATTCTGTTCTTTCTGTTCGCGGACAATGTCCGCTTCCCGAATCAGCTGCTGAACGTACTTCTCGATTTCTTCGAGTTGCCGGCTTCCCTCGCTTCTTTCGGCGTACTTGTCCCGCAGGAAGCGCAGGATCGGGCGCAGGTCGTTTTTGATTTTCATTTCAAAATACTCGTCCTCGTCAATCTGTGCTTCCTTAAACGTCAGGATCTGGGCATTTGAATCCTCACTGATGTTCGTCTCCTTGATAATTTTCATGCGGACAGCTTCAAACAGCATATCAATCGCCCGAATCGCATTTCTCGCTTCACCGTCCACCATGATTTCCATATCCATCAGTAATTTCGGAAAATCCGGATGCGTCGCCATTTCACAAAGCAGTCGGTTGTTGATTTTTCCGCTTTTGAGCAACTCTGCCATCTCGCTGCTGATGTTCAAATCATGGATATCTCCCTGCATCGGGTTTTCGAGCGCTGACAGTCCCAGCAAATAATCCGTTGAAACGCTATAGAATTTCGCCAACGCGACCAGCGCAAATTGGCTGACCTCTTTGCTTTCGTTTGTCTCATAATTGCTCAACGCCGAACGTGAAAGCCCAGTCCGTTCCGCCAGCTCGTCCAGCGTAAGCCCACGTCTGTCCCGCAGCATCTTTAATTTTTCAGAAATCGGCATCGTCTCAAGCATTTCTTTTTTCCCCTCATCATTTTTTCACATTTTTCAATTTGGATAACCGCTTCAAGAGCGTGGATTTTTTGCGATTTTGCGAATTTATCCATCGTTTAGGAATCATCTGTTATTTTTCTTGTTTTTGTGATATGATCTGCTCGTCGATCGACAGAACCCGACGGAACGGAAGGGCGCACTTCTATACATCCTTCGGATGTATCTTCGTGCTTTACGCTCGGTTTTCCTCTTTGCCCTGCTCCCACAATGCAAGAGACTTTGCGCAGCGTTGCTGCGTCCAAGAGGGCTGCCCCCTCTTGCGGCGCTCTGCGCCTATCCCCCGCGTACTTTGCATCAGCCACGATCTGCAAGCAGATCCCGTCTGCCGCAAAGTTTTTGAATCCTTCCGCAACCGTTTTTCTCATTCGTTTTTTCAGAAAGGAATCCATACGCTATGAACAAAACGCCATCTTCCTACATCGAACCGAATCAAAAACTGCGTAATCTTGAGCATGCAAAAGCGCAAGCCGAGCATCGCAGCCAGCGTCTCCAAAACCGCGAACGCTATCTAAGCGAAGGCGTACGGAAAAAGCGTACCCATCATCTTTGCAACATGGGCGGCGCGATTGAAGCCCTCTGCCCGCAGATTGCCGCATTGAATAAAGCCGATTTTTACCGCGTCATGGAGCGCATCTTTGCGCTCTCCGCAGTACAGGACATTCTTCTGGATATGACGCTCGAAGATGATGAGGATGATATCGAAAACATCCGCTTTGCCTTCGCCGATGAAAACCAAATTGCGCATGATCCGCGTGGTATTCCATCGTTTGAACAAAGCTGATGGCACTGTATCATTTCTCCGTTTCTCAAATCAAGCGAAGCGCGGGACAGAGTGCCCTTGCCGCCGCAGCATATCGCGCGGGCGAACGCCTGTACAGCGAATATTACGACGAAATCAGCGACTACACACGCAAGGGCGGCGTTCTTCATACGGAAATTCTGTTGCCCGCTCATGCTCCAGAGTGCTTCTGTAACCGAGCAACGCTCTGGAACGCCGTAGAAGCCGCTGAACGCCATCCCAAAGCGCAGCTCGCATACAGTTTTGACATTGCGCTGCAAAACGAACTTTCACTGAACGAAAACATCGAACTGGCTCGCGCTTTCGTGCAAAAAGAATTTGTGGATCGCGGAATGATCGCCGACCTTGCCATTCATTCTCCCGACAAGACCGGCGGCATTCCCAATCCCCACATGCACGTCATGACCACCATGCGTCCATTGAATCCTGACGGCAGTTTTGCGCCCAAGCAGCGCCGCGAATATGTGCTGGATGCCAGCGGAAACCGCATCTGCGGTTCAGACGGTCGCTACTGTTTCAATGCCGTCCATACCACCGATTGGCATTCTCCCGAAAGGCTCGAATCGTGGCGCACCGCATGGCGCAACGCCGTCAATGCCAAGTTTGAAGAAAAGGGAATTCCTTCGCGCATCGACCACCGTTCTTATGCGCGGCAAAGCGTCGAACAAATTCCAACCGTTCACGAAGGTCCCAATGTTCGCAAGCTGGAGCAGAAGGGCATCCGCACAGAAAAGGGCGAGTTGAACCGCTGGATTCGCTCCACCAACAAGCTAACCCGTACGCTAAAAACGCAGATCGCGAAGCTGACCGAATGGATCAACACTCTCCGCTCTGAGCTGGAAACATCCAAAACGCCCACGCTTTGGGAATTGGTCAGCGAAGCACAGCAGCGGCGCTATGCTCAGGCATGGAGTCAGAAAGGGAAAGTCCGCGATCTCAAGCAATTTGCCGAAACCGTCAATTTTCTGCAAGCCCATCAGCTTTTCACCCTTGAAGACCTTTCCGCCCGGCTCTCCCAAACCCGTTCTGCCTTTCATCAGTTGAGCGATGTGCTCCATTCCACTTCTTCCCGAATCCGCGAATTGGAAGCGCTCATTCGTCAGGCAGATATCTACGCCAAGAATAAGCCGATTTATGAAAATCTGAACGCGATTCACTGGAAAAGACGGCGAGACGCTTACGCACAGGAACACGACGGTGAACTCCGATTGTTCTATGCCGCACGCCGTATTCTCAAAGAAAAACTGGGCGACAAACCGCTGACAGTCAAGGTTTGGAAAGAAGAACTGGAAACCCTTCGGCAAAGTTACGCCGAACAAGCCCCGCGCCTGATTCCTCTTCGCGACGAGCTGCTGAAGCTCTCACAAGTGCAGCACAATGTTGATCTTCTTCTCCGTGAACGAGAAGAACGACATCACTCTGAAATATCCAGATAAGGAGGTTCCCATGCCCGACTCCGTTCCCATGATCCGCATGAGCGACGTACAGCAAACCGCCGTTCACTGGCTCTGGTATCCATACATTCCCTTCGGCAAACTGACCATCCTGCAAGGCAATCCCGGCGAGGGCAAGACCTATTTCGCCATGTATCTCGCAGCCGCCTGCACCAACCGTCAACAGCTTCCAAACGGTGAGCTGCTTGAACCCTTCAACGTGATCTATCAGACGGCGGAGGACGGTCTCGGCGATACCGTCAAGCCCCGCTTAATCGAAGCAGGCGCCGACCTTGACCGCGTGTTGGTGATTGACGACCGCGAATCCATGCTCACCTTGACAGACAACCGCATTGAGCGTGCCATTCGCGAAAATCAAGCCAAACTGTTGATTATCGACCCGATTCAGGCGTTTCTGGGTGCTCAGGTCGATATGAACCGCGCCAACGAAGTGCGCCCGATCTTCCGCGCACTGGGTGAAATTGCCGAAGTCCACGACTGCGCTATTTTGATGATCGGTCATCTCAACAAAGCGGCCGGCTCACAAAGCACCTATCGCGGGCTTGGTTCCATCGACATGACTGCCGCCGTGCGCAGTCTCCTGTTCATCGGCAAAGTCAGGGACGACCCCACCACGCGGGTGCTGACGCATGAGAAAAGCTCGCTGGCACCTCCGGGCAAATCATTGGCTTTCTCGCTCGGCGATGCGGACGGTTTTCGCTGGCTCGGCGAATATCAGCTCACCGCCGACGAGCTGCTTTCCGGCTCGGAGCACACACCCACAAAGGTTGAGCGTGCCGAAAAGCTCATTCTCTCCCTGCTTGAAAACGGGCGCGTCTGTCCCAGCAGCGTCATCGACAAAGCCGCACAGGAGCAGGGCATTTCCCCGCGTACCGTCCGTTCCGCCAAACGAAACCTCGCATCCAAGCTGTACGTCGTCCGCGACGGAACACAGTGGATGGTGAGTCTGCTCTCTTAGCCCTTTTCCTCAAGTGGCAAAGCGGCTCTAAGCCCTTTTAGCCTGCCACTTCGCCACTTGAATTGTTTTTCTCTATGAAAGGAGTCCCATGACAACGATTCAGGGCTTCACGCCGCCCCCAAACCATGCTACAATGGGCGTGGAATCCACGATCCTTGACAACCTCACACCTGCCCCGTCAGACATGTCTGGACAAGGAGAACCGGATATGTCTGCAAAACTCAAACAACGAGCGGTCATCAACGGGAAGGTATTCTGGCTGACCGGCTCAACGCAACAGGAACTCTTTCAATCGTATCTGTCCCACGCCATCACGGAGGGCGTTGTCGTTCCGCCGGATGAAAACGGGCAGCATCGCAAAGATGGATTGAGTACGCGTTTTTCGGATATTGCCGAGCGTTGGTTTACGCTCTACAAAGTCGGCAAGGTGCGTGAAACCACGCTAACCGGCTATGAAAGCTATCTCAAACGCCACGTTCTGCCGTATTTCGGCGAAATGGATGTGCGGGATATCTCCATCGACGACGTGCAGCTCTTTCTCAACAGCAAGGAATCCCTCTCCAAAAAGACGATTGACGAAATCTGGCTGGTCGTCCGCATGGTGCTTGACGTCGCCTTTGAAGATGGGCTGATTCCCAGCAATCCATCCAAATCCAAGCGGCTGCGCAACCCCTCCAAGAAGAAGAGCACACGTCTCCCGCTGACCACAAAGGAAGCCGAAGACATCGAGGCGCATTTGCCGGATATACCCAAGCTGCTTGACCGCCGCTATGTGGCGCTGCTGCTCTACTGCCCGGCACGCAGCGAGGATATCCGCGGCATCCGCATGAAGGACATTGATCCGTATAAAATGCTGATCCGTATCGAGCGCAGCGTCACCTATGCCAAAGCGAAAACCATCATCGGCGATCCGAAAACGGAAGCGGGCTTTCGCCACATGCTGATGCTTCCCAAGCTGTGGGACGTTCTCGCGCTCACGCCGGAGGAAATGCACGATCCCGATGCTTATCTGCTGCACATGCGCGATGATACGCATCAGCCGCTCACCTTTCAGGCAAATCGTCGCCTGTGGGAGCGCGTTTGCGCAGCAATCAACGTCTACGGCAAAACGCCGCATTGCTTCCGTCATACCTTCGCCACACGCGCCTATCGCGCAGGCGTATCGGAAAAAACGCTGCAAAGCATGGGAGGCTGGGCAGATTTGAAAACCATGCAGAATGTGTACATCCACACGCAGGAAGAAGACTTGGAAAATGCCCGCAGGCTGCTGACCCTTCTTTAACCGTTTGTGGCACGGCATGTGACTGCGCAAAGCCTCCAAAAACTCAATCCGTGCAAGGATTAAACAGTTGTTATTTTATTGAAGATGTGACAAAAAAAGTGCCGAAATCCCAAAATTTCGGCACTTTGACATGAATAAGACAATCTTATGGTAAAACTGCATAAAAAAACTCCAGTCAAGTGAGCACCTTGACTGGAATCTCTGGTAGCGGCAATGTGATTCGAACACATGACACTTCGGGTATGAACCGAATGCTCTGGCCAGCTGAGCTATGCCGCCATATGGTTGCGGGAGTAGGATTTGAACCTACGACCTTCGGGTTATGAGCCCGACGAGCTGCCAGACTGCTCCATCCCGCGATGTGAAGCGCCGTCGTTCTGACGACGAGAATCATTATACACAATTTTTCTGCTTCTGTCAATCCTTTTTTTGAAATTTTTTCTTCAGATAGCCGTCCATGTTGCCGTGCGCGGAAAGGCGGATCGAGTCCATGCCAAATTCGCGCATGGCGGCTTCCAGAATCGCCACGCCGCTGGGAATGATGTCCGCGCGGTGCGCCATCAGCCCCGGCACCTGCCGCCGCTCGGCCATGCTCATGCGCGCAAGCCGCCTGCCCCAGCCCGCGACCGTTTCAAAATCCATCCGCATGCCCTCGCAGCGCGCCGCGTCAAAGAGCGGAACGGCGCGCTGCATCGCGCCCAGCGTGGTCATCGTCCCGCCGACGCCGACCCAGTCCGGCTTCATCCCCAGCGTCAGCAGCCCCTGCGCGTCGCGCTGGATGAGCCGCCTGCATTGTTCCACCGTCGCCGCGTAATCGTCGAGCCTCAAAACCGGCCGCTGCGCGTTCATGCGCACCGCGCCCATCTGCAAGCTGACCGCGCCGCGGATTTTCTCGCCTTCGCCCAGCGTAAATTCCGTCGAACCGCCGCCGATGTCGATCATGCCGCAAACGCCGCCGTCGCTCGCGCCGATGTACGAGAGCACCGCCTCCTCCTCGCCGGAGACGATCTCCACCCGCGCCCCGCAGGCCGCCTCGCATCGGTCGGTGAAAGCCCGCCCGTTCGCCGCGTCGCGCACCGCGCTGGTGGCAAAAACAAAAATCTCCTGCGCGCCGTCGCCGCGGGCGCACTGCGCCAGCTCGTCAACAGCGTTCACAGAAGATTGTATGCTCTCCTCGGTCAGCCTTCCGCCGATCAGCCCGGCGAACAGGCGCGTCCCGCGGCGCTCGCGGCGCACATCGCAAAGCTGCCCGTCCTTCCAGCTCGCAACCAGCAGGCGGATCGCGTTCGACCCGATTCCAATGCAGCCAAGGCGCATGGCGTTTCCCTCCGCTTAATCCTGTCCGTATACATCAAAATCAAGCTGCTGCTCGATCTCGTCCAAATTGCCCACCTGATAGATGATTTCGCCGTACCAGCAATAGCCGTAGTCTCTGCGCGCCGTGCGCTCGATGAAATCGGAGGAATCGATCTCCGTCAGCGCGGTCTTGAGCTGGTTGTTCTCGCTCTGCGCGTCGTGATAGGCCTGCGCCGCCGCCACCAGCTGCTCCTGCTGACGCTCCAGGCTCACGGCCTTCGCCGGAAAGCGCATCAGCATCGCCAGCGTCCCCGCGCCCATCAGCACCGCCAAAATCCGAAACGGCCTGATTCTCTTTCTTTTTGCGGCCACGTCGCCCATCCCCCGCATCTTTTGACAAATTTGTACAGTCATAATTCGACCTTTTTTCATTTTTTCCTGCAACAAATTCATCATCTCCGCGACGTTATTTAACTTTTTTGACACATTCGCGCGGATTCGCCCGCAAACGCGCGCTTCTCGCCGCGAAAAAGCGAAGAAGCCGCCCCAGCGTCGCGGCATACGCCGCCAGACCGAGCGCCACGCCAGCAAACGCATAGAGCCGAAACGGGTTCATCCGCAGGCGGAGCGCGATTCCCGTCATGCCCGCCGCGCAGAGCGCCCCGAGGAACAGATCCGCCGCGCCCGCGGTCAGCCAGCCGCGCCGCAGCCGCCCGAGCAGATCGTAGCAAAGCCCCGCCGCCGCGCCCAGCGCCGCCATCCATCCGAGCGCCTGCGCCTGCTGTGCGGCGGTCATCCCTTCTTGCGGCCGAACAGCCCGCGCCGCACCTTTTTCTGGGTCGCCTCGCTGTATTCGACGCCCACGATCTCGCCGGTCACGTCGAGCTGTCCGTCGTCGAGGTTCAGCTGCTCGATGTGCAGGTTTTCGCCGAGCAGCGCCACCTCGCCCTCGCCGGTTTCCAGCACAACCTCCCGGTCGTTGAAACAGCTCACCGCCGTCACGCCGGTGAGCTTCGCGCGCGCGCGTCCGTCGAGCATCAGGGTATGCCGGGGGAGCTGCACGGTGTTCTTCTCCATATCATCGCCTCCGCTTTCAGGTTATGCGCGGCAGCCTTCCAGATATGTCCGCGTCATCCGGCGGATGGCCGCCTCCTCCTGCCCCGCCCGCGCTGCGCGGCGCTGCTCGAAGAGCAGATCCAGCGCCTGATCCACGTCCAGCCGACAGGCCGCGCCGCAGAGCCGCCGCGCCGCGCTTCCATCAAAAAGCTGCGCCGGAGGCTCGCCGTCCTCCGTTTCTTCCTGCGCCGTGCCCGCGCCGCCGTGGCGCATTGCCAGCCGCCGCGCCGCGCTCTGACGTGTGCCGACACTCCGCTCGTCCGTCCCGATGTTGTATACGCCGCCCTCGCCGCATCGAAACGCCCGCGCGCCCAGCGTCAGCCCGCAGCAGACGACATCCAGCGGATGCACAAACACCCCGCGCGCCGCCGGATGGCGCACCCGGATCGTCCGCCCCTCCAGCAGCGCGTCGCACCATGCCGCACATTCTTCACCCAAGACCGGCGCGTGGCGCACCAGCATCGTCCGAACCGCGTCGCCCAGCAGCCCCCGCGCCGCGCCCAGCAGCGCCGTTTGCAGGATGCTCGCCTCCATCCCCTCGCGCGTCCGCCCGCCGATTTCCCCCGCCTCGTTCATCCGTCCGCCGCCCCGATAGACCGCCGCATCCGACATCGCCAGCAGCAGCGGCACGCCCGCCTCGCGCATCTCCCGCGTCAGCGTAAGCGTTGCCTCCAGCCGCTCCGGCAGGCTTCGCCCCGTCATCTCTCCCGGCAAAATTGCCGCGCTCACCCGCCCTGCCGTCAGCGCACGGCAGAGCGTCTGCGCGTCCGCCCGGTCGCTGACGCATACCGGCCTTGCGCCGATTTCATCCAAAACCGCAATCAGAAACGCGCACAGGCCGCCTCGATCCCCCACGATCAGCACACGCTTGCCGCGCCATCCCTCGAGCATCGCCTCCAGCACCGCGCCTCGCCTCCCGTCCCGCCCATCCTATGGCGGCCGACGCGCGAATAGTCCGCCCTGACCATCCGCCGCGTCCCCTTTTCTCCATAGCCAAAGTATGGTATAATCACGGTAAATTGATTCTCGGAGGCGCACAATGCATAGCTTTTTGAAAAAAACCCTTTCTCTGTCCCTCGCCCTGTCCCTGCTGGCGGGCGCGGCGGGCGCGACGACGCTCACCGGGCTTGAAACCGAAACCGTCGAGCGCAACTGGGAGAGCAGCCTGTTTTTCCCGCGCATGGAGGCGCTGACCGGCGTTTCCATGGACGCGCACGCCGTTTCAGATGAAACGCAGTATGCGAATCTGATTGCCGCCATGGCGCAGGGGAGCATCCCGGCGGATGTGCTCTTCAAGGCGAATCTCTCCCGCGCGCAGGAGCAGACCCTGCTGGAAAGCGGCGCGCTGATCGACCTTGCGCCGCTGATCGAGGCCAACATGCCCAACCTCTCCGCGCTGCTGGCGGCGCACCCCGATTGGCGGGCGGCCATCACGCTGGACGACGGCCGAATCGCCTCCCTCCCCCTGCTGAATACGACGGAGCGCCAGGTCTGCGTGTGGATCAACGCAAAGTGGCTTTCTGCGCTGAATCTGTCCGCGCCGACCTCCGTGGCGGAGTTGACCGACGTGCTGCTGGCGTTCAAGGCGGGCGATCCCAACGGCAATTTCAAGCAGGATGAAGTCGCGGCGGATCTGATCGGCGTTTACGAGATGCGCTGGCTTCTGCCGTATTTCGGCGTCGTCGCAGATGACAGCAACCTCGCGCGTCTGCCCGACGGCTCGCTGGCCTTTGCGCCGGAGCTGCCCGCCTATCGCGAATGGATCGCCACCCTGCGCGACTGGGTGGCGCAGGGCATCCTGCCCCAGACCGCGTTCACCGCGATGCACAGCACGGCGGCGCTCTCCGCCGCCTCCTCTGATGAAAAAACGCCCGTGACCAGCGGCCTGATCGTCACAATGACGCCGTATACGCACGTTCCCTCCTCCGCCGCGGCGGATTACGACGCACTGCTCATGCCGGATGCTTCCGGCGCGACCCGCTGGCGCGACCTGCTGGGCGAGGTGTGGACGGGCTGCTTTGCCGTCTCTTCCTCCTGCGAAGACCCCGCCGCCGCGCTTCGCTGGGTCGATGCGCTCTACGGGGAAGACGGCGCGCTGCTGGCCTACGCGGGCGTTGAGGGCGAGGATTATGTCTGGAACGCGGACGGCACATGGTCGTTCAAGCTGACCGGCAGCCGGACAATCAACGACGTTCGCGCAAACGTGCTGATGTACACCGGCGCGGCCATGCCCGGTCTTTACCCCAGCGATTTCATATCCAAGGTCGCCAGCCCGGTCGATCAGCATGTCTTCGAGCAGAACGAGCGCGTCCACGCCGTCAGCGAGCAGGTCATCCCCGCGCACGCGCTGAGCCTTGAGCGTCAGCAGCGCGCAAACGAGCTGACCGCGGTGCTCGGTGGTCTGGTGGATAGGGGCGTCGCGCGCTTTGCCACCGGCGAAATTGAGCTGAACGACGAGACCTACGCCGCGTGGCTTTCCGAATTGAAAGCCGCCGGCAGCGACGAGCTGGTGGCGATGTACGCGGAAAATTGATCGGCCCGCCTTCGCCTTTTCTGAAGGCCGAAATTTCGCACAACTTCCACGGGCGCATTGCGCGCCTACCTGACTCCCTCAGTCACGGCTGCGCCGTGCCAGCTCCCTCGAAGAGGGAGCTCTTTCGTCTGGTTATTTTCCGTCTAGGCAATAAGTTGCGCCATACCCGTAGGGGCGCGCATCGCACCCGCGTTTTTGTGCAGAATTTGCTTTTGACGCAATTTCCTGCACGTTAAGCAAAAATCCGAACCCCAGTTTCCGTTCATCTCGGAAGAGGTTCGGATTTTGTTTTTTTGGGGGAAAATTCTCTTCGCGGCGGCATCGCCCCGCCGCCTGCGCCGTTATGCGCCGGATGGGGTCATCGGCCGACGATGCGATCCCAGAGGTCGCCGAAATCATCCGCCAGCTCGTCAAGGCCGGTCACGTTGGCCACGCGCTCGCCAAGCCCCTTGATCTGGCCGTAGAGCGTGTCGTCGTCGGTGATTTCCACATCCTTGAGGTTGTCGTCCACCTTCTGCACGGTTTCGGTGATCTGCTGCTTCATGCGGTCGTCCAGCCCCGCGCTGTATTGCGCGTCAAACCTGACGGCAACCAGCGCGCGGCCGTTGTTCACGACGACCTGCGCCTCGTCGATCTCGCTGATCTGCTGCACGGCCTGCGCGATCTTCTCGGCCAGTTGGCCGGCCTGCGCGGGCGTCATCGCCTCGGTCGTCGCGGCGGGCGAGGGTTCGGCGGTCGCTTCCGCCGTCGCCATCGGGGAATGGGTCGGCGCGGCCGTCGTCGCCATCGGGGACGCGGTCGGGGCTGTGCTCACCGTGTTGGCGGAGCAGCCGACCATCATCACGCTGACGGCGGCCATGCACATCAGCGTCAAAAACCATTTTTTCACTTAATTCGCCTCCTTGCCGCTATTGTGAGCAGGGCGGCGCGGCGTTATTCATCGTAAAACGTGCATCCGCCGATAAATTCGCGCAGGATGGACGTCGGCGGGATTTCGCTCTCCTCGCTGCAATTCTTGAAATAATGAAGGAATTTGACCAGCCGCCGCGAGCGCGTGTAGTACGGGCTATCCTTCGGGATGGATTTGAGCATCGGGAAGGCGTATTTCTTCAGCACCGCGATTTCATACAGCAGCGACGAATTGAACATGACGTCCGCCTTCTCCTGATAGGGGAAGATGTATTTTTCCTCCCCCGCGCGGACGCTGTCCCACATCGCCATCGTCGCGGTCACGTCGGTGTGGCGGGTTCGCGCGTCGCGCACCATCCGCCGGAGCAGGCGCACATCCGTCGTGCGGATGCGGTTGTGGCCGTCGAGGTTGAGCTGGGTCAGCGCGCTGACATAGATTCGGTATTTCAGCTCGCTGGGGATTTCCTCGCTGAGCGCGTCGTTCAGCCCGTGGATGCCCTCGACGACGATCACCTGATCTTCCTGCGCCCTGAGCCGCACGCCCCTTTCCAGCCTGCGCTTTGTCTTGAAGGAATACAGCGGCAGCTCGACCTCGCGCCCGGCCAGCAGCTCCACCAGTTGATCGTTGAACAGCGCCACGTCGATGGATTCCAAACATTCCAAATCGGGCTTTCCGTCCGCGCCGAGCGGGATCATCTCGCGGTTTTTATAGTAGTTATCCAGCGAAATCGCCAGTGGGCGCTTGCCGCTGACGCGGAGCTGCACGCTCAGCCGGTTGGCGAAGGTCGTTTTGCCGCTGGAGCTCGGCCCGGCGATGAACACGACCCGCGCGCCGTTGGCGACGATGCGCTCGGCGATCTGCGCGACGGCGCGCTCCTGCATGGCCTCGCTGACGCGGATAAACGTCCGCGCGTCGCCCTTTGCGATGATGTCGTTCAGGTCAGCGGCGTTTTCGCATTGCAAAATCCGCGAGCAGACGTTCGCCTCGACATACGCGCGCATGAGCTTCGGCCGCTCGACAAACGGCGCGGGCGCGCCGTCAAGCGCCTCGGCGGGCAGCAGGAGCACCATGCCGGGGTAATAAAACCGCAGCGCGAAGGATTGGATTTCGCCCGTCGATTCCACCATGTCGCCGTAGAAATACTCGCTCAGGCCGTCGCAGGTATACACGTCGAAATAATCGAACGGGCGATACGCCAGCAGGCGCACGGTGTCCTCCTGCCCCTGCGCGCGGAAATACGCCACCGCCTGCTCGCGCGTCCAGCGGGATTTGACGATCGGCAGGTCGGCCTTGGAAATTTCGCGCATGCGCACCTCGATTTTGCGCACCAGCGACGCTGTCAGCGAAACGCCGCTCACGTTCAGGTAAAGCCCCAAGCCGATGCTGTGCTCAAAGCGCGCCTTTGCGCCCGGCGCGACGTCCCGCAGAGCAAGCAGCAGAATCAGGCGGGCACTGCGCTCGTAAATGCGGCGGTCTTCTTCATTTTTTCCGTTCAGATGGTTCATATGCTTCCTCCTTGTGGACAACGCGCAAAATCCGCGCGTCTTTTTTGTATCCTTCATTGTATCATGCGGACAAGCGTTTGAGCAACGGTTTTCTTTTTTCCGGTCAGCGCGCATTGTGTCAAGCGCAACATGGTTTACACTTTGTGCAGGCACATGGTTTACATATTTTCTCTTGGGTCATCGACCAAACGGCAGCTCCGCTTCATGGTATAAACCCGTCTCTCAAGGTCAATGCGTCCGTTTTTATATTGCAGATAAAATGTGCGTTTCCCTCTTGATTCCGAACGCAAAGCGTGGTACAATGCAACTCGTTCATTAAAAATCCGTTCAAATTTGCAAAAGTCAGAAAGAATGTTCGGATTTTCAATTCTGAAAGGAGACCTTCATCCATGAAGAAACTGCTTGCTCTGCTCGTTGCCGCTCTGCTCATCGTCTGCGCGTCCCTCGCGCTGGCCGAGCCCGTCGCCATCAAGGCGCTGATCCTGCCGAAGTTCGAAAGCGGCGAAATGGCCGGCGATTTCCCCGGCGAGGCTCAGTATTACTATGAGGGCTATTGCGAGGGCGGCGAGAGCTACGATATCGTCGGCTGCCCGAACCCGCTGTACGTCAAGGACGGCGTCGCCCTCTGCGTGACCGGCATGGGCAAGGTCAACAGCGCGATGACCCTTCAGGCCATCCTGATGGATGATCGCTTTGATTTCAGCAACGCCTACATCGTCAGCACCGGCTGCGCCGGCTCCGCGATTGAGTACGGCGTGATGGGCGACGTGTTCGTCATCACCGCGACGGTTGACTTCGACCTCGGCCACCATGCCGACGCGCGCGACCTGACCACCGATCTGGCGACCACCTGGTTCCACGACGAGAGCTATGACGACGCTTCCGCCAAGCTGCTCAATCAGGAACTCTGCGAGAAGGTGTTCAACCTCGTCAAGGACGTTCAGATCGAGACCACCGAAAAGACCCGCGCCTTCATGGCCGCCACGTTCGACAACGCCGACTGGGCCATCCGTGACCCGAAGGTGCTGCGCGGCACGACCGTCACCGGCGATAACTACTGGAAGGGCACGCACGACCACGAGAACGCCCTGCTGATGACCAAGACCTACGGCTGCCCCGATCCGTATGCCCTCACCGAGATGGAGGATCACGCGATGGCCGTCGTGCTCGACCGCCTCGGCATGCTCGACCGCTACATCATCATCCGCGATTCCGTCAACACCGACGCGTTTATGAACGGTGCTTCCCCGGAGAGCCTCTGGGATCCGAACTTCGTGGATTCCCTCGCGTCCGAGTCCAGCATTGAATCCGCCGACATCTTCGCCACCGCGATGAAGAACAACTTCACCGTCGGCCATGTCGTGATCGACGCCATCCTGAACGGCGAACTGTAATCCGTTTCCTTCCGGCCGGAGAGATTTGCTCTCCGGCTTTTTTCATGCCCCAAGCCCTCCGCATCGCGGGCGAAAACGGCACGCGGGGTTTGACTTTTTCCCGCTTTCCCGCTATACTGATTTCATTCATACAGGGGAGGCGATCTTGTGACCCGCGCCGAATTGACCCGGTATATCTTCGACACATACAGCGTCGAGCCGGATTATCCCTTTTCGGATGACAACGTTTCCGCCGTCTTCCGCCACCCGGCCAACCGCAAGTGGTTTGCGCTCGCGATGAATATCCCCGCGCGCAGGCTCGGCCTGCCGTCGGACGCGCGGATGGATATCGTCAACCTGAAATGCGACCCCATCCTCATCGTCTCGCTCCGCGGCGCGCCCGGCCTTTTCCCCGCCTATCACATGAGCAAGGAAAACTGGATCACCGCCGCACTCGACGGAAGCGCTTCCGACGAAACCCTCAAAACGCTGCTGGATATGAGCCATCAGGCAACCGCGCCGAAGGTCAGAGGGAAACGACACTGACTCTCCTTAGACATAAGAAAGAGCTGTCAAGCTTAAATCGAACATTTCAAGAAGCAAATATCTAAGCATTTTTGGATATGGGGCTTTGCCCCATCGCCCCACCAAAGGGCTTTCCGGTCGCCCTTTGGAAACCTTCGGGCACAAATACTTGATTTTACTCTTGAAATATCGGTGTTGTTGGCTTGACAGCCCTTTATGGTATCGTTTAGCCCGTTTACGACAGCAGCATCCGGTCGTTCTCGATCTCCTGACCGGCGGCCTTTTCAAAGAGCTGCATCAGATCCTCGCGGGTGAGCTTCTTCTTCTCTTCCCCGCGCACATCGACCACAATGCGCCCCGCGTTCATCATAATCAGGCGGTTGCCCATGGCAATCGCGTCTTTCATGTTGTGGGTAACCATCATCGCGGTCAGCTTCTGCTCGGCGACAATCTTTTCGGTCAGCTCCAAAACCTTCGCGGCGGTCTTCGGGTCGAGCGCCGCCGTATGCTCGTCCAGCAGCAGCAGCTTCGGCGTGCGCAGCGCGGCCATCAGCAGCGTCAGCGCCTGCCGCTGTCCGCCGGAAAGCAGGCCGACCTTGCTGCTCATGCGCTCCTCCAGTCCGAGGCCTAGGGTGCGGAGCTGCTCGCGATACATGTCGCGCTCCATGTTGGAGATGCCCCAGCGCAGCGTCCGCTTTTCGCCGCGGCGCATGGCCAGCGCCATGTTCTCCTCGATGTTCATGGTGGCGGCAGTGCCGGTCATCGGGTCCTGAAACACGCGGCCGAGGTATTTGGCGCGCTTGTATTCCGGCAGGCGGGTCACGTCCACGCCCGCAATCTCAATCGTGCCCTGATCCACGGCAAACACGCCCGCCACGGCGTTGAGCGTCGTGGATTTGCCCGCGCCGTTGCCGCCGATGATCGTGACGAAATCCCCCTCGTTGAGCTTGAGATCCACGTCCGTCAGCGCGCGCTTTTCGGTGATCGTGCCGGGATTAAACGTCTTGGCGATGTGGTTGATATTCAGCATGATGCGCTCAGCCATGGTTCGCGTCCCCCCTCTTTTTGACATAGCGATGCTTCCAATACGGAACGGCGAGGAACATGGCGACGACCAGCGCCTGAAGCATCTTCAGGTCGTTGGTGTTGAGCCCGAGCCAGAGCACAACCTGAATGACGATATAATACAGAATCGCGCCGATGACGACGGCCAGCAGCTTGAGCGCAAAGTTATGGAAGATTTTGGAGAACACGACCTCGCCGATGATGACGGCGGCCAGACCGATGACGATCGCGCCGCGCCCCATGCCGACATCGACAAAGCCCTGATACTGCGTCAGCAGCGCGCCGGAGAAGGCGACGAGGCCGTTGGAGAGCATGAGGCCGAGCACCTTATCCGCGTTGGTGTTGATGCCCTGCGCGCGCGCCATGTTGGCGTTTGCGCCGGTTGCGCGCAGGGAGCAGCCGCGCTCCGTGCCGAAGAACCAATACAGCAGCGCGATCACCGCGACGGCCAGCGCCGCCAAAATGAAGATCGGGTTGGAAAGCGACAGCACGCGCGCGTTTCGGGCGGAGACGAGCAGCGGATAATTGTTGACGCTGACCGCCATATTCGCCTTGCCGCCGAGGATGCGCAGGTTGATGGAATAGAGCGAAAGCTGGGTCAAAATGCCCGCCAGAATCGCCGGGATGCCCATGAACGTGTGGAAAATGCCCGTCGCGAGGCCGGCGAGCATGCCGACCAGAAACGCCGCGACCATCGCGACCCACACGTTGCAGCCGCCGATGATGAGCACGGCGGCCACCGCGCCGCCGGTTGCGATGCTGCCGTCCACCGTCAGATCGGCCACATCGAGGATTCGATAGGTAATATACACGCCAATCGCCATGATGCCCCAGATCACGCCCTGCGAACCGGCGCTGGGGAGCGCGTTAAACAGCTTGGCAATCTCCACTGGATTGTCCTCCTTATGATACGCATGAAGCCAAGGGAGCGCTCAGCCGCTTCCTTGGCTCATGCAGATGTCTTTGAAAACCGGTTTTACTCAATCGCAACGTAGTCCGCCGGGATCGTCAGGCCGAGCGCCTCGGCGTTCGCGGCGTTGTATTTCTTCGTGAAGTTCGGAGCGGATTCAACCGCCATCGTGCTCACGTCCGCGCCGTTCTGGAGGATATCCGCCGCCATTTCGCCGGTCTTGTAGCCCAGATCGTAGTAGCTGATGGTCAGGGTCGCCACGCCGCAGCCGCGGCAGATGCCTTCCTCGCCCACGACGGCCGGCACCTTCGCCGGAATGAGGACGTTGGCAATCGTCTCGGTGTAGGCCGCGGCGGTATTATCGGTCGGGATGTAGATCACGTCGCTCGCGTCCGCCGCGGACTGGGTGACGGAGGCAACGTCGTTGGAATCGGTGAAGGCGAACTCGGTGCAGGCGTAGCCCATCTCCTCGAGATAGCCCTTAATCACGGTGATCTGGTAGATGGAGTTGGCCTCGGCGGAGCAGTAGACCAGACCGACGTTCTTTGCATCCGGGAACAGCTCCTTGATGATCGCGGCCTGGCCGTCCAGCGGCGCGAGGTCGCTCGTGCCGGAGACGTTGATGCCGGTCGTGCCGTTCCAATCCTTCATGCCCAACGCGGTCGCGTAATCCGTGATCGAGGTGCCGAGAATCGGGATGTCGCCGGTCGCGGAAACGGCGGCCTGAAGCGGCGCGGTCGCGTTGGCGAGAATCAGATCCACGCCGTCGGCGGCAAACTTGCTGGTGATGGTGACGCAGTTGGCGGCGTCGCCCGCGGCGTTCTGCTCGTCAAATTTGACGTCCGGCATTTTTTCGGTCAGCGCGTCCTTAAAGCCCTGCGTCGCCGCGTCCAGCGCCTCGTGCTGAACGAGCTGGCAGATACCGACGGTGGTTGCGCCAGCGCAGGCCGCAGAGGCGGTCAGCGCCAGCGTCAAAGCAATCGCAGCGAATTTTTTCATGGTTGTTGCCCTCCCAATCTTTTCGATCCGGCTGCACGCCGGGCGTTTACGGTTGTTTTTCAAAAGTGCAACGCCATTATATATCCGCTTACAAAGTTTTGTCAATACGGTTTTTGAATTTTCTGATGATTTTTCTATTATTTTTCGTTCTTTCTCTGTTTTACAAGGGATATTAAGTTGACAATTCGTCTTTTAATTTCATTGTCTTTTTGTCAACTTGATTGCATGAACATAATCTCTAAAAAAGCAATAAAAAGCATGTTCCGCACAAATTCCGGATTTACGCATCAGACTGTAGACAAAAAGCTATTCTCCCCCCGAAGGGGGAGAATAGCCCTTTCCGCAAATGAAAGAATCGCTGAATTTCTTGATTTTGCTATTCAAGCCAAGTTTGCTTATGTGGGCAAGCTGCCGCACAAATCCCGGATTTGCGCATTTCCCGCGCATCAAAAAAACGGACAGCCGAAGCCATCCGTTTCTTCATTCTGCAAACGATCAATACCAGTTCTGGGCAGCGATTTCATCCTTCACGACGTAGCTCTTCTTGAACTCGACGCGATAGAAATCGTCCATTCGGCGCGCAGCTTCCGCCCGACGCCCATCAAAAACGCTGTACGCAACACTCGCAATGATCAACGCAGCAAAGACGAAAATAGCGGTCATATCCAGCACCCCTTTTGATCGGAAAATCACTCGTTTTTCTTTGGAGCGGCTCGTCTTTTCTTCGCTCCCTCTGTGCTTATATTATAGCACCCTTCCCATTTTTTCGCACCCTTTTTCTTCATAAACCGCAAATAACCCATCGCGTTTTCGCCCCTGCAAACCGCCCGTTTGAAACGACCGGCGGGGGCGGAAAAGCCCCGTCATTTGAATTTCAAACTTTCCATTTTTTCATTTTTCACCTGTTTTGCTTTCTTTTTTGCAGGATCCCTTCAAAAAAAGTTTTCTGACTTTCTCTGACCATGAATTTTATTCACCCTGAATGCATTTTTCGTTCACGGAAGACCGCCTGACGGCCTTCCGGGGATTTTCCATGAAAAGAACACTTGTTCCCCATTTTTATCTATGCTATAATAGATGAGATCATACGGCAAACCAACCCTTTGCAAAATCAGGAGGTCATCATGCAGGAAGGGCGCTTTGTTCTCAAATCTCCGTTCAAGCCGCAGGGCGACCAGCCGCAGGCCATCGAGGCGCTGGCGCAGGGCGTTCAGAGCGGCATGCCCTGTCAGGTACTGTTGGGCGTCACCGGCTCGGGCAAAACCTATACGATGGCCTCCGTCATCGAGCGCGTGCAGCGCCCAACGCTGGTCATCGCGCACAACAAGACGCTGGCCGCGCAGCTCTGCGCCGAGTTTCGCGAGTTCTTTCCGGACAGCGCGGTCGAGTACTTTGTCTCCTACTACGACTACTACCAGCCGGAGGCGTATATCGCCTCCACCGATACCTATATCGAAAAGGATTCCGCCGTCAACGAGGAGATCGAGCGCCTGCGCCACAGCGCGACGGCGGCGCTGCGCGAGCGGCGGGATGTGATCGTCGTCGCCTCGGTGTCGTGCATCTACTCGATGGGCGACCCGTCCGAATACGAGGGAATGATGATCTCCCTGCGTCCGGGCATGGCGATGGCGCGCGACGAGCTGATCCGCCAGCTCGTCGATATTCAGTACGACCGCAGCGACATCGAATTTGAGCGCGGCACGTTCCGCGTGCGCGGCGACGTGGTGGAAATCTTCCCCGCCGGATACGACAAGAGCGCGCTCCGCGTGGAATTTTTCGGGGACGAGATCGACCGCATCAGCGCCATCGACGTGGTCAGCGGCCATACCCTGATGGTGCTCGAACACATTTCCATCTACCCCGCGACGCATTACGCCACCCCGCGTGAGGCCATCGACCGCGCCATCGGCAGCATCGAGCACGACCTCGACGTCCGCATCCGGGAATTCAAGGAAAAGGGCGATTTGATCGAGGCGCAGCGCATCGCCCAGCGCACGCAGTACGATATCGAGATGCTCCGCGAGCTGGGCTACTGCACGGGCATCGAAAACTATTCCCGCTATTTCGACGGCCGCCAGCCCGGCGACGCGCCGTATACCCTGCTGGATTACTTCCCGAAGGATTACATCGTCTTCGTCGATGAAAGCCACGTCACCTTGCCGCAGATTCGCGCGATGTACAACGGCGACCGCGCGCGCAAGGAGGCGCTGGTCTCCTACGGCTTCCGCCTGCCCAGCGCGTTTGACAACCGCCCCCTGCGCTTCGAGGAATTCGAGCAGCGCATCGGCCAGCTCGTCTGCGTCAGCGCCACGCCCGCGCCCTACGAGCTGGAGCATGCGAGGCAGGTCGTCGAGCAGATCATCCGCCCGACCGGCCTGCTCGATCCCGAAATCGAGGTGCGCCCCGCCGCCGGGCAGGTGGACGACCTCTACGCCGAAATCGTCAAAACCACAGGCGAGGGCTATCGCGTGCTGGTCACGACGCTCACCAAGAAGATGGCCGAGAGCCTGACGACCTACCTGAGCGAGATGAACGTCAAGGTGCGCTATCTGCACTCCGACGTGCAGACGATGGAGCGGCAGGAGATCATCCGCGATCTGCGGCTGGGCGTGTTCGACGTGTTGGTGGGCATCAACCTGCTGCGCGAAGGGCTCGATCTGCCGGAGGTCGCGCTCGTCGCCATCCTCGACGCGGACAAGGAGGGCTTCCTGCGCAGCGAGGTCAGCATGATCCAGACCATCGGCCGCGCCGCGCGAAACGCCAACGGCCGCGTCGTCATGTATGCCGACGTGATGACCGAAAGCATGAACAAGGCCATCTTCGAAACCCAGCGCCGCCGCCAGCTTCAGCAGGCCTACAACGAGGCGCACGGCATCGTGCCCAAGACGGTTATGAAATCCGTCCGCGACGTGCTGCAAATCGGCCACGCGGCGGATGAAAGCGACAAAAAACGCGCCGTGAAGCGCGTTCGGGATATGAGCGAGGACGAATTGCACCTGCTCATCTGCTCCACGGAGGAAAAGATGCTGCAAGCCGCCGCGAACCTCGATTTCGAATTGGCCGCCAAGCTGCGCGACAAGCTCTTTGAATTGCAGGGCAAAACGCCCGACGAACTGCCGGAGGAAACCGTCGCCCTGCCCCAGCGAAAGCGCAGGCGGCAGCGCAAGCCCGGCAAATACCTCAAGGCTTAATGCACCCAGTACACCTGATACTGATGCTCGAACAGGCGCTCCGCGCGCTCCAGCCCGGTCGTGCGCAGCACGGTTTCGATGTTCGCCTCGTCGTGGTAGCGCTCAAAGAGGATGAAGCCGTCCGGCTCCTCCCCCAGCGCCTCCAGCGCGGGCGCGACGCCCTGCGCGTCGTCCGCGTCCAGCAGGAAGACGCGGTCAAACGCCGCGAGCTCCAGCGTGTTCTGCGTCATGTCGTTCGTGCCGAGCACGACGCACGGCAGCGCGGCGTTTTCCTCGCAGGCGGCGAGATAGGCGCTGTCCCCCGGATAGAGATAGTGCACCTGCTGCCCGCGGTTCACGCGCGCGCCGCAGGCCGCCAGCACCGCGCAGGCCAGCAGGCACGCCGAGCCCCGGCGCGACCCGAACCGGCAGCCGCCGCGCGCAAAGAGCATGAACAGCGCGACCGTCGCCAGCGGATAGACGCAGAAGATATACCGATCCACCTTATACGGCGAAACGACCGCAATCACCAGCACATATGCCGCGCAGGCCAGAAGCGCCGCCGCGGACAGACCCGCGCCGCGCAAGAGCCCCTGCCCCGCCTTTTTCAGCGGCCAGAAGGCCAGCGCCGCGCCGACGCAGACCAAAGCCAGCAAAAGGCCGCCGAACTGCTGCGCGTCAAGCGTCTGCCAGAGGATTTTGAACCAGCGGCACATGTCGCTCAGCCGAAGCGCCGCCGCGCTCTCCATCGCGCCCTTTCCGCGATACCCGCCGAAGATGTGGTTCAGGCACCACGGGAACAGGCCGACCGCCAGCGCCAGCGCAAAGAAGCACCACAGCGCAAAGCGCCCCGCCGCCGCAAACTCCCGCTGCGCCAGCCGCGCGAAGAAATACGCGCCGCATAGCATGCAGGCCAGCACGACAAAATAATACTGCGTCAAAAAGCCCGCAATCAGCACGGCCGCCATCGCGCGCATCCGCCAGACCGTCTGGCCGCCGACCCAAAGCGCCGCCAGCGCCAGCGCCAGCCAGACCGCCCACATGGTCATCATCGCATACATGCGGATGAACACGACGCTCGAAGCCGCGCCCGCGCTGAGGCCGTACAGCAGCCCCGGCAGGAGCGCCGACGGCGTAAGCGCCAGCCGCTCCCCGTCGGAAAGCAGCCGCGCGGAGAGCAGCAGCAGGCCGAGCTGCGTCAGGCTGAAGAAAAACAGGTTGAGCCCAATGCCCGTCCACTTGGTAAACGGCGGATCGCGAAACACCGAACACGCCGCGTGCACGAACAGATAATACAGCGGCGGGTGCACGTCGGCGATCTGGTTTTCATAGACGTTCAGATATTCGTGCGCATGGCCGCTCGCGGTGAGGTAATCCGAAAACGCCTTTCCGCTGATCCAGCGCCCGGTCTCCGTGTTCAAAAACGGCTGATGATACGAATTGGCCAGCCCGTAGGTAAAGAATTCGTCGATATCAAACCCGTCCTTCCTCGCGCCGATGCCCGCCATCAGCGCCAGCAGCGCCGCGAGCATCACCGCAAACCCGACGAGCGTGAGCGCCGTCTTTCCGCGCTTTTGCATATGCCATCCTCCAAAACCATGTTCTGTTTTTGATTATATCATTCTTTGACGCTTTGCGCCAGTCTATGAAGGAGTTCACCATGCAGGAAAACATCGTCATCCGCGGCGTTCGCCAGAACAACCTCAAGGGCTTTGACCTGACCCTGCCGCGCAACAAGCTCATCGTCTTCACCGGCCTTTCCGGCTGCGGCAAATCCTCGCTGGCGTTCGACACGCTCTACGCCGAGGGGCAGCGGCGCTACGTCGAATCCCTTTCCTCCTACGCGCGCCAGTTTCTGGGGCAGATGGAAAAGCCGGACGTAGACGCCATCGACGGCCTCTCCCCCGCCATCTCCATCGACCAGAAGACCACGAGCAAAAACCCGCGTTCCACCGTCGGCACGGTGACGGAAATCCACGACTATCTGCGCCTGCTCTACGCGCGCGTCGGCATGCCGCACTGCCCCAAGTGCGGCCGGGAAATCGCCAAGCAGACGGTCGATCAGATGGTCGATCAGCTTCTCGCCCTGCCGGAGCGCACCCGCATGCAGCTTCTCGCGCCGGTCGTTCGCGGCAAAAAGGGCGAGCATGTCAAGATTTTGGAAAACTTGGTCAAGCAGGGCTTTGTCCGCGTCCGCATCGACGGGGAAATCTACGACGCGGCGGAAGCGCCCGCGCTCGCCAAGCAGAAAAAGCACAACATCGAGGTCGTCGTCGATCGCCTGATTCTGCGCGAGGATATCCGCACCCGCCTGACCGATTCGCTGGAAACGGCGCTCTCCCTCTCCGGCGGCATCGTCATCGCGGATATCGGGCCGGGCGAACGGGAGATGCTCTTTTCCCAAAACCTCGCCTGCCCGGACTGCGGCATTTCCATGGAGGAACTCGCGCCGCGCTCCTTCTCCTTCAACAGCCCCTTCGGCGCGTGCCCGACGTGCGCGGGGCTGGGCATGCTGCAAAAAATCGACCCCGATTTGATCGTGCCGGATTGGGGCAAGAGCCTGAACGAAAACCCGTTCAACGTCATGGGCTGGAGCAGCCTGGAGCCGGGCACGCAGGCGGGGATGTTCTTTCAGGCGCTGAGCGAAAAATACGGCTTCTCCATGGATACGCCGCTCAACCGGCTGTCCAAAGAGGCGCTGGATGTGATTCTCTACGGCAGCAAGGGCGAGCCGCTGAGCATCCATTACACGCGCCCCAACGGCGATTCGCACACCTTCAGCGCGCCGTTTGAGGGCGTGATTCCCACGACCGAGCGGCGCGCCGCCGAAACGCAGAGCGATTCCACCAAGGCCTATTACGACGGCCTGATGAGCCAGACGCCCTGCCCGGATTGCGGCGGCAAGCGCCTCCGCCCGGAAATTCTGGCCGTGACGGTCGGCGGAAAATCCATCGCGGAGGCCTCCGACCTGTCCGTGCTCGACGCGCAGGCGTTCTTTTCCGCGCTGACCTTCGGCGAAAAGGACGGCATGATCGCCGCGCCGATCCTCAAGGAGATCATCTCGCGCCTGCGCTTTTTGATCGACGTGGGGCTTGGGTATCTGACGCTCTCCCGCGCGGCGGGCACGCTCTCCGGCGGCGAGGCGCAGCGCATCCGGCTGGCGACGCAGATCGGTTCGAGCCTCGTCGGCGTGCTGTATATTCTGGATGAGCCTTCCATCGGCCTGCACCAGCGCGACAACGCGCGGCTCATCGAAACGCTCAAGCACCTGCGCGACATCGGCAACACGCTGATCGTCGTCGAGCACGACGAGGACACCATGCTCGCGGCGGATCAGATCGTGGATATCGGCCCCGGCGCGGGCGAGCACGGCGGCCGCCTCATCGCGCAGGGCACGGCGCAGGAGATCATGGCCTGCCCGGATTCCATCACCGGCGCGTATCTCTCCGGCCGGCGCAGCATCCCCGTGCCGCTGCACCGCAAAGCGCCCGCCGGCTGGCTGACGGTGCGCGGCGCGCGCGCCAACAACCTGAAAAACATCGACGTGAAGATTCCGCTGGGTGTGATGGCGGTCGTCACCGGCGTATCCGGCAGCGGCAAATCCTCGCTCGTCAACGAGATCGTCTACAAGACCCTCCAGCGCGACCTCAACCGCGCGCACACGCGCCCCGGCGCATGCGACGGCGTCGAGGGCATGGAGCAGCTTGACAAGGTGATCGCCATCGACCAAAGCCCCATCGGCCGCACCCCGCGCAGCAACCCGGCCACCTACACCGGCCTGTTCGATATGATCCGCAAGGTCTTCGCCGCCACGCCGGAGGCCAAGGCGCGCGGCTATAAGGAAAACCGTTTCTCCTTCAACGTGCGCGGCGGCCGCTGCGAGGCCTGCTCCGGCGACGGTATTCTGCGCATCGAGATGCACTTTCTGGCGGATATCTA
>ERZ839823.735-NODE-735-length-42661-cov-5.153265_pt1 | contig 42661 bp, 51 predicted proteins | sample MGYA00519862_ERZ839823 | MGnify/ENA primary metagenome ERZ839823 (study PRJEB31850, sample SAMEA3708853) | human gut metagenome | biome: human gut; feature: human-associated habitat; material: faeces | place: China | collected 2014 ...
GTAGTTCATCATGGAGAACATGCCCTTCTTCATCTCGCCGCCGTACCAGGTGTTGGCGATCACCTGCTCGCGGGTGGTGAGGTTGAAGGCCACGGCGGTCTCGGAGTTGAGCCCCAGCTCCTTATAGTTCTCCACCTTCGCCTTGGAGGCGTTGTAAACGACGAAGTCCGGCTTGAAGTCCTTCAGCTCTTCCTCGGTCGGCTTGATGAACATATTGGTCACGAAGTGAGCCTGCCAGGCGACCTCCATGATGAAGCGGATGGCCATGCGGGTATCCTTGTTCGCGCCGCAGAAGGCGTCCACGACGAACAGGCGCTTGTTGGAGAGCTCCTTCTTGGCAATGTCCTTGAGCGCCGCCCACGCTTCCTGAGAGGCGGGATGGTTGTCGTTCTTGTATTCGTCGGAGGTCCACCACACGGTGTCCTTGGACACGTCGTCCATGACGATGAACTTGTCTTTCGGGGAGCGGCCGGTGTAGATGCCGGTCATCACGTTGACCGCGCCCAGCTCGCTGACCTGTCCCTTTTCAAAGCCCTCCAGACCCGGCTTGGTCTCCTCCTCGAAGAGCATCTCGTAGGACGGATTGTAGACGATTTCCGTCGTTCCGGTAATCCCATACTGCGTAAGATCAATCTTAGCCATCTTGATACAACTCCCTTTTATAAGCTGTCGGCCATGACAGAAAGCCGCATTGAGAGCCTGCCCATACACAAGCCCTACTACCCACATGATAGCACCTACATCATACCGCAACGCCGAAAGAAAATCAATGGGTTTTCGCCGAAAATATCCCATGCATGACATTTTTTGCGCAAAGGTCAGTCGCCGCCCCGCAAACCGTCCGGATTTTTTCGATTTCGATATTTTTTTATCAAACAGCTTCATCCGGTTCGGCCGCGCCGCCCCGCCCGGCGAGGAGATAATCCCCCGCGCCCATCGCGAAGATCGGCAGATACGGCATGTGGTAGCGCGGCGCGCCGACCGTCAGCACCGCAATGCCGCAGGCCAGCGCGAAAATGCCCCAAAACGGCAGCATCCGCACCCATGTGCCGCGCCGAAACGCCGAAACGATATCCAGCGCGAACAGCGCAAGCACCGCCATATAGATCAGCTGGGAGAAGATCACCACCGCGTCGCCGAAGGCAAAGCCGCGCTCGCCCCGCCCCAGCAGCACATCCCTGAGCGACAGCAGATACGGCAGGTTGTCCGTCTCCGTGCCGCCGCCCAGATACGGCGTGCCGCCATACGTATCCGTCGAGAGGAAATAGAACAGCTTGCGCGGAATCAACTGCACAAAGCGCGGAATGTGGCGCACGATCCAGCCAACGGCCTGACGCTTGTAAAACGCATCGCGCACCTGATAGGTCACGCCCCGCTCGTCCTCGCTGATATAGCCGATCTTGCCCTCGCCGAAAACCGCGTTGTCATAGCTGCCGTCAGCGTCGTCGTTGTTGCCCATCAGCATGTTCACGCCCATGGTCTGCGCCTGATAGATGAAGTGGCCGGAGAGGCTTTTCGTCGCCTGACCGATGGTCGCGATCACCGCGGCCGCGCCGAGCAGATACGCCGCGATGCAGCGCAGCCGCTTTTTGCGCAGGATAAGCAGCAGCAGCGTCATCGGCAGCAGAATCACCATCAGCGGGCGCACCCAGTTGCACAGCGCCATCAGCACGCCGGAAAGCGCGTGCCAGCCCGTGCCGTCCTCCATGGCGCAGGCCAGCGACGCGAACGCCAGCCCCATGAAGCAAAGCTCCGTCCGCGAGCTGGCCGCCTCGCCCCACAGCGCCGGGAGCAGGCACAGCAGCGTCACCGCCTCGCAGGCCGCCTCGCGCCCCTCGCACAGCCGCCGCATGATGCGATACACCGAAAACACGAGGAGCTGCGTAAACGCCATGTTGACCGCGTAAACCCACGCATAGGTTTCGTGAAGCCGCAGCAGCAGCGACAGCAGGTTCACATAGCCGTTGCCGAAGATATACAGCGCGAATTCGTCGCGCGGCGAAGGATAGAACGTGTGATTCTGCGCGCAGTAGAGCGCCAGCTCCCAGTAGGATTGCGCGTCCCCCGTGTGCGGCGCGCGGTACATCGCGCAGGCGACCGCCTGCATGACCACCAGCAGCAGATCGGCCGCTATCGCCGCCGCCAGCCAGCGGGAACGCCGCGCGTCCCGATTCCGTAAATCCGTCATACTCTCCCTTTCCATCTCACATGAGCAGCAGCATCATCGCCACATAGACGCAGGCCAGCACCACCAGATGCCAGTCATGCAGGATGATCTCCACCGGGTCGCCGTCCGGCCGGGTGTCGATATCGTAATGATAAAACAGCAGAATCAGGATCACCAGCGGCAGGCTCCACACCGCGCGCCCCTGCGCGTAGCGCAGCTCCGTCTGCGCGTCCACGCTCCAGAGCGCGTAAAACACGATCGTCAGCGTCAGGAACATGTTGGTGCTCTGCGTCAGAAACTCCGGCGTATAGAGCGAGAGCACGCGGCGCACGCTGTTCTGCCCCAGCGCGCGCAGCTCGTTGCGGCGCTTGCCGAAGGACATGTAATACGAGGCCACCATCACCGTCAGCAGCAGCCAGCTCGAAACCGGTATGCCCGTCAGAAACGAGCCGAATAGAATCCGCATCACAAAGCCCAGCGCGACGATGGAGACATCCAGAATCGGCACGTGCTTCAGCCCGAAGACCGTGTAGCACACGTTCATCAGCAGATACGCCGCCAGCGTGGCCGCCGCCGCCCCGAACTGCGCGATCATCCCGCGCCCGGCCAGCAATATCCCCGCCGAGAGCGCCGCCAGCGCCAACGCCATCGTCAGCGCCGCCTTTTCGGAAATCCGCCCCGCCGCGACCGGGCGGTTCTTCTTGCGCGGATGCTGCCTGTCCTGCGGCGCGTCCCGACAGTCGTTGAGCGCGTAAATCGCGCTCGCGCTCAGCGAAAAGGCCGCAAAGCCGATCGCCGCCGCCGCCATCTTTTCGGGCGCTGAAAAAATGCCGCCGTGAAAAAAGAGCGGCAGAAAAATCAACAGATTTTTGCAGGCATGCCATGGACGCATCAGCGTCAGCCCGTCCCTGACGGTCGTTTTCATGCGTTTCACACACTTTCCATTTGAGTTTATACTAATTCGCAGTTAAAATGCTTAACAGAGCGCATCAGATTTTTTGTTCTGACGAAGCCAAGTGAAGTGAGGCGTACTGGAGGTACGTTGAACGGAACGAGGCAAAGTCAGAGCGAAAAAGATGGTGCGCGGATTAAGCCATTTTAACAAGAATTCGTATTAGGCCACAATCCTCCGTTTATCAGTATACGAGAAAAGGGCTGAGAAAGCAAGAAAAAAAAGGCGACGCGGTCTGCGTCGCCTTATCTGTATATGTCTTTTCCCCGATGCGGGCGCGCCTTACGGCGTCAGGCGGTTCGGACCGCGGAAGATGAACATCGCGTCCTTGATCGTCAGGCCGAGCAGCAGCATGGTCAGGCGGTCGATGCCCAGACCGAAGCCGCCGTGCGGCGGGCAGCCGTATTTGAAGAACTCGAGGTAGAACTTCACATCCTCGTCAAGCCCCTTCTCGCGCGCCTGCGCCTGCAGCACGTCGTAGCGATGCTCGCGCTGCGCGCCGGTGGTGATTTCCACGCCGCGCCAGATCAGGTCGTAGCCCTGCGGCACGCCGTTCTCGTCGCGCATGTGATAGAACGCGCGCTTCTCGGCGGAATAATCCGTGATGAACAGGAACTCGTGGCCATACTTCTTCTTGACCCACTCGTAGGAGAGGTGCTCCGCCTCGGTGGTCAGGTCGCCCGCCTCGCCGTCCGGGCACTTGTAGCCGAATTCCTTTTCCAGCTCGGCGTACAGGTCGGCCAGCTTGATGACCGGGAACGGCGTGGTCGGCACGATCACCGGCACGCCGAACACGCGCTCGATCTCCTCGCCGTAGGCCTCCTTGACCTTGGCGAGCGCGTAGGTCAGCAGCTCCTCCTCCATCTTCATCACGTCGCGGAAGGATTCGATGTAGCTGAACTCCAGATCGAAGCCGGAGAATTCGGTCGTGTGCTTGCTGGTGAAGGATTTCTCCGCACGGAACACCGGCCCCACCTCAAAAATGCGCTCAAAGCCGGAGGCCATCGCCATCTGCTTGTAGAACTGCGGGCTCTGCGCCAGATACGCCTTGCGGTCGAAATACTTGACTTCGAACACGTCCGCGCCGGATTCACTCGCCGCGCCGATGAGCTTCGGGGTGTGAATCTCCATGAACCTGCGCGCCAACAGGAACTCGCGCATGGCGTTGATCATAACGGTCTGCGCCTTGAACATCAGTTGGTTCGCGTCGGTGCGCAGGTCGATCCAGCGATAGTCGATGCGCTGGTCGATGGAGGAGCGCTCGTGCCCCTTGCGCGCCTCGCGGTCGATCGGCAGCGGCGCGGCCAGAGACTCAATGATGATCTGCTTGGGGTAGATTTCAACGCCGCCGAGCTTGACGTACTCGCTCTCCACGGCCTTGCCGATGACGGTAATCACGGAATCCAGGGTGATCTGGTTGACGGCGTTATCCAGCGCCTCGTCCTCGCCCTTTTCCACGGTGATCTGCACCTTGCCGGTAATATCCTTGAGCACGATGAAGGCCATCTTGCTCTTGTTGCGGATGTTCTCCACGAAGCCGCAGACCTTGATTTCGTCCGCGCCGCGCACCTGAGCCGCATACGTTCTTTCCATAAACGATATCCTCCGATTTATTGGTTCATACAGATTTTATTATACCGTCATTTTCCGCCAAATCAAGACCTAAATGCGTTCGCGGCACAATTTTCCCACGACGGTTGACATTTTTTCGCATCGGCGGTATAATATCTTCTGCACATGCACTCGTAGCTCAGTTGGATAGAGCGTCAGACTCCGACTCTGAAGGCCACAGGTTCGACTCCTGCCGGGTGCACCAGTTTTATCCGTTGTTTTTCATCCGGAAGACAGCGGATTTTTCTTATATATTCTTGATTTTTTCGTTTGCCATTTTGTTCTATTTCAGCACAACTCTAATCTTTTATTCTGGGCAAATGGTGACCATTAGGGCGACCATAGGCAGTCTTCGACTTCTTGTTGTAGTCAAAACGGTAGTCAAAAGAAAAAAGCCGGCTTATTCCCGGCTTCGATCTATGAGATCGTCGATTCGGCATCCAAGCACATCCGCCATCTTGATAAGCACATCGACTCGCGGCGAATGAACGCCACGCTCCCATCTGCTCACATCTTTCTGGCTGCATCCTAACGCGGCTGCCATCTGTCCTTGCGTCATACCCGCCGCCATCCGTGCCCGCGCAAGCGGCGAATCATTCCCGCGCTCTCGCGGAGCTTTATGCCCTTCCATAGTTCTTTTCCTCTTGTCATTTTTTTACCGCCATGATAAAATAAAAGGGGAAGAGGAACGGCGGCGGTGTTTTCCGTTCCCCTCTCGGTCTTGAGCTTACTTCGTGCCGGAAGTAAGCTCTTTTTCTTTACCCTGCATCCTTTCTATAAGGGCTATTGTCTTTTCAATGCTTTGAGTTTCCTGAGCGTATTCCTTGATTGCTTCGAGCACCGCCTGAAATTCTTTGTCTGTCATTCCTTCGTTGATCTCCTTATTCAAGTTTTTCACCGCCTTTCTGTCAGTGGCTTTCCCTCCTGACGCATTTATTATATACCATTTTCGGCATTTTGTAAATACATTTTTCAATTATTTTTCATTTTTAGAGCAAGAAAAAAACGCCCCGGAGATTTTTCTCCGGGGCGACGCTCACTCAACCGTTTTAGCCGCTTCAATCTGCGGAATTTCAACCGTTTCAAGTTTCGGAACCTCGCTCTGCTCCATTTCCTTGATAGCCGCATCAATATAGGCGTTCAGGCGCTCCTTGTCCAGCACAATCCCATGTGCCTTGAGAATTTCGACCGCATAGTTGAGCTTTTCCTGTCCATAGCCGCTGCCATACAGCTTTTCAGCCGCATAAACGGCAATGTGAACCAGCTCTCGCACATGCTCCTGCTGCGCGTTGGTCAGCATCGCCTTGAAGTACGGCACAGCATACCGCGCAATAATCGCGCCAAGCAGCGTAAGCAAAACCTCGATCAAAGGGGTGATGTCAATGGTAGTCGTCATAGATGCTTCCTCCTTCATTATTTGTCAATCAGATGTTCCGTGATATCATCGCGCACCTTTTTCAAGTTTTCGATGCCATTTCCCGTAATTTCGTGATTCAACAGTGCGTTGACCCCTCTCAATGTGAGCCGCGTCATTTCTTCCTGCTCGGCGATGCGCTTATTATCTCGGTCGAGATACTCCGCATGACGCTTGACTTCCTTTTTCAATTCCTCTTGCGGCTTCGTCATTTCACGCACCGCTTTAATTGCACTGCTGATTAAAACGATGGTTGCCAAAATTCCCGCCAAAACCAACACAAAGCCGCCCCATTGATCCGGCGTCACACTTGCCAATTCCTTCATCTTCTCCTCCCACTAACCGGCGGCTCCCTTCCCATCGTCGCCTATTGTGTTTGTTTTCGTTTTCCGCGCCTCGGTCGTGTCTCCAACCGCCGACTTAAAAGCCAGCGCGACAAGCTCACCGATGATGCAGGTATACAGATACTTCGTCAGTTCACCCGGCGGCTCAAGCCCAAGCAGATAGTAACCGACGAGTGTTGCTGCCGCGTACACAATAGCCAGACCGATGCAGACGGCAACGATAATCTTGCTGTATCGCATCAGTCATCACCTGCCAACGCCGCCTGCACGATGGTCACATCACCGTCGCACACCGCCAGCCATTGTTGGCGTGTCGCGCGAATCACAATCTGCTCATTTTCCCCTGCCTCATCCTGCGTGCCCACCTTATCGCAGTAGGCCAGCGAACACCAGCCCTGATGCCCATTGTACGCAGCTTTGCCCCAATCTCCATCAATCTCGGTGACGGTCAGTTTCGCTCCGCAAGGCATCGTAAGCATATACGCTCCCGTCAAACTGGGGCGTTTACGTAACCGCAGACCTTTTTCATAAGATACCGCATATTCCCCGATAGAGTATTTCGCATCAATTTGAACATCTTCGTCATTCATGTACCCGTTCACCTCAATCATCCGATGCGCCCCCAGCCCGTTCCATCCCGCTTTTTCCGTCAGCGCGGTTTCAACCACGCCGCCCCGGCTCTTGCTTGAGTGAATGACCGTGCCCTGCTCCGTCACCAACCCGGTGTGGCTCACGTCGCCCGTGCCCACGCCCATGAACGCCAGCATACCCGCCTTCGCGCCGGAAATGCCCGTCTGCTTCCACGTCAAATCGCGGTATCTGCCGCACTTGCTGTCGCTGTCCCACAGGGCGTTCGTGCCCGCCGTCGTGTAGTGCTTGTCGCCGCCTGCGCCGGTGCGGATGACCCGCTTGATGAGGTTGATGCAGTCCAGCGTTTCGTAGCTCGTCCCGATCAGTCCCCGCGCCGCGCCGATGGCTTCGCCTGCCTGAATCATTATGACCGCCTCTCTTAGTTGACATTAGCGCCCTTACGCTTCCGTCTGCACGATGGCTGCGCTCCAAGTATCGGATTTGTACACGCCGCCAACGCCGTTGATGACTGCACAGTATACCGACTTGCACTTGCCGATGTTAGCCTGTAAGTCGTTGTGATAGCGAATTAGCGCCTCGTCGAGCGCGTCAAAGCCGCGCAGATCGCGCACTTCCGTGCCGTCGGTTGCCGTCAAGATTTTAATAGTATAATACCGCATAATCGTTTCCTCCAATCAGCTATCTACTATATTTCAAATATAATACGCTTCTATACATACTTTAGTATCGACCAATAATTTCATATCAGAGCTAATGCATTTTACCCACCACATGCTATAGCCGTCAGTAAGAGTGAGTGTAGGTATGGCAAAGTAAAATGAATTATAACATCCGTCTATTTGTCTATCGACACCAATAGAAACAACAATAGCGTTTTTGTCTAGGCCAAGTCTTATGTCACCTGTCACATCTGTTGTACCAATAATCTTCTTTCTCTTTATGGATTTCAATTCGTCAGAGATGGCTGTTTTTTCCCAGTCGTTGTTTAATCCGGGTGTAGATGATGATGATGACACTTTGGCCTTATAAAGCATATTGTTATAGATACAGTAGTCGTCAAGTGCATAGGTTTTGTCTGCCGACCACGCATCCGAGATTATGTCCGATATGTCGCCAATATCGCTCTTTAGCTGATTAACTGTCTCCTCATCCGCCGCGCCGATGTTCTGCCTTGCTTGTGTCTTTTGATCGTTATTAAGTGTTTGCGCTGTATGCAGTACGGCTTCCTGCGGCGCATCCCTGCCGGGGTCGCCTTTCTCCCCCTTTTCGCCCTTTGCGCCAGGCTCACCCTTCTCTCCTTTCTCGCCCTTTACGCCGGGCTCACCCCGAAGCGACGCTTTCTGCTCATCCGTCAGGCTTTCAAAAGTCACCTCGCCGTCCTTGCCCTTCGGCCCTTGCGGGCCGGTCGCGCCCGTTTCGCCCTGCGGCCCCCGCTCGCCGGTGTCGCCTTTTTCGCCTCTCAACCCCTGCGCGCCGGGTTCGCCTTTCTCGCCTCTTTCACCTTTCGCGCCTTGCGCACCGACGAATTCACCGTTGTCGAGCTTCTTTTGCACGTCGTTTGCAACCTTCTGCGCGCTGCTTGCTGCATCGTCCGCTCGTTTGGCGGCCGCGTCCGCGTTCTTCGTCGCCGTATTTGCTATCAATATCGTTTTTTCCGTTTGATCTGAAATTTCTTTCAAGCGCTCGTATTGCGCCAAAAGCTCATTCAGATTTGGAACAACATGTGTCGGATCAATTACGATATCTCCGCCCGCCTTACTTACGAGCAAATAAATCCTCGCAACCGATATAACACTTTGGTTTTCGCCTTTAATCTGCATGGTGCATTGCAATCGTCCCGCCACTTCGTAACAGGACTTGTCCAGCGTTGCGCAGGCATACCCGCCCGAATCGAAATCAGCATTCAAATATCGCGTCGCTTCATCCTGGCGCTGAACCAGTAGTTGCGCCGTACACCCTGTTAAGTCGATCGGTTTGCCGTTTTCCTGTGTCATAACGCAGATTTTATGTGCTCCTGCATCGCCTACGCTTGCCAAAGCATCCCAAACAATTTCCGCTTTGGGTTTCATCATATCCACTATCGTTCTAAATACGTGGTAGGCCACATTCTTCCCCCCTTTCAATAATTTCCTCCGGTATACGAGGTCACAAATGTCTGCACAAACAAGTCCGCTTGGATTCGCGTCAGCTTATCCGGTACAACAGACACTTCATGCCACATCCCGCGCACAATTCTTCCGTTGTTATCCTTACTCAAATATGGAATAACATCAATCTCACTTCCGTTCACCTTTTCAGGCGGAATCGCAGTTCCGTCCACTTTAATCGTCACACCTGACGCAATTTCCCCTTCATAAATGCCGTACCGAATCTCATGCGTATGGCTTTGCAATGTAAAAGAGTGGCTGTGTGCCGGAATATTCACTTTATGGGTGTGATTTGGAATATCAACCGATACCGCCGGAACCGTGACCGCCACATTGACCATGTGATAATGTGAAAAGTCGTGACGATGTGTCATATCGTGTTTATGGCTTCCAATCGAGTGCGTGTGGCTGTCAAAGCTGTGCCAGTGGCTCATGCCGTGGCTGTGCGCGCCGGTGCTGGTCGTGCTGCCCGCGCCGTTGTAACTCGTATACCCCGTCTTGCCGACGGAAACGCCGTCAAAGGTGTGCCGGTGCGTGTTGTTAGAGCCGTGCGAATGCTTCCCCGCGTCGTCCGTCGAGGTCATCGCGCCGCCTTCGTTCCGGCTCACGCCTGTATTGCCGCCTCCTCCAGCTCCTGTTGTCCCGCTGGACGAACCGGTATCTGATACATTCCCTCCGTCTATACTTTTTGCAAAACTCGTATTAGCATTGACCGCTCCATCCTGCATCGGTGTGCCGCTGGTAATTGCCTGCGCCACGGTACGCTGCGGCACAGATACCGTCGTTGCGCCTCCGGCCTCGCTCGTCTGCGTACTGCCTCCGCCCTCCTGCGTCGTGCGAACATCGCCGCCGCCCGCAGCCGCGCCCGTCTCATACGCCCGGAAATTCTCAAGTTTCCAGCTCAAGAGCACCTGATTGATTTTCGCGCAGGCCGTCGGCACATAGAAGTTCATCACCGCTGGATGCGACGCATCCGCATTGTCGCTGGCCTGCATGGCGTACAGATTTGTCGCGCCCTGTGCATACTGCGCCGTGATGGCCGTTTTGGCCGATATGCTTTCCAGCGTACTGGACACATCCGAAGATTGAGTTGCAATCTCAACAGTCATATCCAGCGGGTTTCCTTCGATGTCGCTTTTTTCGACTGACACAATGCGTTTGTCGAGGTCAAGTTTTGCTCGTGTATCGTTGAGACGCACGAGCTTCCCTTCGTCGATTAAATCCCATTCCAGCCCCGTCACGCGATGAAAATCCAGCGCTTTGACGGTATAGCTGTACATCGGGTTTTCAAGCTCACGCAAATAGGCTTTGCCCTTTGCAAAGAGCGTCGCTTCGTCGCTGATGGAGCTGTCCGTCAGCAGCTTGCTGATGACACCATACTTGCTGATGTTGGGAGAATCAATATAGCTTTTCCCTGTCGGATTGACCGTTCGGATGCTGGTCTGGTTCACACCTTCGCCGCTGCCCATGCAATACAGCCGCGTACAGAGATTGGAGATATCCCGTCCCCGCTTGATGCTCTGCTCATTGCGGCCGTAACGCACCTCGCAGTTGCGCGCATCATCTGCCCGCACGAGGTTGATTGTCCACGGGTAGCTGTCCGTGTCATACGTCCAATGATAGTCGCTGTCGAAGCACTTCGGGATTGAAAAAAGCGCATTGAGCAGATCTTCCTTTTCCCACGAATACTGAAACTGATATCGAAAATCGCACCGCCCAAGCTGCCAGCGCTTCACCGTCTGCAAGCTGAGCAAATGCCGGATGATATCCTCGGTATAAACGCCAGTGCCGCCCATTTCCAGATAGCCGTCAATGCGGTCATCAAACAAGAAGGCGACTACATGCTCCAGCTCATATTGAATGAACTCTCCTTCACCCGTGATATCCGATTCGGGCTGATCGCAGATTCGATATTTGCCAACGGATTTATCACCGTCCGCGATGTCCACGATGCCGTGAACCGTTTCACAGAGGTCGTTGTCCACATCGTCATCGGCAGGAATTTCAAAACTCGCCGTATGCAGGTCGTTGAACATTCGCTTGTAGCCCACCTTGGACGCATGGCGGATGGTTCCAATGCGCGTCATATCGCGATTGTAAATCGGAATCCTCAATCACAACCACCTCGCCCGTGCGCTCACCGTCACCGAAGCCGCTGCCGCCGATGCGCTCATAATCTCGATGTTCATTGCGTTCGGAGGTACAGAAGGAAAGTCGCCCTCGCAGAGCGCCGAAATCATGCTCTGGCCGCCGCAAACCACAGACAGGTTTTCTCCGTCCACTCGCAAGGTCTGGCCGCCCGTGAGCGAAAATCCGCCGCCATACAGCCGCGTTTGCCTCTGCTTTCCGAGTCTGTCCCTGTACCTGATGCGAAAATCCAAAATCGCCGCGCTGCCCGTATTCATCACATCCAGCGTAAGCGGCGTTGTATAGCCCATGCCGCGCGAAAAGACCTTGCTCAAATCGATGGTCTGCCACGCCCCCGCCGCTAAGCTCACAGCCTGCGTAGCAGTGCTCATCGCCGCATCCTGCCATAAAGGCTGCTCGGTAAACGAGATGCCCATCACGCCATTTTCCCATTTATCGCATGTCAGCGAGGCTTCATCCTCAATCTCGGCCATAATCGACCGGCTGATATCCGCATCCATCACCAGCTCCGCGCGTCCTGCTTGCAGCAGCCACGCCGCGACATCGTGCATCCGCTGTGCGATCTGCTCATCAGTCAGCCGCGTCCCTTCCTGCTCTCGATTGACGAAGTAGAGCTTTCCGCTGACTTTTCGCTCTTTGAGCATCAGCTCGGCGCGTTCAAAGCGCAATGTTCCCGCCATGCCGGATACCTCATATTTGTTCAGCACAGGTGCCGGAACGGCCGTCTCCTTGTCGAGTACGAACATGCAGCCCATATCGTTCAAACAGTGCTTTCCACCGAAGGTAAAGTTGTCCGCATACGGGTCTGATCCTCCGACGGGTTTATCGTCATACAGGCGATATCGCCGATAATCCACGCAGGTGAATGTCACCTTGAGCCGCGCCGAAGCGCCGCTGTACGTCAGCGCTTCCGTCCCTGTGCAGCGCGCTTTGTAATATGTGCCGCCCATGCTGTCAAAGTGCAGCTTTTCTTCACCGCTTTCCTCCAGCCACGCCCTGACCTTTTCCAGCAGCAGTGGAAGCGCCGACCTGTTTTTTGCCCGCATAAGCAGCTCTACTTCGATTTTGCGCACCGTCGGTACGCCGACACAGGCCAGCACCGCGCCCCTGCGCGTCACCGTCTGCCACTCTTTTTCAGCCAAAAAGCACTCGGACACGGAGGTTACCTTCACGCGTCCGAGCTGTTCCGGCTTCACCCCGGCAAATTCCATCAAATCAGCACCCCCTGTGCGCTGCGGCCGGATACCGTTTTCTTCGCTTTATCCGCGATAGACTTTGAAACGGTCGGCGCAGTTTTCCGCCCAACTTTTTCGCCGTCCATCACCACATCGCCGCCAAGCGCCCCGGATTCGATGAGTCTGTCCGCAATCATTCTGCCGACCGCACTCGCATATGCTTCCCGATTCTCGCCATCGGAGAGGCTGTTCGCCGTCTCTGCGGCAGTCTGTCGAGCGTTGGCGCGCGCCGTCAACACCGTACCGACAGACGGGTCAGAAAGCTGCGTCTGCGCTGTCATGGCGCGGATGGTATCTTTCACCGCCTGTGTGGCCGCTGCGACCATCATGCCGCCAGAAAGGCCGATAGCGCCGCCCTCGTCCATATCCCTACCGAGTGCAAGCGTTTCTCTGCTGGGGCTGTGCGCATCGGCGGCCTTGCGCATAGCCGCGACCGCATTGCGTACAACAGTCCGTGCCGCGCTGGACAGCATCCCCGACATCGAGTTGATGCCGCTGATAATGCCGCGCATCAGGTCATTGCCGAGGCTGTATCCCGTGCTGCCGTTCAAACTGCCGCGCATTGCATTCACCACCGCATTCCCGGCATTTCGTGCCGACAACGCCGCATTGCCCTGCATGGCCTGAATCCCGATGGATACATTGGTCATCGCCATACGCGCCGTATTGCCGAAACTCTGAACCGTCGGCTCAAAGGTGGTGTTCATCGATGCAACCAGCCCTTGAACGGCAGTTGTAATGTCCGTTTCTTTTCCAGAAACGCCGTCGCTCACGCCCGCTCCGATGTTTTCGCCCGTGGTCTGCGCGTTGCTGGCCGCAGTCGTGAAGTTCTCTGGATCTGTCGTCGTGTTCATCGAGGCAATAACAGAGTTCTTCGCGCCTTCCGTTCCCTGCTCTGCGCCGCTTCCATAACGCCCCATGTCTGCCTTGCCTGCGGTCTCCATGAAATCGCCCACCGCCCCGGTGATCTGCTCCATGCCCGTATTCAGCGCATCCGATGCACTGTTCCAGATGCTTTCGTCTCCCAGCGCATCGGCCAGCGAGGCCGGAATCTCAATACCCAGCGAATTACAAAGTGCAATCAGCGCATCCGTGCCATTGCCGAACGCATCTTCAAACTGCTCAACTGCCGCTTGACCAGCCTCATACAGTTCTGGATATCTCTCCTGCAGTCCGTCCGCCATTCCGGCAACAATCAATCCCGCCACCATCATGGCCTGCTCATTGGAGATTTCCGCTCCATCCTGAAAACCATTGATGACCGCCTGATACAGTGCAACGCCGGCCTCGCTGAAATGGCTTTCATACTGTGCCAGCACGCCGTTAATATCGAACTTCTCGAGGGACAAATACGCCGCAACCTGTTCGAGCAAAGTGCCCTGCTGTTCACCGAGATATTTGGTGACAAGCTGGCTGCCCTTCATCGTCGCGCCTTCGGCATTGGTGAACATCATATCGGAAACCTTCGTCCAGTAGTAGTCCGTCTCAATGCCAAACCAGCTCATTACGCTGTCCAGCGCACTGGTGAAGATTGACCCCATCATCTTCATCAGACCCTCGCCGATGTTAAGCATGCCGAGCGCAATACCCTTGCTGAGCGCAAAGACAAAATCTGCGCCGCACTGCACAATCTTGGTCAGCCCTTCCGGGGAAAGGATGTACCCAACAATCGCGCCCGTGATATTGCCGAGAGCGTCCATACCGTTGATGATACCCTTGCCGAGATTCTGAACAAAACGGGTCAAATCCGGCGTTGTCACAATATCGTTGATAGCGCCGATAATCGCACCCACCAGACTGGTAGCAACCGTTCCGATGGAGGTTCCCCAGTCTTTATCGTTAATCAGTTCCAACAGGCTTCCAATCGCCCCTGCAATATCTGCCGCTGCTGTGATGGTTTTCTGAATCCCAGTCACAACGCCGCCAAGCAGGCCGGATGCCAGCGCAGAAAACGCCGCCGTGAACGTGTCCCATGCGCTGAAATCTTTCAAACCGCCGACAAGCTCCGCCACAAATTCGGCGGCTTTCGCCGCAAAGGTAGCCTTGTTGCTGATGATGGATGTAAGAATCGTCGAGGCCAGCGCGGACATGTCGCCGACTTTCGCCGCCAGTTTTTCAGGCGTAAGCGCTTTGAAGCTCGCGGCGATCTGACCGACAATCTTCTCGCCTGCATCAGACCATGCCCCGCCGTTTTCTCCCTCATCGCCGAGGAACAGCTTCTTGAGCCAGTCTCCCGCCGCACCGAAGCCGCTCTTAATCCAGCCCCATACGGTGCTGCCGACATCTTTCCATGTACTTTCTTCGGTCAGCGTGTCTCCTAGGATTAAGCCTTTAAGCCACCCTGTCACGGAAACAAAGCCGCCCTTAATCCAGCCCCAAATTTTCGCCCCCGCATCGCCCCATGTGCTCTGGTCAGTCAGCGAATCGCCAAGAATCAACCCCTTGAGCCAATCCGAACCGAAATGGAATGCCCCTTTAATCCCTGCAACAACATCTGCCCATTTGAGCGTTTTGATGTAGTTTTTTGCATCCACAAAAGCCTTCTGCACCGTCTTGCCGAGGCCGCGAAACGTTTCTTCAAGCGCCGTCAAAACGGTGACACCCAATTCGCCCCACTTCACCGCCTTGAATCCCCTGAAAATGCCCTCGGTCAGATCAATCCCAGCCTCCAGCAAACTCGGCGCATTGCGGATTGCTGCGGTCAACACGGATACCGTGGCCGAGACGACGGATGGAATCAGTTTCGGCGTGCCCTTGGCGAAACCGTTCAGAAAAGACGTTACCGCCTGTGCGCCAACCTGCGCCACGTCCGCCGCATTGTCAGACACAACGTCCGCCAGCGACGAAAACAGGTTCATTCCCGCTTCGGCCGCCTGCGGAACAATTTCAGCAAGCCCCGTTTTGAGCGAGGCAGCCAACTTGGGAATACGCCCGGAAATATTCTTGATGGTCGATTGAACCGTTTTATCAAATGCCTTGAGCTTCCGTGCCCCGATTTGGGTATACTTTTCAAACGCTTTGCCCATATCGTTGCCCGCATCCATCGCGGCAGTCCCAAAAAGCAGGAACGTTCCCGCCACAATGCCCAGCGGGCTGACCAAGGCTGCAATCGCCGGGGCAACCTTCCCCGCCAGCATCAGCGCTTTACCTCCGTACATCAGCACAGGGCCAATCGCCGCCGCCAGAATGCCCATCTTGAGGATGACCTGCTTCATCGGCCCATCCAACGCGTTGAACTTGTCCACGAGCCCTGTCATGCTCTGAATGGTCTTTCGGATTGCCTGCTCATTCAGTGTGAACAGCGCTACATACGCGCCCTCAACAGCGGACTGAAACAGCGTCCAGTCGCCCTTGGCATTGGCAAGCACTGTCGCCGCCATTCGACCTGTTGCCCCCTCGCAGTTGTCAATGGAAGCCGCCAGCTTATTAAAATCCTCGTCGCTTGCGCTCACGATTGCCAGCAGGCCGGACATCCCCTCCTGCCCTGCCAGTGTCGCGGCATACAGCGCCTTTTCCTGTTCAGTCAGGCCGGAGAATTTCCCGCGCATTTCAGTCATAAGCTGACGCAACGGTTTCATTTCGCCCGTCGATGTCGTCATGCTCAGGCCGAGTTCCTTCATCGCCGTCTTGACTTCCTTGGTTGGCTTGGAAAGCCTCGTCAATAAAGCACGGAGCGCCGTGCCGGATTGGCTTCCTTTGATGCCTGCATTGGCCATCAATCCAATGGCGATAGCCGCGTCCTCAATGTTATAGCCAAGCGCGCCCGCCACAGGCGCAACGTATTTGAAAGTCTCGCCCATAAGGCCGACGTTCGTATTGGAATTGGAAGATGCCTGCGCCAGAACATCAGAAAAATGGCTTGCATCGCTGGCTTTCAATCCGAACGCAGTCAGCGCATCCGTAACGATATCCGACACATCAGCCAAATTCTCGCCGGAAGCTGCCGCAAGATCCATAATCGGCGCAAGGCCATCGAGCATATTGTCCGTTTTCCAGCCTGCCATCGCCATATATTCGAGCGCCTGTCCTGCCTCAGTGGCCGTGAACTGCGTCGTCGAACCCATTTTGAGCGCCTCCGCGTTCAGCTTTTCCATTTCTGCCGCCGATGCGCCGGAAATGGCTTCGACGCGGGACATCTGCGAGGTGAAATCCATGCCGGCGCTCAAAATGCTTTTGCCTATTCCCTTGAGCGGATCTGTAACCATGGAAGAAAGCGTCGATCCTGCCCGAATCATGTCCGCGCCGATGCCTTCCAGCTGTGTCTCAATGGTGCGAATCGTCCCCGTCATGCCGGACGCATCCAAATCAAAGCTGGCAAACAGTTCGCCGACCTTTAACGCCATGTTCTCACCGCCTTAAACCGAAACAACCGACGAAAAAAAGGCTTCCGCAGCTTTGCGGTCAGCCTCATCATCGCCCTCTGGATTTCTGCGTTGTCTGTCCTGCTGTGCGCGGATGCGTACCGCCACCGCTCCATACGGGGACAGGTTGCAGGACAATGCAACGAAACGCCGCCATGACAGCCCTTCGATCTGCTCGGCGAGATTGATGCCGTAATCCCGCTGGAAATCGGCTTCAATCGCATCCCAAACGTCGAGCAGACTTACTTTTTTGCCGCATCCCCCGGCAGCTTGGAGCGGCTGTCCTCATCGCTGAGTTCCTGCCCATCTTCTTCGTCGAAGTCTTCAACGCCGTTAATCAGCGCGAACGTTTTCTGCACGAGCAGCGACAGCATATCTACCGTCATGCCGGATTCGCAGATTTCGGTCATCGCCTTTTCGCCGAACAGTGCATCCGCCGCCGTGAAGATCATCTTGCTGTACGCCGCATTACGGGAACTCTGGTCAGCCAGCTTCTCCGCACGTGCCATCATCAGCGGCACAATCGCCGGAATTTTGGGCGGAACGGAATAATCCTTGCCGCCGACGCGCACCGTGAGGTTTTCGCCCTTCGCTTCCTGCATAAACGTATCAAACTCAAGCACTTTAGCCATGTGTTTTTCCTCCATTCACTTCAAAAAACAGGGAGAAGCGCTTCGCTCCTCCCTGTTATATGTGCTGCCACTCTTACGAAGCGGCTGTAACGGTCACGGCAATATTGGCCGTTTTCGCACCATTGACGCTGGTGATGACGATGTTCGCCGTGCCTTCCCCAACCGCCGTGAGCGTAAAGCCGCTCTCGGTGATATCCGACACCTGAACAACACTTCGCTTGTTGTTGGTCACGCGGAATCGCTGATTCGACGCATTTTCGGGCGTGAACTCCACGTCGATGAGCTTCGGGCTGTCGCCGACCTTCATTTCCAGCGTGGCCGCCGCCGTTCCGCCAGACTTGGCCGCGACGGTCTTCACCTGCACATACTGAATCGGTTCGGCCTCGCCGACCTGTTCCAGAGACCACGTCACGCTGTTATCGCTGTCGTCGCTCGACTCCTCGGCGCTGGTCACAACGTAATCCGCAATCCAGCCGTGACCATACGGGTCAACGAATTTGAGCGTACAGTCGGAATCGCATCCGCTCATTTCCGCGTACTCGTTCAGCATCTCCTGTCCGGGGTCAACCTCGCCGGTCGCTTCAATAACCTTCTTGTCGCCTTCCAAGTCACAGGAGCTGGAACGCTTGGTGATGTACGGCTCTGCCCAGATATCGGTGTCCGCGCTGCCGTCCTCGGTTTCACCCTCGATGGTGCGCGTCAGGCTGGTCAGGCCATAAATCCGCACGAACTGCTGCGTGGCAACGTCGAGAATCGACACCACCCAGTTGCGGATATTGACAGGGCAACCGTTTTTTCTGCCCTTCTTGCCCATGTGCTTCCCTCCAATCAAAAATCACAGTAATAAATCAGATAGTTGCTGGAATACAGCTCGCGTCCCCTTGTGTCCGTACCGAGCCCCTGCGCAGAATTGACGGTTTCCACCCGAACGCTTACGCCGTCTCCGGCCATGAATCCGATAAAGCCCTCCAGCTCTTCGGTAATCCTGCATGCCGTTTCATACGGCCATTGGGCATCGCCGACACCGCCGCGCGTATAGATTTGAATCCTTGCGCCGTCTTTGCTCCCCGAAAACCCCGTATCCGTGGAAAAAATGCAGATTGCGCAATCCGGGCTGTCCGGCAAATGCCCCCAGAAGATATTCCCGTCCTGTTCTTCTGTGGCGCATAAGCCAAGCCCCAAAAATTCAAGATGGTTGGCCATCTGTTCGATCAGATTCACGCGCTTCATCCTCCAAGGTCTTCGCCCATTGCGCCCGCCAGCACGGCCAGCGCTTCCCGCTGAACGCCCTTATCATTGATGGGGTCTTCCAGATACTTGGCCTTTCGGCCTCGCTGGTGACGAAAATGCCGATTCTCATGCTGAACAACCGCATACGGCGTATCGTATGAAATCGTGCCGGATAAGCCATCCTCTGCCACATCCACAACGCAGGAGTTTTTCAGCGGCCCCATGTCCAACGGCACCTGATCTTTAGAAACAGAAGCGATATGGTCAAGCATGGCAAACGTTCCCCTTTTGCCGCCGGACTGCACCTGCCGCTGAATCAGCGTTTTGTCGATTTTGACGCGCACCTTTCCGTGTCTGCTCATTCGAGCTGCACTTCCAGATGCGAATACGCCCCAAATCCGTGCATTTGGCTACACTGAATCACGCGCATTTTCGCCCCTTCACACTCGACGATGCTGTTTACGGGAATCGGCGGCATTGGACAGAACATCAGCGCAGAGGCCACGGTCTCAGCAATAGATCCGTCAGGATTTTTATAGACGACTTTCGTCTTTTTCCCGAACTCCATCCTGCATTTTCGTACTTCTTCGAGGCCGTACAGCGCCTTTCCGCCCGCATAACGCTCAAAAGGCTTAATGTGTGCCTCCTGCGTCATCAGCATATCAATCAGGGACATGCTGCCATCCTCCCTTCAAGCCCACGATAAAGCAGCCCAGCCAGCAACAGCTCGCTGTATGCCGCATCGCAAATCGTCTTGCGGGTCAGTTTTCCAGTGAACGCCGAATCATCAAACGATGCCGAAAAGTGGCCGATTGCGACCGACGTTACCCCTTCGGGTAAGCTCATGCCCACAGCCGCGCGCCGCTGACGCTCGTGTTCAATCTGATAGTTGACAGCCTGCTCAAATGCAGCCCGCTCAAAATCGCTGATTGGTACATTCGGAAAGATGAATCCGCTCATCTTCGCCCGCATGTTAATCATGTCGTTTTCCTCAATGGGCATTGGCTTATCTTCATCTCCTCAAATGAAACTTCGGGCGGACAACCCACGCCCGCCCGATACCTTCCGGCTTACGCGCCGGTCGCGGTATACTTGGCCGTAATCGTGTCCAGCGGTTCCTCGATATCCTGTCCCCTGAAATTCTCACCGCCATGATTGACTTGAATAATGAATGGCGACGGGTTCTTCAAAACAAATTTTTCAATGCCTCTCGCAATTCTGCGCATTGTCTTTTCCGAAAGTGGACGAACAGCATGAATCCCGTACTGCTTGAAAATTTCCTCGCTTGTCGCAAAAATTGATGGGCATGGGAGATTGAAATCCAGCACATCAGCTACCGGCACCCACGGCTTTTTCATTCCTGCCAGTGCCTCAAAGCTATCTGGCGCCGCGTGCGTCGGTTCAGGCCAGACAATCGGTTTTCCGTCACAGCGTGCAATCAGGAAGAACCGTTTCCGAATGGTCGGCGCTCCATAATCACACGCCCGCATCATCCTGTACTCGGCCTTGTACCCTTGCCGTTCAAGCTGGCTGACGAACCGCCGGAAAGTTTCGCCCTTATATCGAGGATCTGGCCGATTATCCTTATCAAGCCGTCCCCAGTCCTGAAATTCTTCTACGTTTTCCAGCATGATAACGCGCGGATGCACCGCTTTCGCCCACTTTACCGCAACCCACGCCAGCCCTCGAATATGCCTGCTGACAGGCTTTCCGCCTTTCGCCCTGCTGTGATGCTTACAGTCCGGCGAAAACCACGCCAGCGCCACAGGCCGCCCCGCGCAAGCCTTGACAGGATTGACCTTCCAAACATCCTCCTGATAATGCTCGGTTGTCGGATGGTTTGCTCTGTGCATTGCAATCGCCGCCGGGTCATGGTTGATGGCAATATCCACGCTGCGGCCTATTGCCATTTCAATACCCGTTGATGCGCCGCCGCCACCTGCGAAGTTGTCCACGACAATCTCGCTCATTTGACTTCACTGCTTTCTTTTGATATAATGAATACGGTTTTTTGAGGAATGTCCTGCCCGCGGCCCTAACGCGGACAGGACGTTTTTTGTTTATGCGATAATCGTAACCATGCCGCTGGTTACCAAGTTATCCAGCGCCTTATCCAGATACGCGTGAATGCCCTGAATCGCCCGATGCTTCCACAGGCCGCCGTCAGCCTCGTAAAGCGCAATCTCCGGCACGCCCTTTCCATCGCTGTTCCGAATACGCAAAATAAACGGACTTTCCGGCTGATCAATCTCGCAGAACGTGCGGAACGGCCTCAAATACACAGGATTTTTGATGACCACATCGCTGACCCGCACAACACCGTCACGCACCGTCACACGCTGGCTGATGCCGTCGTCGCTGGTGTTTGTCCCCTTCTCTACGCTCAAATTGCCAACCACCTTGCCGACTTCCAACGAATTTTCGGTTTCAATAAACCGGCTCTGAAGCTGCACGATGAATTCTTCCTGCCCGATATACCTGCCAAACTCGAACGGCTCATTGTCGGTCACGACACGCGCCAGCTCGGCTCGAACCGCATAATCATCGCTGCACTTAATCCCGTACAGCACAACCTTGCGCGGGTCGGTCACCTGTACGACCAAATTTCCAAACTTATCCAGCTGACCATCCGGGTCGTTCAGGATATAATCCACCAGACCGCTCAGCGTGAAGATGTTCACAGTCGGAAGAACCGCCGGAAACGGTTCTTTGATACGCACCAAATCATTCGTGTTGACATACATACGGCCGTCAATCTCCTGCACCGTATAGCTGCGGTTCTTGGTGCCCAGCTCGTACAGGAAGCGCATCGCCTCAGCGTCAAGCTCTCCCAGCTTGAACAGTGGAACTTCCTTCATTTCGCCAACAATGCTTGCCATAATTTACAGGCTCCTTTCTTTTGCTCGGAACGACACAATCTGCGGCATCGTTTCCTGTTCATCCTGCGGTTCATCTTCCGTCGTGCCAATCGGCATGCTGACAGCTTCCGGCTGCACATTGCCGGCCATGTCGAGCTGCCCCGCCACCTGATTCAACTTCTGCGTCGCATAAATCGTTCCGTCATCAGTCTGGTCGAAGAAAACGCTCTGCTTCACAGGCGTAGGTGGCGCGAAACTCTCCTTCACATCAAAGGACATCTCGCCTCCGTCCCTGCTCTCGGTCGGCTTAATGGTCAGCACCATCGTGATTTTGCGCGCCCGTCTGGGCTCCGTGTTCGGGTCAAGAATGTTGCGCGTCATTCTGCCGAGCGCATCTTCCCAGCGCTCCTGCACCGCACCGCCCATCAGGCGGCTCAGGTCTTTGAGGTTGCCAAAGGTTTGGCTCATTGTGTTTTACCCTCCTTGTGTGTCTCGCTCAAATGCGAAGAAGTTCATGTGTGGCGCATCGAAAGCAATCGGCAAAATACCCTTGCGACCGTTTCGGTTCTTCGCCACATTGATAAGCATGAATGTCCATCCGTTCGCCTGACAGGATTCGGCCATCTGCTGCCACGGCTCCGGGACAGTTCGAATATCCGGCGCATGCAGAATCAAAAACTGATTCGCATCCTGCTCAATGGTGCCGCTCTCTCGGCTTTCGCTCATTTTGGGCATCCGCCCGCCTTCGCCCGTTCCCATTTCGGACTGCCGATTCATCTGTGTCATGGCAATGACGGGAATTTTCAGCTCCATTGCCAGCCGTTTAAGCGCTCTGGAAATCTCGCCGACTTCTTCCGCGCGGTTGTTGGTCTTTCTGCCGCTCCTGAGCAGCTGCAAGTAATCCACGACAACCATATCGAGCCCCGTCTCCTGCCGCTGTCTGAGGGCAAGGGAACGGATTTGCAAAGGGGTCTGTGCCTGCGTGCTGATGCTCAGCTGGATTTGCCCTATTTCCGCATACGCGGCAACGACGCTCTGAATCTGCTCATCGGAAAAGTTGCGTGCTTCAATGGCATCCACCGGCACGCCTGAAAAACGCGCTACGATGCGGTCATACAGCTCGGCTTCGTCCATCTCAAGCGATACATACAGGACATGCTTTCCCGACCGTGCCGCGTTGGTAGCGATAAACAGTCCCAATGCCGATTTGCCAACGGATGGCCGTGCGCCGATGATGCACAGCTTGCTGCCTCGAATTCCGCCGCCCAGCACACCGTCCAGCCGCCCAATTCCCGTGTGCATGCTGTCATCCATTTTCTGTTCGGCAAACAGATAGTCGTGCATGTTGAGAATCATCTGCGAGATAGAAACAACCTCTTGGGTTGGTCCATTCTTCGCCAGCTCATCAATCTGCCCGCGAATTTCCTCCGCCGCCTTGACAGGATCAGTCAGCTCGTTTCGGGAAAGTTCTACGGTTTGTTGTGCGATTTTGCACAATGCCCGCCGCATGCTGGCCGCTTTGACGTTCGCCACATACTGATCACACAGCACCAGCGACGGCATGCCGCTTTGCAGCAGGTCAACCAGCAGCGTAGAATCAAAATTCGGCATCGCGTCCGAAACAGTAACAAGGTCGCACGTCTTATTCTGGGCATCCAGTTTTTGCATGACAGCAAAAACTTCGTGACAAATCAAATCCGTGAAATCTTCAAGCGTCAGCTCAATGTTCCGTGGAAGGATATCGCCCCGCAGGATAGCGCCGATAATCGCTCTCTCGCTTTCAGTCGCCTGATAGGCAGTGGTTTTCTCCTCACTCACAGGCACTCGTACCCCTCGTAGTAATCTTTGCCGTCCTTCGTTTCACAGACGGGCGGCGCGGCCTGATTGGACGGCTTTCCTCTGGCTCGGTCAGCTGGTGCAATATCATCATCCGACCCGCCCTGCTTGCGGTACGCTCGAAGAATCCCCAGCACATAGCGCGAGGTTTGTTTATGCGCACGACGCGCCTTTTCGATGGCTTCCAAAACCCACGCCTTGGGGAACTCCAGCATGAGCATAAAATCCTCATGCTCGTCACGGGCATCCGGTGATGCAGTATCCCAATCCTCACGGAAAATCCCCGCCTTTCGTCCTGCTTCTTCGATTTCCCGATTGATGGCAATCTGCTCCAGCAAACCTTTTTCCGTTTCACCAGATGGCGGGGGTGGGCTGCTCGTTTCGCCCTTGCTGCTTATCTCCTCCTCTCTCTCTTTTTCTAATTCTTTATCTGATTCTATATGGGTGCATCCGCAACCGTCCGAATCCGTTTGCATGTTTGGTGCTTCCGTTCCTTGCGTTTGCATGCGTTCGCATCCATCTGCATACAGTTGCTTTTCGGCCGCATTTTGCGGATGCCATCGTGCATTTGCAGCATTGCGCGTGCTTTCCGTGCGCTTTTTGAGGTTCTCAAGTCCCCGATCTACGTTGCGCACCATCAGCGTAAACGCCATACTTGCCGCGGGGCAAAGCTCACCCTTCTCCGGCCGCCTGCCCTCTTTTGCGTACCTGGACAGCGCCACGATAACTGCCATCGCATCGGCAGGTTCAAGCTCATTGCTCAACGCCTCCACATCGGCAAAGTCAAGGACAAACCCTCTGGCTTTTTCTGAACGCATTTGCCTGTTACACCTCCTTTCTGCTTTTTCTGGTCTGAATGCGACAGTATGCCGCTGGTGCGGCGCGCCGGAGTTGAGCCGGCAACAGTGCCAAAGGGGAAAAACACTGTCAAAACCGTTTGCGCCGCATAGTGCCGGTCTTTCCCGGCTGTCAGTATGAATTTGCTATTCGATTTTGTGTCCGGCGGCGTACTCTGCCTCCCTTCTTCCGCCGCTTTTTCTACCGTTTCATCTCGACTTCTTCTGCTTTGGCGGCCATCGGACTTAAACCGATATCTGCGTCCGGCGCTGCTATCCGCCGTGCGCCGCACTGCTTGTGCTACGCCGCCACGATGCGGGGAAATATCCCCCGCATATTTATTTCTTGGCCTGCTCGACCTGTTTGGGCTTTTGAGGCGGCATGAACGTTTGGATCGTCTGCACCACCTCATCAAAACGCGCTGCCGGAATATCGGCGACTTTGGCAATACCCATGCGCTTGAGCGCATCGCTGATTTCGCCCTGCCGCCCCGTTTCTTTCTCCATCTGCATGATCTTCTCGATCTGCTCTTTGGTGATGGTTTCGTTCTTCCCGTTTCCGCCAAGATGCGGGAATACTTCGCCCAGCGTCAGTGCGCCGTCATCAAAGCTGCATTTCAGCTCTTTGAGCTTGACCATGTGGTCGGCGTTCCAATCGTCAATCTTGGCGTTCAAGTAGTTCTCCAAATCCATCCTCGTCACGCCCAGTTTTTCATAAATGCGCAGCATCTTCGCCACAAGGTCGGCGCGCTTCTTCTCGTCCTTCATAATCTCAACCAAACCGTTAGACGATGTTTTGCGGCAGGCCGCAACCGCCGCCGAGGTTACATCGCCGGGAATAATCTGAAGGATGCAGGCGCGCAGTCTGCGGCTGCCCATGTTGGCTTCCAGTTCGTAGATATCGCGGTCATCGGTGAGCTTATAGCCGCCCGAACGCGTAGACCTCCAATGCTTCACCTCAAAATGGCGCGAAACGTAGGTGTTCGTCTGCAAATCCCATGCGAACGCGCGGATTGCACTGAACCCAACGCCATTCTTTGCTACGCCGCGTTCAAGCACTTCCATGCCGAAAGTCACATTGCCCCAGTTTCGGGCAAGTACCTCTGCCAGCCGGATAGATGGCCCTGAAATCATTTCGTTGCCACGCGGGTACAGGTAGATCGCCGCATCCGCCAGCGTCGGGCGCTCGCATTCTCGCAGGATGCAATCCATACTCAAAAGCGGGTCGCGCGGAAACTGGCGCGCCATCATCACCTGCGCTTTGACCTCGGATACCGCGCGAGCTTCCGCATTGGCGGCAACCGCATTGCCGGAATCATGGCGTTTCGCATCCATGCTCATACCGTTCGCCGGGGCAACCGCATACGGATTGATGACCTGCAAGTTTTCGAGTTCTTCCATCGTTTTTCGCTCCTCCCTTATGTCCTCACGCTGATGGTCGTATCCTGATAGAACTCAACGCCGGGGATACTGGCCTCGCCCTTGCTCATTCGGGCAAGCGCGTCCAGCGCCGACTGATTGATTTTCCGCAGCTCCATACCGTTCACATAAGCCGGAACGGCAGTTTCATCCACCACGCGCGCCTTCCAACGTTTATTGATGGTTGTGCCGGCTGCCTTCGCGGGTTCGGCAACCAGCACAGGCGCTTTCATGTCTTCCACCATCTCGGCCATCGCCATCGAAATCGCCGCACCGTGCACGTCCCCGGCCTGCTCGGCCTCCGCTGCCTCATTCATCAGTCGGTCGCGCTCAATCTGCTGGCGCTTGGCTGCTTCCCGCTCTGCCTCGCGTCTGGCCTCCGCTTCCGCCGTCTGATACCGTGCCATACCCGCCTTGATGGTTTTCTCTGCCTGTTCCATCGGCGCAAGCATGGCCTTCTCCTGCTCACAGATGCGGGCGTGCGCGGCCTTCGCCGCATCCTTGCTGGGTTTCCAGTATTCCTTCATCTGCTTGGCGCGCTTCTTGATTTCCACAAGGAACGCCGCCGCGTCCTCATACTCGCGCGCATTTCCGATTCGCATGTTCTCGGCTCGCGCAATAATCGCCTGACCTGAAGCGGTCAACTGTTCTTCGATGCCGAGCGAACCGGGCGCCCGAATCTGCAAAACGTTGTCTGTTGCTCTGGCTTCCATGTATGTCACTCCTATCTGATTTCCGCCTGCATCGCGTTGTAAATCGCCATGCAATGCAAAAAGTTTTTATATCCGTCATCAACCTGCCCAAAGTGATAACGTCCATCCCGCATAAGCTGTAAACCGTACAGCCGCCGAATCTTTACGCCGTGGCTTTGCATCGCATGGGCATACGCGCCAATCTGCGTGGCCAGCATAACGCTGTGATACGCCGCAGTGCATTTCAGATCAACCACATCAACGCCTTGCCCATCGTCCGGCTCGATATATCCCAGCAAATCCAGCGTTCCCGCATACATCATCTGTCGATGATAGGTGCGAATCTCGCTGCCCTGCCAAGTTGGCGAATAATCTTTGCAAAAGCAGAGGAACGCTCGGACGTATGGCGTAGTATCTTCATCCGTTTCAAGCACACCATACCTGACATAGTTGCTGACCTGTTCATGCGCCCGCGTGCCTCTGTCCGCCGCCGCATCCAACGCCGCCTGCGGAACGGCTGCATAGAGCATGCTGCTCATTGGAGACATAATCTGCGTCACACTCGGCAGGACAAGCCCGCCCAGCGTGTACAAATGCTGCTGCTCATCAAAGGCCAGCTCCGGCCTTGACTGTATCTCCATCACACGGCCTCGCAATAATCCAGTTCTTCAAGGCTTGCGGCTTCCGCGCGGCTCTGGTACTCGTCGCAAACAACCACAGCGCTGTCCAGCGCCGTATATAAGCAACTGACCAAATCGTCAAGCTGCACGTCTTGCAACGCTCCTTTTTCGGTGGTGCGAATCATAGTTCGCAACTCCCTGCAAACACTTTCCAGATGATCGAGGATGGCGTATTCCGCTTCACTCATTCGTACCTCCTTGACGTTTCTGTGACGAATCTGCTATAATAACAACAGCGCCACTTCTGGTCTGAATGCGGTGCGGAGGTCAGCATCTTCTCCATGCTGATCTCTTTTTTATTGTCTCGCCGCATTTTGTTGTTCTTCCTTCTTGAGCTTGCACGCCGCCCAAATGAAGAATGACACGCCTCCGGCAATGCCGAGCGCAAGCAAAATGCTCACGCCAGCCCAGAACAGATCAATCAGTTTTTCGAGCATTTCTTCCCGCCTCTTTTCTCGACTGTCTTTACATCATCGCGAATCACCCGTTCTGTCGCATGAGATATGAACTCACAAACCAGCGACCCAGCCTTGTCCTCATCCTCACCCGCCAAGGTTTTCACGACAACGCTGACACAGATTTCCAGCGCTTCAAGGATATCCTTCGCATTTCCGGCCATCGTTGTAATGCCGTTCTCGACTTTAATCAGGCAGTTGCCGTCACTGACCTTGGATTTTTCACCGCAAACGTCTTTGACCACCAGCTCGACAAACTTCTCGACAATCTCCTTGCGCATTTCGTCTTTTCTTCCTGCGCAGGCCACTTTGAGAACATTTATGGCAACGGCGGTTGCCTGTGCAAGCAGTAAATCGGCCGTTCCAGAAAGATGCAGTTCCTTGTTGTCCTTGCAATAAATCATGGTTTTCGCTCCTATCTTCTCCGGGCTATCCGTCCGTTCTCATCCAGCAGCCCGTCCATAACGAGCAGCTTTGTCGTGGTTTTCCGCCTTCTGCCAGCCTCCCGCTTTTCCGGGGCAGGCTGTCGCACCGTCCTGCGGCTCTGAATCCACGCATCAAGATCAGGCTCAAGCACGGCCAGATGCGGCCTTGTGGTGCTCGTTCCGATATTGACGCACGGCATTGTCCGCATAAGGTCGCTGGCCGTCCTGCGGCTTACGCCTAAGACCTTGGCCACTTCCTCCGTGTGGAGCAGCTTCGCTTTCATGCCGCTTTCCTCCTAGATTTGTAAGAGACCCAACGCCGTTTCGATGGCCTCTCTGGCTTCCTCCAGCTCTTGTCGATAGCTGTTCCGCAGCGTCGGGTCAATCTGTCCATCGACGGCATCCCGCTCCACTCTATCTTGGAGCTTGAGCACATCGTCGATCTGATGCTTGGTATTGACGACCGCACCGAGCAACCCCAACTCTCGGCTATCGGACGCACCGAAGTATTTCACGATTTCGGGGTACTGCGCCCGTGCCCAGCGCCGGAACAAACCGACATCACGAAGCTGCTCCTCCATCATGTCCACGTCGGCCATCTCTGGAATCCAATCGCCGCGCTCCATGCGCTTGACCTGCTCAACAGACACGCTGAGCAGCGCCGCAACTTGAATCTGGGTCAGCCCCGCCTCTTTTCGGGCATCCTTGAGAATCTGATGGGCTGGCTCGCTCACGTTCCCGCCTCCTTTCTGAACTGAATCTGTGTCTTTTTTAGAGAAAATCAAACAGTTTCTGCAACTCTAAAGATTCATTAAATCGTTTATAATTTCTTTAGAGTTTTTAAGAGTGGCTATTCTCACCATCTTCTTCAATGATTTTCTCTGGCACTACGCCAAACAGCTTAGACAACCGCATAAGTGCTACCGCGTTTGGCAGGCAACGCCCGCTCTCCCATTGAGATACCGCTCCTACTGTCACGCCTACTGCTTCTGCAACCTCTGTTTGCGTAAGCTTTCCTTTTTCTCGGAATTTCTTAATATTGCAAATCATCTTTAGCCTCCTTTCTTTAGTTTTCTAAATTATACTATAAAACTTTAATGTTGTAAATATGTTTTCTGTAAATTTCTGAACTTTTCTTATTCGGATTGACTTATCTTTTTTAGAAATGTAAAATTCAATCAAGAGAAAACTAAAAAGGTGGAATGTTTTTGAACCGTTTGAAAGAGCTACGCCAGAAAAACGGCGTTAAGCAAAAAGATATCGCTTCTATGCTCGGTGTCACCGCTGGAGCCGTTTCCCAATGGGAGAGTGGGCGCGTAAATATCGACTGGCGATGCGCTACAACGCTCGCTGAAAAGTTCCATGTTACCCCTGAATACTTACTCGGCGAAACCGACATCATCGACAGCGCTTCTATTCAAGCTCCTGCCGCTGTCCGAATCCCTGTCGTCGGTACAATCCGTGCCGGAATCCCGCTGGCGGCCATCGAGGATATTGAGGACTGGGAGGAAATTCCAGCGGACATGGCAAAGAAGGGCGAGTTCGTCGCTCTGCGTGTCAAAGGCGATTCAATGCTTCCCGATATCAAAGATGGAGATATCGCAATCATCCGTCGGCAGGAAAGCATTGAAAACGGACAAATCGCCGCGGTCATCGTCAACGGGGAAGAGGCAACAATAAAAAAAGTCCGGCTTTTGCCGGACGGAATCATGCTGATCGGTCTGAATACCGAAGTATACGAGCCTCATTTCTATTCAAAGCAGGAAATATCTGATCTTCCCGTTCGCATTTATGGGAAGCTGGTCGAAGTACGAAGGAAATTCTATTGAGGAGGATACATACGATGAAAAAGAAAGCCAGACGTTCCAGTGCTCCAAACCGTTCTAATAAGAAAAACTCTTCTGATAGCGGATGCTTATGGTCTGCAATCAAAGCAATCCTTATGATCGCGTTCTGGCCTTTCACTTTGATTTACTGGCTGATATCCTCCCTGACCGGTTCAAAGCCTGTCAATTCTGAAATTCTCTCCTCTAATATTTCACCTTCACGTTCTGTCGGGAATGCTTCACAATCTGATGACGAATATCAAGCTGTCGGGCTTTACAAACCAACATTCGTTTTTTCGACGGTTGATGGCTACAAAGACAAACTCAAAAACGTTCGCGACAGGCAACGTGAAATGGTACACGATAAAACCGCCTGCATCGTTCCAACCAAATTCACCTATAATGGAAGCGTAACCGAGGGCAACCGGCTCGTAAACGATTGGATGCGTCTGATGCTTCGTGCGTTCAATGGGGAATGCGACGTTATCATCGACCATGTTTCTTTTTTGAATTTTGATAGTTCTAGGGAAAAAATCAAGAAATCAGCTGAATCCATCAACTCGATCGGTTCGCGCATGAATATCTCTATTTCCGATAATTACATTGCCTTGAAGCTCAACGAGCTGACCGTTGCCTATGACTATCAACAATTCAAACAGGCCGAAAAAGAACGGATCCGTCAAATCCGCGAAGATGAACGAGAAAAAGCGAAACTCGAAAGGGAATTGCAGGAACGTCGGGCAAAAATCATTAAAGACCAAAAGCACGTTGCCAATGAGCTTTCTGCCCTCTCTTCTCGACTGGAATCTGCAACGCCGGAAGAATCTGCAACGATACAATCTCGCATTGCTGAACTGAATGAATATACTCAAAAGCTGCAAAGCGACCTTGCCACTGTCGCCCAACGCGAGCAGCAAGCCCGCGCAGGCTATGTCTACATCATCTCGAATATCGGCTCGTTTGGCGAAAACGTTTATAAGATTGGCATGACCCGCCGTCTCGATCCGCAAGACCGAGTAGATGAACTCGGTGATGCTTCCGTTCCTTTTCGTTTTGACGTTCATGCCTTCATTTTTTCCGAAGATGCTGTCACACTTGAAAACGCCTTGCACAACGCTTTCGCCTCTCGCCGTGTAAACCTCGTCAACCTGCGCCGTGAATTTTTCCATGTAACGCTGGATGAAATTGAGGCTTGCGTCAAGCAGAACTTCAGCGAAACCGTTGAATTTACCCGTACAGCCACCGCACAGGAATACCGTGAATCCGAAACAATCCGTGCTGAACAAGCTTTGGCAAGCTAATCGGAACATCAACCATTTTGCGGGCATCAGCAAAATGGTCATTCGAGAACCATCGGTGATTCAAATTATCATTGAACAATGTTTTTTCTAATCCCGGCAATCAAGATTTACCGATAAATTCATTTATCGTATTTTGGTTGACAAATTTCTCTATTTGTTGTATTATAGGCTAAAGAACTTATTGACGCCAAAAATACAAAAACGGAGGAATTTTGTTAATGGAAGAACACCTGAAACAGCTCTGCAATGAAAATCCGCTTCTGCTCACGACCATCCAAGGTGCGATCTTCTCCGGCTACGAACAGGCCAAGAGATTTGTCATTCAAAACGGCTGTGAATCCATCCAGCGCGATGGTTATGCGCGGCACGTCTGCATTGAACCTTGCGTTTTTCGCGCTATTGAAGAAGCGCGATTTTCCGGTGTCACCCTTTCATGCCCCAACAACATCGGCAAAACCGCTAAGCATCTCGAAATACGGACCCCTCACGCAATCTTAATGATTGCAAGCGGACGCAATACGTCAAAACCACCCAAGGCGAAATACCGTCAGCAAACCATTGATCAATTTTATTATGGCCAGCAGGTTTTACCCGGTGTTTTTCAATCCGATGAGCTCTGTCCCCCGTTGTACATTATCACTCATGCGCCTGATCGCCGGAAGAACAGCGCCACTCCCGCAACAATCTGCATCGGGCGTCCCAGCGTCGATCAGCTTTCATGGAGCTGTTTCTATAAATTCGACGATTTGGGCCTTGAGAACTACGCTACCGAAAACATCGCCGTCCGAGAATCTGTGTCTTTGAAAGAGACCGTCGTCAAAACCACTACGCTCTCTCTCAAAAAAGCCTGATTCGCACCGTAAAGGAGGAACTTTATTATGCCAGCCCCCACCACTATGTCCTGTCGTCTCACAGAAGGCAGAGAGTTGCGCGGGCTTTCCGTCGCCGAACTGGCTGAACAGATCGGAGTGACGCGCCAATCTATTTATAAATATGAAAACGGCACTCAAGCTCCAAGTGAAGAAACGGTTGAGCGCATTCAAAAAGCGCTCAACCTTCCCGCTTCTTTCTTCATATACTCTTCCGCCATTCCAGATCTTTCGTCTCGTCCTATTTTTTTCCGCGACATGAAAACCAATGAAGAAAAAAATCGAAAAATGTCCTATCGCTGGCTACAGATTTTGCGCGAACAGGTTGAACGCTATGAAAATTATCTGGACTTTCCGCCAGTGCATTTGCCTGAAATCGAATTGCCGGATATTTTAGACCTAACCGACGAAGATATCGACATCGCCGCCGAAAATCTGCGTCGGGCATGGGGATTGGGTGACGGTCCCATCGACAATGTAACCCAACTCCTAGAAAATAATGGATTTATCATTTTTAGAAAGTATCTGCCTGCGGAAAAAATGGATGCTTGTTCACTTGTTCTCAATGGACGTCCCTACATTCTTATCAACACCTATAAGCAAACCTGTTCTCGTGATCTCATTAACCTTGCCCATGAATTGGGGCACGTTATTTTGCATCAAAATATTTCGAGCGATGTCTTTCTATCTAAAGCAGACTTTGAAAGAATCGAAAAACAGGCATGGCGTTTTGCAAAATCCTTTCTGATGCCCCCTGCTATTTTTTCCGCTGAAGTTGGCTGTCCTACCTTAAATCGCTTTATCGCCTTAAAAAAGCGGTGGCGTGTATCTATTTCCGCCATGATTATGTACTGCCATGACCTCGAACTTATCGACGACGCAAGAAAGCAGTATTTTTTCCGCGAAATGACGCGTATGCACATTCGGAAAGAAGAGCCCTTGGATAGCGAACTTCCAGTTGAGCAGAGTGCCTTGCTCAAAGATGCCGAAGAATTGCTTGTTGATTCTCAAATCTTCACCAGAACAAAATTATTTGAACTGTCGCGGCTCAACATTGGTGATTACTGCGAAATGATTGGATTACCAGAAGATCTTTTTGCTACGAAAACAGTCCGGCCTCAACTGCGAATTATTCAATCATAAGAAAGGATTATTCCATGAGCAACGATTTTCGTTTTCTGATGTACCAATCCGCCGAAGAAAACGTGAGCGTCAACGCCGTCATCAAAGACGAAACAATTTGGCTTTCTCAAAAGGGCATGGCCGAGCTGTTCGGCTGTTCGACAGACAACATTTCCCTCCACCTAAAAAATATCTTTTCCGACGGCGAATTGACGAAAGATTCAGTTACCGAGAAAATCTCGGTAACTGCCGCAGATGGTAAAAATTATCCTACTCAGTTCTACAATCTGGACGCGATTATCTCCGTCGGCTACCGCGTCAACTCCCGCCGCGCGACGCACTTCCGCATCTGGGCAACCAGCGTCTTGAAGGAATACATGACCAAGGGCTTCGCACTGGATGACGAGCGCCTCAAGCAGGGAACGGCCGCGTTTGGCCACGACTATTTCCGCGAGCTGCTTGAGCGCGTCCGCTCGATCCGCGCCAGCGAACGTCGCATCTGGCAGCAGGTGACGGATATCTTCGCGGAGTGCAGCATCGACTACGATAAAAACGCCGCCGTTGCCAATGACTTCTACGCCATGATTCAGAATAAATTCCACTATGCCATCACGGGGCAAACCGCCGCCGAAATCATCTATGACCGTGCCGACCGCACCAAAGATCACATGGGGCTGACCACATGGAAAAACGCCCCGGATGGCCGTATTCTCAAATCGGATGTTTCCATCGCCAAGAATTATCTGGATGCGAAGCAGATTCGTCAGCTTGAGCGCGCCGTCTCCAGCTATTTCGATTATATCGAGGATCTGATCGAGCGCGAAAATGCCTTCACGATGGAGCAGTTCGCCTCCAGCGTCAACGAATTTCTCGCTTTCCGCCGCTATGACATTCTGCCCGATAAGGGGCGTATTTCCGCCGCGGCCGCAAAAAAGAAAGCCGAAGCGGAGTACGACGCTTTCAACAAAACGCAGCGCATCGTCTCCGACTTCGACCGTGAGGTGCAGCGCTTGATCGAATCCGAAAAGCGCAAATAAACATGTCTACTGGTTTGCACCAAACGTTTTGCCGTCGTTGGCAAAACGTTCAAATCCGTCGATTTCGATGGGTTTGAAAGAAGAAAGCGCATCTTTTGTGGTGCGCAATTTTTTGACAGTTTATTAGAACATACGTTCGTATTTTGGATAGTAGGAAGGGGTTGGGTTCTCGTGCCAAGGCAGCACCTCAAACGCCGAAAAGATGGGCGCTTCGCATGTCGATATCAAGGAAAATGGTTTTACGGTTTGACAGAAGGTGAAGCCTTTGCCGCCCGCGATGCTTATAAGCAAATGCTGAAGCAGGGCATCCAGCGCGATGCCGATAGTATGGATGTTCGGCATTACGCCGCTTCATGGCTTCCCATTCACAAAGCCGATGTCAGCAAAAAGCACTATAACGATTGCGCCCATCATATCGACATTCTTTGTGACCAAATCGGCGGCATGCTCATTAAAGACGTTAAGCCATCCGATATTAAGGCTGTTTACAGCGCGCACTACCTCGGTTTGAGTGCCAGTACAATCAAACGTGCCAAATGTCTTTTTTCTGCAATCTTCGAGACAGCTATCGAGGACGGTTATGCTACCGTTAATCCTTGTCGATCAAAACATGCCAAACCGCCCAAAGGTTCATCGGGTTCTCATCGAACAATCACAGACTCTGAACGGACTTTAATTCACGAGTGCAACCACAGTTTCCGCGCCGCCGTCTACGTCATGCTCTATGCCGGCCTGCGTCGTGGTGAAGCCCTCGCGCTCAACATTGACGAAGATGTAGATTTTGAGCATCATGTTATTCATGTTCACCATGCCATTCACTACGAAAGCAACCAGCCTATCCTCGGCGATCCTAAGACCGAAGCAGGTGAGCGCGAAATACCGCTTCTCTCCATTCTGGAAAATGAACTTCGCGGACTACACGGCCTACTTGCCCCTGCTTGCAAAAACGGCGGTCTGATGTCTGAAAGCGCCTTCTCCAGCGCTTGGAATTCGTACCTCGGAACGATCGAACGAAGGCTGAACGGCCACCCTAAGCGTTGGCATCATCGCGGAGCAAAAAATCGAAATCACGACCCTATCCAGCTCCGCGTTGAAGCTCTCATCAAAGCAGGAAAAACAGAAGAGGCCGAAGTCCTTCGCTTGTCCGATTGGAAAACATTCTCTGTTCGCCCCCATGACTTTCGCCACAGCTACTGCACCATGCTTCGCGATGCCGGAACTGATCTCAAGCTCGCAATGAAATGGATGGGTCATGCTGATGAAAAAATGATTCTGAAAATTTATGACCATGTAACGGATTTTCGCACTGAGCAGGCGCTCTCCACTCTCGAAAAAATGACCTCTGGTAGTCAAAATGGTAGTCAAACAGAAAATCGCATCAGAAACTTTCAGCAATATCAGGAAAAACTCTCCTAACCCAGCATCTCTCCGACTCTGAAGGCCACAGGTTCGACTCCTGCCGGGTGCACCAGTGAAAAAGCCTTGATTTCATTCAAGAAATCGAGGCTCTTTTTGTATGCTTTTGAAATGGTTATAGGGAGATTTGGGGACTATTCTGGGGACTACTGCCCTTTTTTCGCATAGAAAAACCGCCGAATGACGGCGGTGAATCACGCTTTTCGGGCTTCCTCCAGCGCACGGGAAATCGCGTTGGTGGCGCGGCTGTTGGAGTCAATCAGGGCGTGGGCGTAGATGTCAAGGGTGGTGCTGGTCTGCGAATGGCCGAGGCGGGCGGCAACGTCGCGGATGGGCAGGCCTTCGGCAATCATCAGGCTGGCGGCGGTGTGGCGCAAGCCGTAGAGCGTCAGCGGCGGCAGGTCGTACCGCTTCACCAGCTTCCTGAAGACGTGCGTCGGCGTGGAGATGTTCACTCTATGCCCGTCGTCCGTAGTGAATACCGCGTCAGGCTCCGACCAATTCTTCCCGAACGGCAGGCGATAGGCAAGCAGGGCGCGGCGATGGTCGTTGACGATCTGCATTACATCGGGCGGCAGGAGGATATCGCGGACGCTTGACTTCGTTTTCGGGCGGTCTGTGCGGATGGTTCCCTCTCCCTTGACGTATTCGGCGGAAGCGCGAATGTGGATCGTGCTTTTCTCCATGTCGATATCCTGCCAGTTCAGCGCAATCAGTTCTCCGGGGCGCGCGCCCGTGTACAGAGACAGATAGAAAAAGCATTTCCACTGGATATCCTCCAGCCCGTCGAGCACATCCAGCAGCCGCGCCGCGTCAGACGGATTCAGCCACTTCGTTTCCGGCGTGTCCTTGCGCGGCGGCTCGACCTGTGAGCAAGGATTGACGGCGATATACCCCGCACGGACGGCATAGCCCATCACGGCAGACAGCGCGGTGTGATACTGGTGCTGAACCGTGCCGGACAGCCTGCCCGTTTCTGAACGCTTTGAACGCGCCGGGGCTTTGGCAAGCGCGGCATAGAAGCGGGAGACCGTGCGGCGGTCGATATCCTGAACCGCCATATCGCCGAGCATGGGCAGGATGCGCGATTCAAACAGATTGGTGTAAAAGCGGATGCTGGAGGCTTTCAGCCCTGCCCGCCGCTTCTCTTCGACGAACTCCGCGAAAACCTGCCTCAGCGGCGCGCGGTTGCCCGTCAGCAGCAGCTTTCGCCGAAAGTCTGCCTCCAGCAGGGCGGCTTGCTTCTCCGCTTCTCTGCGCTGTACGGCGGGCGTATGCATCGGGTCAACGTGGATCGTCCGCTGGAAGCGAATCTTCTTGCCGTCCGGGGCGTACCCGTCGGAGATCGTCAGCCGCCAAGAGCCGTTGCCGCGGTTTTCGAGGGAGGACATTTTATTCACCGTCCTTATATTGATAACGTGGAATTTCGGTCAGTTCCTCTACACGTTCAATGGCTGTTCTTACACCTTCATCATTCAACATTTCCAATAATTCTTTCATTTTTTTTAAACTATCATCGAGCAAAATGTCAGACCAGTATTCTTTTTCTTCTTTCTCGTGCTGTTGAACTTCCTTCTCTAATCCGTCCTGGAACTCTTTTTCTGTTTTTCCCAAGAAAAGATATAAGGGGTCAACTTCATAAATTTCTGCCATTTTGCAAAGGTGCTCGTTATTTACTTTTCGTAATCCATGTTCATATTTTGAAATTGTCGATTTTGTTGTTCCGATAGATTCTGCTACTTGCTGCTGCGTCAATCCAGAACGAATACGAAGCATCTTTATCCTTTCTGCAAACGTTTCATTCACTTTAGAACACCTCCATGTTTTATTGTATTGTTTTGTTTCCTTTCTGTCAACTCATTTCAAATTATTTCCTTGAAGTTTCCAAAAACACTTGACTTAAGTTTCTTAATTGGATACAATAAGAGAAAAAGTTTCCATAAAAGAAACTTGGAGAGGAGAGAATTATCATGAACATCGACAGTTTGAAAATTGAATTGCTATTAGCAAATACTGGCATTACCAAGGCGGAGCTTGCCAACCGTTGCGGGTTTTCGCGACAAAACATCAGCGTTATCATCAGACGCGGCACTTGTGAACCACGCACACTGGGCAAACTGGCTGCTGGTCTAGGCGTTCCCGTGTCCGAATTGGTAGGAGGTGAAAGGACGTGTTAATCAATACAAGGCAGGCTGCTGAACTGACCGGACTTTCCGAATATGAACTCCGTTACGGATTCAAACAGGGATTATATCCCGCGCTGGAGGTCGGGCGCGGCAGTCGTCGCAAGTCGCTGCGTTGGGACCCTGACATTCTCCAGCAGGCGATCCGTGACGCGATGCACACGCGGCAGGCCGTCAGCGGCAACGATGACTTTGTTTTCGGGCGGTGATGCTGCTTGGCGAATAAACGAATGTTTGCGCTGGACGTGATCGACACAGACCGCTTCTGCGATATGCCGATTTCGGCGCGGCTGCTTTATTACGAGCTGGGCATGCGCGGCGATGATGAGGGCTTTGTCCAAAATCCGAAAAAGATCATGCTGACCACCGGGACGACGGCAGATGACCTGAAGATTCTGGCAGCAAAGGGCTATGTCATTCTGTTTGATTCGGGCGTACTGGTTATCACGCACTGGAGGCAAAACAATTTCATTCAGAAAGACCGCTTTCATGAAACGACATGCCTTGCCGAGAAGGCCCAAATTCAGACGACAGATTCAAAAATCTATGAGCTTTTGCCCGCCGGTAACGGGTTGGATACGGTTTGTATACAGCCTGTATCCAATATGGAAGCTCAGATTAGAGTAGATCAGATTAGAGTAGAGGAGAAGGCGCGCGCTCCTTCGTCGCGGCGCTTCACCCCACCCACTGTTGACGAGGTTGCGGCCTACTGTCGGGAACGTGGGAACGCCGTGGACGCACAGCGGTTCGTGGACTTCTACGCCTCGAAGGGCTGGAAGGTGGGCAGCTCTGGGATGAAGGATTGGCGCGCGGCGGTTCGCAACTGGGAACGGCAGGACAACACGAAGAACGGGGGCGGAAAAAACGGTGGAAATTATGACGGTATCGCCTGCGTCTGACGCGAACAAGGCCGAGCGTGAACTCTGCGCGGCGATTTTGAAAGGCACGATCAAAGCAGCAGACGTGCAGCTCCGGGCGGCGGACTTTTCGGACAGCCTGTGCCGGGACGTATTCACGGCCTGCTTGTCGCTGGAGGCGGCGGGGAAGTCTTGCGACCTCGTGACCGTCTGCGACGCTCTGCCGGGGCGTGAAGTCGATGTGACGGACGTTTGCCAAGAAGCCGGCTTTAGCCGCATGATCGCCCTCCAGCACGCCGACATCATCCGCGCGCGTGCCCTGCGACGGGACGCGCTGCGCTGCGTGATGGATGCCGCCAATCAGCTCAGCGACCCTCTGAGCGACGTGGACGGCGTTTGCGCCGAGCTGAGCGCTCAGCTCGATAAACGGCTGGCGCTGGGCGTTACCTCGCCGACAGAAGATTTAGCGACCTCTGCGCGGCGTGTGCTGGAGGAACGAGAGGACGAACACCCGCCGACGGTGACCAGCGGCATTGAAAAGCTCGATATTGCGCTGGGCGGCGGTTTTCGGCCTGCCGAGATGGTCGTCATCGGTGCGCGTCCTTCCGTGGGCAAGTCCTCCCTGCTGCTGTATTCGGCGCTTCACGCGGCGGCAGACGGCAAGAAGGCGCTCTATATTTCGGCAGAAATGCCGATTCGTCAAAACGCTGTGCGCGCGCTGGCGGCGGTTTCCGGCGTGGAGATGCGGCAGTTCAGTCACGCTGAGCGCCTGACGGATGCTCAACGTCGCGAAGCCTTGCGGGGGCTGGAGGCCTACGGCGCGGGCAACATTCACCAGTACATGGCGACGAGTATTCGTGTGCCGGATATTCGGCGGCTGGCGCTGAACATGCGGCGCTCCGGCGGTCTGGACGCGATCTATATCGACTACCTCGGCTTGCTCAGGTCTGAACGCGAAAGTGAAAACACGAATGCACGCATTGCGGACATCAGCCGGGCGATTAAGGCGCTGGCCTGCGAGTTGCAGATTCCCGTCATCGTCGCCGCTCAGCTCAACCGCAACGCGGCGCGGCAGGACGAGGAGCCCATGCTCCATGAACTCCGCGATTCCGGCAGTATCGAGCAGGACGCGGACATCGTGCTGCTCCTTCACGCGCTGGACAGCTTGAACAGTAACCGCGATGAGCGGAAACTCCTGCTCATTCTGGCCAAGCAGCGCAACGGCCCCCTGATCAAGACGAAGCTGCTTTTGCGCTGCGCACAGATGCGCTTCGTGCAGCTCCCGCCGGATGCGTGAGCTTGACCGCGACACGCGGCGCGCTTTCCGCGTGGCCTTTAATTTTCTGGCTGACCACTCCCCCGCCCGCCTCGACGAGGCTTATTGGGTAGAGACGGCGGCGGATGTTGGAGCAGCTTGCAAGGCCGTAAACAGCGACCCGCTGGCGGTTGATCTGCTGGCGGCGGTTTACGCACACCTGGAACGAACGGTCACAAAGGAGGAGTGATTCATGACGGACGAACATGCGACAGCCTTGAACTCGGTTTTATCTGTCGGCGGCCTGCGCGCTGAGCTGGCGGCCATCGTCCGATATGCCGGGCAATGCGCCGAGGCAGACGAACAAGCGCGCTGGGCGGTCTATGAAAGGTACCGCGCTGAGGGCAAAAAGGCCGTTGAGCGCGCCGGGAAGTCGTGGCGTGTCTGGGGCGAGGCGTTTTCTGCCGACCTGCTGCGCGCACTGAGGATTTGCCCATGACCTACACGATGCGTCGCCCCACGCCCGACGAGCAGGAGCGGATCGTGCGCTGCCGGAGGCAGTTCTTCGAGGTGGAGCGGCTTGGACTTCTGAAGGAGCAGGTCGAAACCCTGCTGCCTGCCCGTCTGAACGGCGGGATGCCGCGCGGGTCACCCATGCCCTACGGGATCGACGACAAGATGATCCGGGCAGAGCGGACGCGGCGCGAGTATGACGAGGCCGTGAAGCTGCTGGAGGTCTACCGGGAGGAAGCACGCAAGGCGATCGACGCGCTGCACCCATCGCCTCCACAGCGGGGCTTCCTGCTGTCGTTCTATGTGGATGGGTACACGGTGAAAGAGTGTTACATTGGGCTGCATATCGATAGGCGTTCCGCATACCGGTACACGGCATTTATCGAAAGGAGTTTTTGACATGGAAGAAAAGCGCAAAGAGCTGATGGCGCTGGTCATCGGCATGACGGACGAGGAACACATCGACAACCTGCTGGAGGTGGCGCGGTTTGTATCGAGCGTTGAGGGCAATATCCACAACCGGCTTGACATGGAAGATTATCTCATTGGTGAGATTCTGGAATGCGAGGACGCGGAAATTCCGCGAATCGTCAGCTTCGTTGAGAACTGCTGTAAAAAGGGCTATCAAGAGTAAAAAAGCGGGGGCGGCGCGTGTGCGTCGTCCCCTTCGCTTATTCGGTTTGCTGCTTGGTTGCTTGTCGGGCCTTTCTGGCTGCTGCGCGGGCTTTCCGCTTCTCTTCTTCCTGACGGTCAAGATCATCAAGCCGGGCACATCGTTCATTCCAGATTGCTGTAATCAGCTTTCCAGATTCGGTCTGCTCAAGGGTGGCGTGAAGCACGCGCTCATTGTGTTCGGTGACAATCTTCTTCACGCCTGCAAGGTCAAAGCCGCGTCCAGCTTGGTGGAAGATGCAGGCTTCATTAGCCAGATACCCTTTAAAAACGCAATGTTCGTCGCAATACCGGGCAACCCAGTCGCCAAACAGCTCTACAAGGCGGTATTCCGGTACGACATCGCGGCTGTATGCAAAGACAGCATTTTCTGCAAATAGGGCTTCGATCTCAGATTGACTGAGTGCTTTTTCGATCATGATTTGTTCCCCCTTCAAATTGACGGGAGACGGCCTTCTGTGGTAGAATGAGCCGTCCCCCCTTTTCGTGGTGGCAGGGCGTTGAGGTGTGCGAGACCTCAGCGCTCTTTTAGTTGATGGTGAAGCGGCACGCGCGGCTCTCCTTCGTGAACCGGGCGGCGATCTCCGGCAGGGTGCGCTTGAGAGCGGCCGTGTCGATGCGGGCAGAGGTGACGACCTTCCAAGAAAGGCGATGCGCTCCTGCGGTCATCTCCTCCGCGCCCCGCTCCGCCATGGCGAGCTTCAGCTCGTCCTCCAGCGCGGCCTTGACAGCGCTCAATTCCTCGATCTCCCGACGGATGCCGAACAGCTCGGCGGCCTTTGCGGCGATGGTCTCGTTGCTCATAGAATCATGCTCCTTTCAAATGCTGGAGGGACTGCCCCGGCTCGTGCCCTGGCTCCTGTGCGCTCGTCGTGTCGCGGTTGCGTCTCACTCATAGCACCGGAGCGCTGTCCCTCTTGACACTCACAGTATAGCATACTTCCGTAATGATGCAAACCGTAATACCAGACAAACATACTTACGGAATTATGTGCAGATTGCATACTTCCGCAATGATGCAAAATCTAGTATAATATAGGAAAAGGAGGCGACTCAATGGGTAAAACATCATCGACCGCAAAGAATCGGTATAATCAAAAAACCTATGACCGAGTGGAGATTGTCATTCCAAAAGGTCGCAAGGCTGATATAACCGCCCACGCGCAAAGCAAAGGCCTGTCCGTCAATGGCCTTGTGGGCGAGCTGCTCCGCGCCGATCTGAACATGACGGAAGAAGAATGGCGGCGCAAGCCTGACGCTGAATAGGTTGACGCTAGTGTTGCTTTGTGTTACACTGGTGTCAGAAAGAGATGCAGTCTGGCTATCGTGTGGGGCGCTTTGACGTCCGGCGGTTTGCTGCATCTCTTTTTTGACGGCACAAAAAAACAGCCGCTCTTGACGCGCGGCCGGGAAGATGCTAGAATATAGACAGACGAGGAGCCGTTCGCAATCGGTTCTCCCGCTCGTTCTGGAAACGAAAAAGCGAAAGACCGCCGATCAGGGGCAAAGCTGACCGGCGGTTCGCTTTTTATTTACGGTTCTTTGCGTCTACTGCGATGAGCAGGCTCAGGAACGTA
>ERZ839823.747-NODE-747-length-42337-cov-4.890592_pt1 | contig 42337 bp, 32 predicted proteins | sample MGYA00519862_ERZ839823 | MGnify/ENA primary metagenome ERZ839823 (study PRJEB31850, sample SAMEA3708853) | human gut metagenome | biome: human gut; feature: human-associated habitat; material: faeces | place: China | collected 2014 ...
GTTGTTCTACTTTATATTCCTGCTTCCTATCCTCACCATGAGAACTTTTTCTGACGAGCGCAAATTCGGCACAGAAGTGCTGCTTATGACCTCGCCCGTGAGCGTTGCCAAGATAGTTCTCGCAAAGTTTTTCGCAAACGTCACTGTCTACATATTCATGCTCGCCGGAACAGCTCTGTTTCCCATCATTACAGCTATCAACGGCGAAGTCATCGTAAGCCAGCTTATTTGCGCCTATATCGGCATCTTCTGCTGGGGCGTAATGTACATCTCGCTCGGAATGCTCGTATCGTCATTCACCGAAAACTCGATCATTGCCGCCATCATCGGCGAGCTTTTCATGTTCGTTGTACTTTTCCTTGACGACTTCTCAAACACAGCATTCATCTCACAGTTCCCGAAACTCCAGTCTGTTATCTACGCATTCGCGGCACAGCCGAGATTCGCTTACTTCTCACAGGGCTTTATTCGTCTTTCCGACCTTGTATTCTTCGCAACGGCTACCATAGTTCTCCTTGCGTGGACATACCCGTTCGTTTCGATGAATGCGCGCAGATTCGCGGCGTACCGGGCGTTTGCGTGGTAGACCGGCGAGGTGATGCCGGTCGAGCTGTAAATATCCCCGGCGCGGTAGAGCGCGTTGAACGCCGACGGCGCTTTTTTCATAATTGTCGTATATGCGCCGGATACGAAGCGCTCGGCGTACTTTCCCGCGAGCACGAGCGGGTCAAAGACATGGCTTTCGATGCCCCTTTGCGTCAGCGCCCCGGCGACGGCAGCTGCGGCGCTGTTGTGGCCCTCGCCCGTGTCGCAGCTCAAAATCAGAACTTTCACGGTTTTCTCTCCTCTGCTTGCTTTATGTAACGTCTGTGTATTATAATAAGGAGACCTCCGCGGCGCGGCAATGGACACGCCGACGCGAAACCGTGGCGGAAGTCCCAGAGAAAACACCCGATGAGGATTACTACACATTTGGTAAAAAAGATGTGGAATCCGATCTTATTCTCTATAAGGAGGGCGTACGATGGAACCGGCAAACCGGAAGAGCGATCTTCGCGTCATAAAAACGAAGCGGGCGATCCACACGGCGTTCGCGGAGCTTTTGACCGAAAAGGACATGGACGATATCACCGTAACGGACATCGCCTCGCGCGCGATAATCAACCGTAAGACGTTTTACAACAACTACCGCGGTGTATACGAGCTTGTAGACGAGCTGGAAAACGAGGTCATCCGCACGTTTGATACGGCGATGCAGGAGATCGACTTTGTCGAGAACCCGTACGCGGTGTTCATGAAGCTCACGGAGATCATCAACAGCGATATGGATTTTTACGGCGCGCTGCTCCGGTCCAGCCGGAACGCGGGGTTAACACATAAGATCCGGCTGACGCTCCAGCAGAAGGCACAGGAACGCTTCGAAAGCCGCATAGATCTGCCGCCGGAGCGTATCTCGGTGATGATGGACTACGCCGTTTCCGGCATGGTGGCGGTGTATCAGAGCTGGTTCAATTCCGAGCGCCGGCAGTCCATCGAGGAGATTTCCGATATCGCCAGCCGCATGTGCCTCACGGGGCTGCGCGGCGCGGCGGCGGACGCCCGGCTGAAGGAATGAGCGGAGGGAATACCATGACAAACGCAAAAGAAAAAAAGAAGATCGTCCTCTGGCTGATCGTACTGGCAATACTCGCTGCGGCGGCGTTCACGGTTACGGCCATTGTGCGCCATAACCAGCGCCCGGCGTGGGACGGCGGCTACAGCGTCCACATCAGCGAGGTCATGACCGATAATAAGACCTGCCCGAACGGCGAGGGTGTCCTCTGCGACTGGATCGAGATCGAAAACACGTCCTCGAAGGAGTTCTCCATCGGCGGATACTATCTCTCCGACGAGACGGGCAAAGGCAAATACTGCTTCCCGGCGGGGACGGTCGTCCCGGCGCGGGGGTATCTCGTCGTGTGGTGCTCGCCGGACGAGGAGGGCGACTATGCGCCCTTTGCCCTGCGCAAGGCGGGCGGGGAGACGGTGTGCCTTATGAACGAAAACCGCACGGTGCTCGACAGCGCCGTGACCGTTGCGTGCCGGAGCGGGCAGTCGCTTGTCCGCGGCAGCGACGGCGCGCTCATTCCCGCCGATACGCCGACGCCCGGCTACCCGAACAGCGAAGCGGGCGCAAAGGCGTGGCAGGAGGCGCTCGCGCAGCGCAGCGGCGGCACGCTTGAGCTCAGCGAGATCCAGTCCTCAAACACGCTCTATGCCGCGCTCGACGGGAATTTCTACGACTGGATCGAGGTACATAACCCCTCGGATTCGCCGGTATCTCTCTCCGGCTACAAGCTCTCGGACCGCACGAACAAAACGAAGTACGCCTTCCCGGACGAAATGCTCGGCGCGGGCGAATATAAGATCGTATGGTGCGCCCCCGGTGTGGAGGGCGCGGAATATGCGTCCTTTGCGTTGGCGAGCGCGGGCGGTGAAACGGTCGTGCTCACAGCGCCCTCCGGCGCGGAGAGCGAGAGCGTGGAACTGCCGATGCTGGAGAAGAACACGGCCTATGCCAAGGAAAACGGCGAATGGACGGTGTCTCACCGCCCGACGCCGGGATATTCCAACGACGACGCGGGGTATGAGGCGTGGCTGCGCTCCGGCGGCTACGAAAACGACGAAATTTACATCACCGAGGTCATGGCGCAAAACCGCGGTACGCTCGCCGACAGCGACGGCGACCTCTCCGACTGGATCGAGATCGCAAACCTCGGCGAGACGAGCGTCGATCTTGCGGGCTGGTATCTCTCGGACGATCCGGACGTGCCGGACGAATGGAAGATCCCGTCGCTGACGCTTGCGCCGGGCGAGTATGCGGTGATCTTCGCCTCCGGCAAGAACCGCACCGAGGGTGAGCTTCACACGAGCTTTTCGCTCACCGACGGCGACACGGTCATTCTCTCCGCCGGAAATGGCGCGGAGATCCGCAGCGTGAAGATCGAGGCCGTGCCGGAGGGCTCTTCGCTCGCGATGCAGCCGGACGGCAGCTTCGCCGTGACCGACTTCCCGACGCCGGGGCTTGAAAATACCGCCGAGGGCTACGCCGGATTCTGCGATGCCGACACGCGCACCTCGCCGCTTCTGCTGTGGGAGATCGTCGTGTATGAGGCGGGTTCGCCCGACTGGGTGGAGCTCAAAAACGTGTCGGGTGAGACGATCGATCTTTCCGGATACACGATCTCGGATAAATTCAAGGAACCGGCGCTCGACGCGCTGCCCGCCGTGACGCTTGCGCCCGGTGAAAGCTATGAGTTCGAGTGCGAAAACGTGGGGCTGAGCGCGCAGCGCGACGAGCTCTATCTCTTCGATGCTTCCGGCACGCTCTGCGACTGGGCGTTCCTGCGCGATATCCCGGCCGGCGGCAGCTACGGCCGTCTAAACGGGGAGAACGGGTATTTCTATTTTGCGCAGAGCAGCCGCGGCGCGGACAACGGCACGGGGTGCCGCATGGTGGCGGCAAAGCCCACGGTCGATATCGCCGCGGGCGTGTACGACGACGCCGAGAGCCTTACACTGACGATCACCGGCGAGAACGTGCACTATACGCTCGACGGCAGCGACCCGACGGCGGACGATCCGGCCTATACCGCGCCCATCACGATCACGGAAACGACGATCGTCCGCGCCGCGAGCTTCCCGGCGGACGCGCTGCCGGGCAAACCGGCGACATGGTCGTACTTCCTGCGCGAGAACAGCACGCTGCCCGTCGTCAGTCTTGTGACCGACCCGGACAATCTCACCGGCGCGCAGGGCATTTACTCCAACCACGAACGCGCGTGGAGCGAGAAGTGGGAGCGCGAGGCGACCGTCGCCATGTACGAGGACGGCGGCGAGTTCTCCATCGACTGCGGCATCCGCATGCACGGCCGCACGAGCCGCCGCGTGAGCGAAAAGAAATCGTTCACGCTCAAATTCCGCGGCCGGTACGGCGGGGATCTCAATTACGACGTGTTCGGCGACGGCGTCGTGACGGACTTTTCCTCGCTGCTGCTGCGCGCGAGCGTGGAGGATACCTACACCTCCTACATGCGCGACGAGTTCTTCGCCCGCATCGCCATGGACTATACGGATGTGCCCGCGCAGAATTACCGGTATGTTTCGCTCTTCCTCAACGGCGAGTACTGGGGCATTTACGCCATCCGCGAGCACCACAGCGCGGAATACTTCGCCTCGCACAAGGGCGTGGACGCCGACACCGTCGATATGCAGACGGGCGAGTTTGAAGGCCAGACCGCGTGGAGCGAGATCTTGAACTACGCGCGCTACAACTCGCTGAGCACGCCGGAGGGCTGGGCATACATCCAGGAGCATGTGGACATCCCGGAGATGATCGACTGGCTGATTCTCGAGTGCTGGTCGGGCGATATCGACGTATACGAAAACGTCCGCTTCTACGCGAGTCCCGAGTACGAAAACGGGAAGTACATTTACGGTCTCGCGGACATGGATCTCACGATGATGGGCATGGACTCGATGAGCGTCGGCTTCAACAACTTCCAGCTCCACGGCATCATTCCCTCGGCGCTGCGTTACAACGAAGAGTTCCGCGATATGTTCCTGACGCGTCTCGGCGAAATGCTGCGCGGCCCGCTCTCGGACGAGAACGCACAGAAAACGCTTGACGAGCTGCGCGCGATCGTCGAGCCGGAGAGCGCGCGCGATCTCGCCCGCTGGGGCAAGTCGTCCACGTTGTTTGCCACGCAGATGGCGAATCTCCGCGGCTTCGTCTCCGGCCGCGCCGCGCGGATGCAGAACGAGGCCATCGCCTTCTTCGGCGTCTCCGCCGAGGATGCCGCCGAATACTTCGGATAAAAGCGAAAAGTATCCTGCCGCGATGAAGAACCGCACCCCATTCCTTAGTACAAGTATTTTATCATACTTGTCTAACAAATGGGGTGCGGTTTACAGATGAGGGAGCTTGTTGCTGCTTATTCGTGGTCAAAAATGGTCTTGCCCTCGAGCAGGGGGCCGAATGTTTCTTTCCAGGTGCGGTGCGGCTCGCTCGCGTCGTAGAGCGGGAGCGCGGCGGCGTCCATGTCCATGCAGATCATAAGATCAAACCGGTTCGGCCGCTCGGAGCAGGAGGGGAATATGTCCACGCCGTGGACGCCCTCGATCGTGAGCGTCCGGGCGAAGATCGCCTCGATCTCCGGCAGATACTCCCGCCACGGCGTTCCGGGGCGGAATTTGGAAATGATGTAGTGCTTCATTCCAGAATATACCCCCTTCCCGGTACGGTGACGCCAAAGCATTCAACGGCTTCTTCTCCGCGGTTGACAAGCGCGAGCACAGAGCCGCTTTCGTCAAACCGGCGGCAGCCGAGTACGTTCTCGCCGAAGAACAGCATTTCGCACTCGCCCCGCCGCAGCAGCGGCGTTTCCTGATACATGGCGGTGAGACTCCGGACAAAATCCGTGAGCGGGGCGTTGCCCTTGCCCCACGGGAAGCTCCCGCGGTTATAGGGGTCCGTGCCGCCGGTCATGCCGGCCTCATCGCCGTAGTAAATGCTCGGCACGCCCGGCAGAGCAAACTGGAGGAACATCGCCATTTTCAGCGCGTTCACATCGCCGCCGAGCACCGTGAGCACGCGGGCGCGGTCGTGGCTGCCGATGAGATTGAGCGCGGCATAGAGATTCTCCTTCGGGTAATGCTCCTGGATCGTCCAGAACGCGTCGCAGGCGGCCTGCGCATGGATCTTGCCCAGCAGGAAGTCGAGCACTGCGGTGCGGAACGGATAGTGCATCGTCGCGTCCAGCTCGCTGCCGAGGAAATACTCGCGCAGCGCGCCGTAGCTCACCTTGTTGGAGGCGTCCTCCCAGACCTCGCCGAGAAGGAGAGAATCTTCTTTCTCTTCCTTCATCGCCGCGCGGATGTCGCGGATGAGACTGTCCGGCAGCTCGTCGGCAACGTCCAGCCGCCAGCCGGAAGCGCCGCGCCGCAGCCAGCGGCGCACCACGCCGTCCTCGCCGCAGAGAAATTCCCGGAACGAGGGATCGTTTTCCTCCACGTTCGGGAGATCGGGCACGTCCCACCAGCATTCGTAGCCGTGGCGGTACTGATCGCCGAAGCGGAACCAGGAGCGGTATTTTTCCGCCGTGCCGTAGTTTCCGAACTTGTCAAAGTACACGCTGTCCGCGCCGGTGTGGTTGAATACGCCGTCGAGCACGATGCGGATGCCGCGCTTCCGTGCGGCTTCGCAGAGCGATTCAAAATCCTTTTTCTTGCCGAGCAGCGGATCGACGCGGGTATAGTCCGCCGTGTCGTACCGGTGGTTGCTTGCCGCCTCAAAGATCGGGTTCAGGTACAAGACCGTGACGCCGAGCGAGGCGAGATACGGCAGCTTTTCCTCAATGCCCCGGAGCGTTCCGCCCCAGAACGGCCACGAGGATACGTCCCCGTTTTCCGCGCGGGGATAGAATACCGGCGTATCCCAGTCGCGCACGAGAAAGCGGTGCGTGCCGCGGCGCGCCTCCGGCTCGCGCGGCGTCCAGTCGCGCTCACGGGCAAAGCGGTCCGGAAAGATCTGATAGACGACGCCGTCCTTCCACCAGTCGGGGACGGCGGCTTTTTTGTATACGGTGATCTGCCAGGCGCACGTCTCGTCGTCTCCGGTACGGAACGAGTACCAGAGCACACACGGCGTTTCGGGCAGCGTCACCGTGACGGAAAACCGCCCGCCGCCCTCGGATGCCATGGGGAGGAGCGTGTCCTCGCCCGTGAACGGGTGCAGCCGGAGCGTCATGTCCGCCGCGCCCGCCTTTTCCGCGGCGAGATATACCTCCGTGCCGGTCTCGGCGGCGCCGAACGGACGGCGGAAGGCACTGTTTCTGGATTCGTGTACGATCATGTGAAAAGACCTCGGTACAGCTTGCGGTATTCGAGCGCGCTCGCGCGCCAGGAGAAATCCTTCGCCATGCCCTGCGCGGCGAGATTGCCCCACGCGACGGGGCTTTCGGTGTACAGACGGCACGCCTCCTGTGTGGTGAAGAGCAGCTCGTGGGCATTGAAATTCAGGAAACCGAAACCGGTGCCCTCGCCGGTGTAGCGGTTGTAGGGCTCAACGCTGTCGGCAAGTCCACCGGTCTGCCGCACGACGGGCACGGTGCCGTAGCGCATGGAGATCATCTGGCTCAGGCCGCACGGCTCAAAGCGCGAGGGCATGAGGAAAATGTCCGCTCCGGCGTACATCCGGCGGGAAAGCGGCTCGGAAAAGCGGATCTGGGCGCTGAACCGGCCGGGGTGCCGGGCCTCCAGCGCGCGGTAGTAGTCCTCATACGCCCGGTCGCCCGTGCCGAGCACGGCGATCTGCGCGCAGGAGAGCATTTCCTCCGCCACGGCGTTGAGAAGATCGAAGCCCTTCTGCTCCGTCAAACGGCTGACGCACACGCAAAGGGGAACTTCACTATCGACGGTGAGGCCGAGCTCCTCCTGCAGCGCCTTCTTGTTCGCCGCTTTGCCGTCGGGGTCGGTATAGTTGTGCACGAGCGCCTTGTCCTTCGCGGGATCGTAGGAAACGGTGTCGATGCCGTTTAAGATGCCGGAGAGAATGTCGTGCCGCCGCAGGAAGAGATCCTGCAGTCCCTCGCCGAAATACGGCGTGCAGATCTCCTTGGCGTACGTCGGGCTGACGGTCGTGACGCGGTCGGAGTAGCTGACAGCCCCGGCAAGATAATTGACGCACTTTCCGTCGTCCCGCAGAAGCTGATTGCGCGCCGCGGCCACGCCGTCCAGACCGAGAATGTCGCTGAGGACGTGGGGGTTATACTGCCCCTGGAATTTGAGATTGTGGATCGTGAACACGGTGCGGATGTCGCTGTAGCCGGGGGCGTAGCGGTACTGCTCGCGCAGAAACACCGGCGCGAGCGCCGTGTGCCAGTCGTTGCAGTGGAGAATGTTCGGGAAAAAGTCCGGCAGATACCGGCAGCATTCGCAGATGGCCTTGGCGAAGAATGCCATGCGCTCGCCGTCGTCAAAGTAGCCGTAAGCGCCGTCGCGCCCGAAGTAATATTCGTTATCGAGGAAATACCAAGTGACGCCGCCGCGCCGCAGCTCGAAGAGCCCGCAGTACTGGCTGCGCCAGCCGAGCGGGACATAGAACGAGCAGAGGAACTTCATCTTCTTCTGATACTCGGCGGGGATCTGCCGGAGCTTCGGCAGCACGACGCGCGTCTCGATCGTCGGGCACTGCACCGCGCCGGGGAGAGACGCCGCCACGTCGCCGAGACCGCCGGTCTTCATAAAGGGAGCGGCTTCAAACGCGGCAAAGAGAACGCGCAGCTTTTCCTTCATACAACGCCGCCTTTCGCCAGCACGCAGGGATGCTCCGCCGTGCCGCAGACGATCTTATCCTCGGAAACGGTGACGTTTTTATCGCACACGACGTTTTCGAGCCGCGCGCCCGCCTTGACGACGCACTTTTCCATCAGCACGCAGTTTTTTACGACCGCGCCCTTTTCAATGCGGACGTTGCGGAAGCACACGCTGTTCTCCACGCTGCCCTCAATGATGCTGCCGGCGGTCATAACGGAGTTTTTCACCGCGGAGCCGGGGGCATAGAGCGCGGGCGGCGTGTCGTGCGCCTTGGTGCGGATGGGCCGGTCGGACTGGAAGAGCTCGCGGCGGACGGAGCTGTCGAGCAGATCAAGACTGGCGCGGAAATAGTCCTCCATGCCGTCCATGAAGGCGACGTAGCCGTCAAAGGCGCAGCAGCCGACGGCGACCTCCGGCAGAACGTGGGCGAGGATGTCAAGAAAATCCATATAGTCGAGCGCGGCATAGTCGCGCGCCATGCGGAGCAGGAACGACTTATCGGCGATGAAGCTGTCAAGCAGGAGGTTTTCGCCCTCGTCCGCGCGCCGGATGCCGGCGACGGTGTCGCCGTCGAGCGTGAGATAGCGCCCCGGGCGCTTCTCGCCCGGCTGCATTTTCTTATAGAGCAGCGTGACGGGCTTGCCCTCCAGCTCGTGCTTGGTGATCATCGGCTGATAGTCGATATTCGCCACGAGCGTGCCGGAGCTGACGAGGATATAGTCGCCGTCGCCCTGACGGAGATATTCCAGATTGTGCAGCAGATCGCGGAAGAGAAAACGGGCGTTCTCTTCGTGGAAGCCGAACACCGTGCCGGGCAGAATGTAAAGACCGCCCTCCTTGCGGGAGAGGTCCCACGGCTTGCCCGCGCCGACGTGATCCATGATGCTGCGGTAGAAATACGGCGTGACGAGTCCCACCGTCTGGATGCGGGAGTTCACCATGTTGCTCAAAGCAAAGTCGAGCAGGCGGTAGCGCCCGCCGAACGGGATGCTCGCTGCCGGGCGCACCTCGGTAACGGAGCCGAAGCCGGGGACGGAATAGTTGGTGGAAATAAGGCCGATCGTGCGGTTCATAATGTTCCCTCCCTTAAATTAAACGTCCACTTCCATCACGGCGTTTTCGCCGATGACGGTGATCTTGCCCGGCGCTCCGATGACCGCATCGGCGGCGATGGAGGCGTTTTCGTTGAGGATCGTGCGCTCAACGCACGCGCCCGCGCCGACGGTCGATTCCGGAAGCAGGATGGAGTCGCGCACCACCGCGCCCTTTTCCACCGTGACGCCGGGGGAGAGGATGGAATTGTATACCTCGCCATAGATCTCGCAGCCGTTGCAGATCATGCTGTGCTCCACGCGGCCATCCCCGCCGATGAAGTGGGAGGGGTGCTCGTTGAAGTTGGAGAGGATGTGCATGCGCGTGTCGTGCAGACGGAACTCGGCGTTTTCGCCGAGCAGCTCCATCTGCGTGGAGTAGTAGCTCGGGATTGTGCCGACGTCCTTCCAGTAGCCGGAGAACTGATAGGCGAAGAGGTTTTTGCCCTGGCCGAGCAGCGTCGGGATGATGTTCTTGCCGAAGTCCTTGTCGCTTTCGGGATCGGCGTGGTCGGCGAGCAGCGCTGCGCGCAGCACCGGCCAGGTGAAAATGTAAATGCCCATGGAGGCGAGATTGCTCTCCGGTTGCTTCGGCTTTTCGGCAAAGCGCGTGATGCGCATGTCCTGATCGACGGACATGATGCCGAAGCGGCTGGCCTCCTCCCACGGCACGGTCTTGACCGCAACGGTGAGATCCGCGCCCATGAGCTTGTGGAAGTCGAGCATCAGGTTATAGTCCATCTGGTAGAGATGGTCGCCGGAGAGAATGATGACATACTCGGGGTCGTAGCCGTCGAGAAAGTCGATGTTGTGGTAAATCGCGTCGGCGGTGCCTTCATACCATTCGCCGCCCGTCTGTGTGGCGTACGGCGGGAGGATGTGCACGCCGCCCCAGGCCGCGTCCAGATCCCACGCCGCGCCCGTGCCGAGATACCGGTTGAGCAGCGACGGCTTATACTGGATCAGCACGCCGACGGTGTCAATGCCGGAGTTGACGCAGTTGGAAAGGGAAAAATCGATCATGCGGTATTTCCCGCCGAACGAAACGGCGGGCTTGGCGATCTTCTCCGTCAGAACACCCAGACGGCTGCCCTGGCCGCCCGCCAGAAGCATGGCTACGCATTCCTTTTTTCGCATGGACAAGTACCTCCCTAAGTATATCGTAATGGACTTAACAAACGGGGGAATGGGGGAAACCCCTCCGTCAAAAGCTGCGCTTTTGCCACCTCCCCTGTTAGGGGAGGCAAGTGGGTTTGGGGAAAACTATCTTGGCTCCCCTAACAGGGGCAGACTCTCCCCGGCGGGGAGAGATGTCGCCGCAGGCGACAGAGAGGGGGGCGGGGCTGGCAGCGGCAAAGCCGCTGACTGAGGGGTTTGTTTGATTATCGGATCTTCCAGATGTCGCTCACATACTCGGCGACGGCGCGGTCGCTGGAAAACCAGCCGGACTTGGCAATGTTCACGAGCGCCTTGCGCTGGAAGGAGAGATTGCCGGTCTCTCCGGCGAGGGCGTCCCACGCCGCGAGATACGGCGCAAAATCGCGCAGGACGAAGAACTCGTCGTTATATTTGAGCAGCGCGTCCTCAAGATCCCAGAATTTGCTGCCGAGCGAACCGTCCGTGAGGTGGGCGAGAACGCGCGCGAGTACCGGATCGCTCTCGGCGCATTCGCGGGCGTTGTAGCCGCCCTGCGTGGTGAAGCGCTCGGTCTCCTCACTCGTAAGGCCGAAAATCGAAATGTTCTCCGCGCCGACGCGCTCGAGGATTTCGACGTTCGCGCCGTCGAGCGTGCCGAGCGTCACGGCGCCGTTCATCATAAACTTCATGCAGCCGGTGCCGCTCGCTTCCTTTCCGGCGGTGGAGATCTGCTCGGAAATGTCGGCGGCGGGGTAGATGCGCTGCCCCATGGTGACGCCGAAGTTTTCCATGAATACGACCTTCATCCGGCGGCTCACCACCGGGTCGGCGTTCACGAGATCGGCCACGGCGCACACAAAGCGGATGCTCTCCTTGGCAAAGGCGTAGCTGTGCGCGGCTTTGCCGGCAAAAACGAACGTGCTCGCCGGGACCTTCGCGTAAGGATCGTCCTTGAGCCGGTCGTAGAGCGCGAGGATCTTAAAGGCGTTCAGGAGCTGACGCTTGTAGGCGTGGATGCGCTTGACCTGCACGTCGATGACGCCGTCCGGGTTGCACGCAATGCCGAAGTCGCGTGCGATATAATCGCAGAGGTTCTTTTTCGCCGCAAGCTTCACCTTGGCAAGCTCGCGCAGCGACTCGGTATCGTCCGCATAGGCGAGAAGCCCTTCGAGCTTTTCCGGCTGTTCGATCCAGCCGTCGCCGACGCGCTCGGCGATGTAGCGCGAGAGGCCGGGGTTCGACTGCAAAAGGAAGCGGCGGTGCGAAACGCCGTTCGTCTTATTGTTGAACTTCTCCGGGGAGATGGCGTAAAAATCGCGCAGGACGGTGTTTTTCAAAATCTCCGTATGGAGCTTCGCCACGCCGTTTACCGAGTGGCCGCCGATCACGGAGAGATTCGCCATGCGCACGAAGCCGCCGCCGATGACGGCGGTCGCCTGCTGACGGTCGTGCCAGCCGGGGACGGACTGGTCAAAGCTCTCGCGCCAGCGGCGGTCGATCTCCTCGATGATCTGGAACTGGCGGGGCAGAAGAGAGCGCATGAGCGACACCGGCCATTTTTCGAGCGCTTCCGGCATGATGGTGTGGTTCGTGTAGGAGATCGTGCGGCAGGTGATGTCCCACGCCTCCTCCCACGAGAGACCCTCGCCGTCCATCAAAAGACGCATCAGCTCCGGCACGCAGAGCGCGGGGTGGGTGTCGTTCGTGTGGATGGCGACGCGCTCGGGCAGCTTGTCCCAGGGAAGATGCGTGGCGCGGAACGTGCGCAGCATGCTCTGCAGCCCGGCGCAGACGAAGAAATATTCCTGCAGGAGACGCAGCTGCTGCCCGGCGGGGGTGTTATCGTCGGGGTAGAGAAGGCAGGTGATCGCCTCGGCGTCGTTGTTGGCCTTCTGCGCGCGGGAATAGTCTCCGGCGTTGAAGGCGTCGAGATCGAGCTGCTTGTGCACCGGGCCCGCGCGCCAGAGACGGAGATTGTTCACCGCGTGCGCGCCGTAGCCGAGGATGGGCACGTCGTAAGGCGTGGCGAGAACGCTGCGGTAATCGCGCAGCTCATACACCATGCGGCCATTCTCCTCGCGCCGGTCCACGGTGCCGCCGAAGCGGACCTCCACGGCTTCGCTCGGCACCGCGGTCTCCCACGGGTAGCCGTCCGAGAGCCAGTCGTCCGGCTCCTCAGTCTGGCAGCCGGAGCGGATGCGCTGGCGGAAAAGACCGTAACGGTAGCGAAGGCCCATGCCGACGCACGACACGTCCTCCGCCGCGAGCGAATCGAGATAGCACGCCGCGAGACGGCCCAGACCGCCGTTGCCGAGACCGGGGTCGCGCTCGCATTCGAGCAGCGCGTCCAGATCCTCGCCGAGCTCGGCGAGAATGTCGGCGGTCATGTCACGGATGCCGAGCTGGATGAGATAGTTTTCAAGCAGCCGCCCGACGAGAAATTCCATCGAGAAGTAATAGACGATTTTTTCTCCGGCGGCGGCGCGGCGGCGCAGCGTTTCGGCGCGCACGCCCGAGCAGCATTCGCGGATCATCGCCGCGAGCGCGGTATAGCGCTCCATGCGCGAGCACTCGGCAAACGGCTTTGAGCAGGTCTCGGCGATGCTCTCCAGATATTCTCTCTTAAACTCTTCTCTTCCGGGCATGGGTCGTTTCTCCTATGTATTTGATGAGCGTTCCGCCGAGCGGCGGCACGGTGAGCACGAGCGACGCATCGCGCCCGTGCGAGGGGATTTTCTTTGTATGCAGACGGCGCGGGTTCGTCTTTCCGCTGCCGCCGAAGCGCGTATCGTCCGAGGACAAAATTTCCTGCCACGCGCCCGCGAGCGGCACGCCGAGACGGAAGCTCTCATGCGATTCGGGACGGAAGTTCAGCACGCACAGCACGGCGGAACCGTCCTTCGCTTTGCGGACGAACGAGAGGATGCCCTGCTCGTTGTTGTCCGCGTCGATCCAGTCAAAGCCGTCCCAGCTGTTGTCGATCTCCCAGAGCGCTTTTTCCGCGCGGTAAACATGGTTCAGCTCGCGGATGAACGCCTGCACGCCCGCGTGCGTCGCGTTCTGCAAAAGGAACCATTCAAGCTCTTCGTAATCGCGCCATTCGATGAACTGCGCGAACTCGTTGCCCATGAAGCTGAGCATTCCGCCGGGGTGACACGCCGCATACAGCGGCAGCAGCCGCGCGCCCGCAAACTGCCGCCACCAGTCGCCCGGCATCCGCCCGATGAGCGAGCGCTTGCCGTGCACGACCTCGTCGTGGCTGAGCGGGAGAATATAGTTCTCGCTGAAGGCGTACATCATCGAGAACGTGAGAAGACCGTGATTGTATTTACGGCCGTCAAAGTCGATGGACATATACCGGAGCGTATCGTTCATCCAGCCCATGTCCCATTTATAATGGAAGCCGAGCCCGCCCTTCTCCGGCGGATACGTCACGAGCGGCCACGCCGAGCTCTCCTCGGCATACGTCGCCGCGCCGGGGACGCGCTTGCCGATGACGGTGTTGAGCGTCTGCAAAAACGCCACCGCCGCGAGATCCTCCTCGCCGCCGCGCTCGTTATACTTTTTCCGCGCGGGATCGTCCACGCCGAAGTTCAGGTAGAGCAGGCTGCTCACGCCGTCCACGCGCAGCGCGTCGGCGTGGTACTCTTCCAGCCAGAAGAGCGCCGAGCTTATGAGGAACGAGCGCACCTCATTGCGCGCGTAGTTGAATTTATAGGTGCCCCAGCCGGGCATGTCGCCGGATTCATAGAGCGCCGTGCCGTCAAACCGGCCGAGACCGTGCGCGTCGCGGCAGAAATGCCCCGGCACCCAGTCGAGAATGACGCCGATCCCGGCGCGGTGGCACTCGTCGATGAGATGCATCAGCCCCTCCGGCTCGCCGAAGCGGGACGTGGCAGCGAAAAAGCCCGTCGCCTGATAGCCCCAGCTGCCGTCGAACGGGTGCTCCGTCACGGGCAGAAGCTCGAGATGCGTGTAGCCCATGTCCCTGATGTATGGCACGAGCGAATCGGCAAGCTCATACCAGGTATAAAAGCTCCCGTCCGGATGCCGCCGCCACGAACCGGCGTGGACTTCATAAATATTCCGCGGCCCGCCGAGCGCGCGGCGGCCGGCCATCCATTCGCCGTCCGTCCAGTTATAGGAGAGCGTGTGGATGCGCGAGGCGGTGCCGGGGCGCACCTCGGCCGCGAGCGCGAAGGGGTCGGCCTTCCATACAACGGAGCCGTCCGCGCCCTCGATAATGTACTTATAGAGCTGTCCGGCGCATGCGCCCGGCACAAAGCCGCGCCATACGCCGAGATCGCCGCGGCTGAGCCAGTGCGCGCTGTCGCTCCACGAGCAGAAATCGCCCGTCACGCGAACGCTCCGCGCGTTCGGCGCCCATACGGAGAACGATACGCCGTTGGGCTCTGCGCGCGCGCCGAAGAGCTTCTGCGCGTCGAAATTCGTCCCGTCGATCCAAGCCTGTTCCGGGCGGTATGTATCCAAGGAGAAAGCCCCCCCTTTTTTTATACTTGTCTTATAATCGAAGTATAGCATACTCGTCAGCCGCTGAAAAGAGTCTGTGAAAGATTTTACCGCGTCCCGGAGGCTGCGCCGATCGTCAGGGGCGCGCGCTTCTGCCTGGCGGAAATGCGTGTGCCCTTGCTGATCGACGCTTTACAGAAAGCAAAAAATGTAGTATCGTATATATGTGAAAATTTGTACTAAGGAGAGCAGCCCATGAGAAGAAGCACGAAACGCCTGGCCGCCGCCATACTGATCGCGGCGCTCGGCATTCTTTCCGCGTGTGGCACGAGCGCCGCGCCGGAGACCACGCCCCTTCCCACGAGCGAGCCCACCGCCGTGCCGACGGCGGAGCCGACGCCGGAACCGATGGAAGCGCCCACGCCCACGCCGACCGCGACGCCGACGCCCACACCCGCCCCGACGGAAACGCCGGAGCCGACGGCGGAACCCACCCCGGCGGAGCCCACGCCCACGCCTGCCCCGCCCGTCCCGGCGGGAACGTACACCTATGTGGACGCGGACGGCGGCGAATGGAAGCTGGAGCTGCGCAACGACGGGCTTTTCACCATCACCGACCCGGACGGCAAGCCTCACACCGGCGAAGGCTGGTCCACCGCTGCGGACGGCTCCGTCCACTGCGGGCCGACGGACATCTACTTCGCGCCCTTCGCGTTCAACGGCGGCTGCAGCCGCTGGAAGATCTCCGGCAATACATGCACGCCGCTCGAGCGCGCCTGACCGAAGAAATATTACATCCCGGACGCCGGAAAACGCGCCCGAACGGGGGAGAGACCGCTATGCGTACAAAGGAAACCGCCGAAGAATTTCTCCGGCGACACAACATGTTCTATGAGCAGCAGCCCTTTGAGGATCTGACGGACGCCTACATTGCCGACATGCGCGCCGGTCTGCGCGGAGAGGCCTCTACGTTGATGATGCTGCCGTCGTTCCTTCCCGCGGCGAGCGCGCCGCGCACGGGCGAGAGCGTTCTCGTGCTCGACGCCGGCGGCACGAATCTGCGCGCCGGACGCGTCCGCTTTGACGAGGCGGGAAAGCCCGTCACGGAAGCGCTCCAAAAGCGCCGTATGCCCGGCACGCTCGGCAAGGACACAAGCGCGGAAGAGATGTTCCGCGCCTTTGCGGAGCTTGCGCTCACCGTTGCGCTCGATGCCGACCGCGCGTGCATCGCGTTCTCGTTTCCGTGCGAGTGCCTGCCGAATGGCGACGGGCGCATCATCAGCATGGGCAAGGAATCGCGCGTCACCGGCGCGGAGGGAAAGCTCGTATGCGAGGGCATCGAAACGGCAATGCGCGCGCTCGGCGCGTCCGGCACTCGCCGCTGGCGGCTCATCAACGACACCGTCGGCTCCATGCTCGGCGGCATGGCATCGTGCGACCGCTCGCGCTACGCCGACTTCATCGGCTTTATTCTCGGCACCGGCACGAACGCCTGCTGCCATGTGAAGGCGTGCGACGTCACGAAATCGCCCGAAACGGTGGCGATGGGCGGCGAAACGCTCGTCAATCTCGAATCCGGCTGCTTCGGCCGCGCGCTGCGCGGCACGGCGGACATCGCCGTGGACGAGGCCTCCGGGCTGCCTGGCGACCACCCGGCGGAAAAAATGATCTCCGGGGCATACTACCGTCTGCTGCTGCGCGAAACGCTGCTCCTTGCGGCAAAGGAAGGATTTCTCTCGGCGAAGAGCGGGGAGAATATCGCCGCGCTCTCCGTTACGAGCGCAATGGTGGACGCTTTTTGTCTTGACCCCATGGGCGGCAACGCCGTTGCCGAAGCGCTCGAAACGGAGAAGGACCGCCGCTTCGCTTCCGAGATCAACACGATGCTTCTCGAGCGCGCTGCGCGCATCGCCGCGGCATGCCTGTGCGCCATTCTGCGCGAGCGCGGCTTCGGCGCGGGGACGCTCACCGGCATCTGCGCGGACGGGACGATGCTCAAGCTCAACCCCGTGCTGCGTCCGCGGATGGAAGCGCTGATCGCGGAGTTTACGAAACGGCACGGTCTCGGCGGCGCGGAATTCCTCTTCGCCGGCGATGCCACGCTCCTCGGCTGCGCCTGGGCAGCGCTCGCATAAACGAAAAAGGCTCCCTTGTGTAAAGGGAGCTGTCGAGCGAAGCGAGACTGAGGGATTGTAGTTTTCGGAAAATGATAACCCCTCCGTCAAAAACTTCGTTTTTGCCACCTCCCCTGTCGAGGGGAGGCAAGTGGGTTTGCAGAAAACCAACTTGGCGCCCCTAACAGGTAAGGCTGACTGAGGGGTAAACGACAATCCCTCCGGCTTTTGCCTGCGGCAAAACCCACCTCCCTTTACACAAGGGAGGCTTCAAAAGGAACTCACCATGAAAAACTACCGAAAACCCCGTCAGGAAGAAAATACCTCCCGCCGCGCGCGGCGCGCTTCGCAGAAGAAGGTCATGCTCGCGGGCTGGATATTCCTCGGCGTGATGCTCATCGCCGCGGTCGCCGCCATCATTCTGCTGCTTCCCGGACGGGACAAGACCCCCGATACAGAGGACCGGCCCCTGTCCGTGCCGCAGCTCAACCCCGGCGCGGGCGGCAGCGCCTTTCAGACGGAGCAGACCGCCGCGCCCATCGAAACCGGCAAGACCGGCAGCGGGCGGCACGTTTCCGTCAACCGGTTCGACTGCGATTACACCCCGCCCGATACCGTGACGCTCGGCGTTTTGAAGTCTGTGGATCTCACGGCGCTCGGTGAGACCGTGGCGGCGAACGTCGCCGCAAACGGCTGGGGCAGCGTGACATATTCCGTTTCGGAAAACGGCTCGCTCCTTTTGCAGAACCCCAACGCCCCGGCGCTCACGCCGGACAATTACGATAAGCAGGAGGCGTTCCTTGCCTCTTCCCAGCCGGAAAACGCGGCGCGGACGTTTCTGGAGCACAGCGGTCTCATCGGCCTGCTGCGCAATTACGGGCTGGAGCTCGGCACGGCGGCGGAGAACGACAACGGCGTGATCACCTTCCGCGGCACGGGCGGCACCGCGCAGAGCGAGTGCAGCGTGCGCTTCAGTTTTCTTTATACCGGCGACTTCAACCAGGCGGTCCTCCGCGCGGTGTATCTCGACGGCACCGCGGACGTACCGGCGCTTGCCATCAAAAAAGCGGCGTCGAATGCCGTCACATGGGACAGCGCCGACGACGGTACGGTCTCCGTGACCGCCGTGGAGCTTCGCAGCGTGCGCGGCCTGCCGTTTTACGCCTTCACCTGCTCGGACGGCTCGGTCGCCTACGCGCTTGCCTGCGACGAGAGCGCGCTCGACTCCGTATCCGGCGCGCGGGAAATTTATGAGGAGACCATGCGCGACGGCCTTCGCGAATACGTCGAGATCAGCGGCGCGGAGTGACCGCCGCGCCGGAGGAAAAACGTCCGTTTTTCGGCAGAATGACGGATTTCGTCCGTCCCAGTGAAACATTTTTCGCCACTGTACGGAAATGTTACACTATGAGTGAAGAAAAACACGCTACTGGATGATTTACTATTTTATGCTTTACTCGTTAAAATTAGTAAATCAAACCGGGGGTCTTTGTACATACTAACCACGCTCCGGTAAACGGGTTTGCCGTGAGGGGAAAAATGTATGCGTGAGGACTACAGAGAACGATTCAGAATACTCGGTCTGCGGATCGCCTACTACCGCAAGATGCGCGGCATGACGCAGGAGCAGTTCGCCGAGGCGATCGGCCGGAGCGTGAGCTTTGTGAGCCAGATCGAGGCGAACAATGCCGCCGAGGTCAAGGGCGTGTCGCTCGAAACGCTCTTTCTCATGAGCGAAAAGCTCGGCATTTCCATGGCGCGGCTCTTTGAGGACTGAAGCGCCGGAAATACATAAAGTTTATTAACGCTTCCCGCGTTTAATAAAAAAGTTTGAAAATCCAATAAGGAGGAGAACAAACAATGAAGAAATTCCTTGCGCTGCTTCTTGCCGTTGTCATGGTGCTGAGCCTGGCCGCGTGCGGAAGCGAGGCTCCTGCTCCGGCTCCCACGGAAGCCCCGGCGGAACAGCCTGCTGAGACCCCGGCCGAGCAGCCGGCTGAAGAGCCGACCGCGGAGCCTGTCGAAGAGTACACCGGTCCGGACACTTTCTCCATGATCGCGAACTTCGACATCACCACGCTGGACTATGTTTACAACAACAAGTCCTCCAACGGCGACTACGTCAACAACTTCGTGGAAGGCCTGCTCACCCAGGACAACCACGGCAAGCTCGTCCCCGGCATGGCTTCCGAGTGGAGCTGCAACGACGATGCTTCCGAGTGGTACTTCACCATTCGTGACGACGCCGTTTGGTCCACCAGCGCCGGCGAAGAGTACGATGCCGTTACGGCTGAGGACTTCGTCACCGGTCTGAAGCACGCTGTTGACTCCAAGAGCGAGACCCTCGGCCTCGTCGCTGACCTCATCGTCGGCCTGCGCGAGTACTCCGATGGCACCGGCAAGTGGGAAGACGTCGGCATCAAGGCGGACGGCAACCAGCTCACCTACACCCTGACCGGTCCCTGCGGCTACTTCGACGGTATGACCACCTACACCATCCTGTGGCCCATCAACGCCGAGTTCCTCGAGTCCAAGGGCTCCGACTTCGGCGCCGTTGAACCCGACTCCATCCTCTACAACGGCTGCTACATCCTGTCCTCTCTCGTCCCGGCGCAGGAAGTGCGCTTCGACGCCAACCCCAACTACTACGACGCGAAGAACGTTTTCGTTCAGCACGTTGTCGTGACCTACTCCGACGGTAAGGACCCCGCCCAGAACTTCAACATGTTCGTGAACGGCGAAGTCACCTCCACCACCGTCAACCAGTCCCTGCCCGAGGTCGTTGCGAAGGCTGCCGAGCTCTATCCCGACAACCAGTACAAGAGCATGACCACCGCCACCTCTTACTGGGGCGCCTTCAACTGGGATCGCCAGATGTACGCTCTGTACAACGATCCCTCCGTCTCCACCACCAGCAAGACCGACGCCCAGAAGGCTGACGCCAAGGCCGCCATTCTGAACGCCGACTTCCGCCGCGCCGTTTACGCCGCTTACTCCGCGCACGCCGTTGAGGCCATCACTCTCGGCGAGGAGCACGCCGACGGCGTCATCCGCAACACCCTCGTTCCTTACACCTTCCAGACCACTTCCGACGGCCGCACCTATGGCTCCATCGTTGAGAAGTACGCCGCCGAGCTCGTTGCCGATTATGAAGGCATCGATCTGAACGACGGTCACGACGCCTGGTACAACCCCGAGCTCGCCAAGACCTTTGCCGAGCGCGCCAAGGAAGAGCTGGGCGACAGCGTCTCCGAGTGGCCCATCCACATCGACGTTCCTGTCTACGCCGCTTCTGAGAACCAGAAGAACATGCAGCTCGCGATGAAGAAGTCCATCGAGGACGCCATCGGCGATTACGTCGTCATCGACCTGCAGTTCCTCGAGGGCAACTCCTCCGTCTACTACTCCTCGTTCTACAACCAGCCCACCGGCGAAGATAACTCCATCGATCTCGTGTTCGGCGCCGGCTGGGGTCCCGACTACGGCGATCCTCTGACCTACCTGCACTGCTTCGACGTCCACGACGGCGACATGCTCAACTACTCCGGCATCAACATCGAGAGCCAGGGTCAGTCCGAAGAGCAGAAGGCCGTTCTCGAGACCCTCGGCCTCAATGAGGTCCAGGAGATCGTTGATCAGGCTACCGCCGCCACCGGCGACGAGCGCATCGAGCTCTTCGCGAAGGCCGAGGCCATGCTGCTCACCAACGGTATCCTCCGTCCTTACTCCACCAGCGGCGCGAACATCTCCATCAGCAAGGTGAAGCCCTTCACCGTTGGCTACGGTCTCTACGGCCAGGCTGCTTACAACCAGGTGCCGTACTTCAAGTACATGCAGCTCCTCGACGAGCCTGTGACTGCTGCCGAGTACGAAGCCGCGAAGGAAGCCTGGATGACCGGCAAATAATTGCTGAACAGCTACAGCACAAGCACTGACTAATTGAACAGAGAGAGCCGGGCGGCCATGCTTCTCGGCTCTTTCTTGTATCGATTGACAGGGGCCTTTTGTCCCCTGTCAACCGATGCTATCTTTGTAAGGAACGGTACCACCTATGAGAAAAGGATATATCTGGAACCGCCTGCTGCGCTCGCTCGTCTCCATTTTGATCATCATGCTCATCGTGTTTACGATGGTCTATACGTTGGTGCCGCGTGACAACATCTTCTTTGAAGACAGCACATATCGCAAGCTCGGCGGAAAATCCGACGATAAAACCGAATACGTTTATTCAACCTGGCAGAAGCTCGGTTATCTGGACTACGTCCGCATCAACGACTACTGCCTTAATCTCTATGAAGCCGGCAGCCCGGAAATGATCGCCGCTATCGAGCCGGATTCTCCGGAAAGCCAGGCCTTTGTGGAGCAGTATTCCGCGCAGGGCTATACGATCGCCAACTATCTGCAGAGCGGACGTTACTATGCCTATAAGGACACGCCCGTCATCAAGCGCATGGCGAACTGGCTTGCCCATCTGATCGTGATCGATACTCCCTGGTCTGTCAAGGATGAGACGAACCCGGATCTTGAGCGTGGCCTTCGCTTCGGCACGACGCCTACCGGCGGCGTGGCTCTCATCGGCAGCGGCACGACGCACAAATACCTGCTGTATACCGACAGCCGCTTCCCGTGGATTCATCAGAACATTATCACGCTGAACTTCGGTACCTCTTATCCGACCTATCAGGGCCTGGACGTACTCCGCGTGCTTTTCCAGTCGCAGGGCACCGAGGTCAAGCGCCCTGTCACCTTTGAAACCGGTTATGAAGCCGAGTCCGGAATCATTTTCGGCTCGCTTAAGTATAAGTCCGTTCTCGACAGAATGGATATGAAGAAATTCACCGACCATTACGCGTCCTTTGAAACCCAGAAAAACCAGCCCTCGATGATCGGCACCTCGTTCATCATGGGTCTCTTCGCCATGGCGGTCGCCTACGTTCTCGGACTGCCGTTCGGCGTTCTCATGGCACGAAACAAGGATAAGTTCGCCGATAAGCTCGGCATGGTGTATATCATCTTCATCATCGCCGTGCCGTCGCTCGCGTACATCTATCTCTTCCGCTATCTCGGCACAACGCTCTTCAATCTGCCGTCGGTCTTTACGACCTACGGCCCGGGCGACGTGCGATCCTGGATTCTGCCCATCATCTCGCTGGCGCTGCCGTCTATTGCGAGCCTCATGCTCTGGACGCGCCGCTATGTTGTGGACCAGATGAACTCCGACTATGTGAAGTTCGCCAAGGCCAAGGGCCTCAACCAGCGCGAGATCTTCAGCGGACATATTTTCAAAAATGCCGTCATCCCCATCGCGCAGGGCATCCCCGCGTCTCTCGCGGCCTGCATCACCGGCGCGATCATCACCGAGTCGATCTACTCCGTCGGCGGCATGGGCAAAATGCTGCCCAACGCCATCAACCAGTACAACAACGTTATGATCGTGGCGCTCGCGTTCATCTTCTCCACGGTATCGGTGCTGTCGGTGCTGGCGGGCGACATTGTTCTCACGAAGGTCGATCCGCGTATTTCGCTCAGCGAGAAGGCAGGGAGGTCGTAAATGAATACCGAAAATATCGATAAGAGCCTCTTTGAGTTTGCAGCCTTCGACGAGCTGGAATCGGAGCACATTGCCGCTCCGCGCTATTCCTACTGGAAATCCGTGTTCCGCACGTTCTTCAAGAACAAGTTTACGGTCATCGTATCGATCCTGCTGATCGCTGTTGTCGCGTTCGCGCTCATTCAGCCGACGCGCTCCGGCTACAGCCCCATCGATACGCCGAACATCAACAATGCCGAGATGAAGTTCCTGAAGCCGAGCAGCGAGCACATCTTCGGCACCGACCACGTCGGCAACGAGGTATTTGACGCTGTCTGGGCGGGCGCGAGAAACTCCATCATCATCTCCTTCGTCTGCACGGCCATCAATATGCTCGTCGGCATTCCGGTCGGCGCGCTCTGGGGCTTCTCCAAGAAGATGGACAAGTGGATGATCGAGGTCTACAACATCATTTCCAACGTCCCGTTCCTGCTGCTCGCCATGATCCTCTCCTACATCCTCGGCGCCGGTATGCGCTCGCTCATTATCACGATGACGTGTACCGAGTGGATCTTTGTCGCGTACTTTATCCGCACGCAGGTCATGATCATCCGCGACCGTGAGTACAACATGGCGTCCAAGTGCCTCGGCACCAGGACGTGGACGATGATCGTGAGAAACATCCTGCCGTACCTCATCTCCGTCATCATGACGTATGTGTCCCGGCAGATCCCCTCGCTCATCTCCTACGAGGTGTTCCTCTCCTACATGGGTCTCGGTCTCGGCACGACCAACGCGTCCCTCGGCCAGTCCATCTCGCTCTATACCTCTTATATGAACGGCTATCCGCACCTGTTCTGGATCCCGGTCGGCGTTCTGGCGTTTATCTCCATCTCCCTCTACATCGTGGGACAGAAGCTCGCCGACGCTGCTGATCCGCGCACGCACATGTGAGGGGGGCAGAGTAATGGCAGATAACAGAAACATCGTTCTGTCCGCAAAGGACATTGAAGTTAAATTCCGCGTCCGTGACAATTACCTCACGGCCATCCGCGGCGTGTCCCTCGACCTTTACGAGGGCGAAACGTTCGCCATCGTCGGCGAGTCCGGCTCCGGCAAGAGCGTTTTCACCAAGACGTTCACCGGCATGCTCGAGTCCAACGGCTCCATCACCAACGGCTCGGTCATGTTCGAGGGCAAGGATCTCACCAAGCTCAAGACCGATAAGGACTGGGAAGGCATCCGCGGCGCGAAGATCTCCACGATCTTCCAGGACCCGATGACGTCGCTGAACCCGATCCGCACGATCGGCTCGCAGATCACCGAGGTCATTGAAAAGCACCAGGGCATTTCCCGCGGCGACGCGAAGAAGCAGGCCATCGAGCTTATGGAGCGCGTCGGCATCCAGAACGCCGCCGACCGCTTCGACGAGTATCCGTTCCAGTATTCCGGCGGCATGCGCCAGCGCATCGTCATTGCGATCGCGCTCTCCTGCCACCCGAAGATCCTCATCTGCGACGAGCCGACGACCGCTCTGGACGTTACGATCCAGGCGCAGATCATTGCGCTCATCCGCGATCTGCAGAAGGAACTCAAGTTCACCACCATCTACATCACGCATGACCTCGGCGTTGTCGCGAACGTCGCCGACCGCGTCGGCGTTATGTACGGCGGCCAGATCATCGAGTACGGCAACGTGGAGGAAGTGTTCTTCGATCCGCGCCACCCGTACACCTGGGCGCTGCTCTCCAGCCTGCCGCAGCTCGGCATCAAGGGGCAGGAGCTCTACTACATCACCGGTACTCCGCCGTCTCTGTACAACCAGATCAAGGGCGACGCCTTTGCCCCGCGCAATGAGCACGCGCTCAAGATCGACTTTGAAATGGAGCCGCCGTTCTTCCCGGTGAGCGAAACGCACTATGCCAAAACGTGGCTTCTGGATCCCCGCGCGCCGAAGCTCGAAAAGCCGGAGATCATTCAGGATCTGCACGAGAAGATCAAGCAGATGACCGATAAGGGAGGTGCCTTCCATGTCGAATAATAACGCCGATAGAGAGGTCATCCTCTCGATCAGCCATGTGGACATCTCCTTTGACGTCGGAGGCAAAAAAAAATTCGTCGCCGTAAAAGACGCGAATTTCGACATTTATAAGGGCGAGACCTTCGCCCTCGTCGGCGAGTCCGGCTCCGGCAAAACGACGCTGGGCCGCGCCATCATGCGCATCAACCCGTGCAGCAACGGCGAGATCCTCTTTGAGGGCAAGCGCATTTCCGGCAAGATCTCCCGCGAGGAAGACCGCAACGTCGTCCGCAACATCCAGATGATCTTCCAGGACCCGGCGGCGTCGCTCAACGAGCGCGCCACCATCGAGTACTGCATCTCCGAGGGCCTGTACAACTTCCACCTTTATAAGGACGAGGCAGAGCGTATCGCCAAGGTCGATCAGGCGCTCAAGGACGTCGGCCTGCTGCCCGAGCACAAGTCCCGCTATCCGCACGAGTTCTCCGGCGGACAGCGTCAGCGCGTCGGCATTGCCCGCGCGATGATCATGGATCCGAAGCTGATCGTGGCGGACGAGCCGATCTCCGCGCTGGACGTTTCCATCCGCGCGCAGGTGCTCAACCTGATGAACAAGCTCAAGGCGGAAAAGAATCTCACGTACCTTTTCATCGCGCACGACCTTTCGGTCGTCCGGTTCATTGCCGACCGCATCGCCGTCATCCATCTCGGCGAGATTGTGGAGATCGCGGATTCCGAGACACTGTTCCAGTGCCCGCTGCATCCGTACACCATCTCCCTGCTCTCCGCCGTGCCGATGCCCGACCCGGTCGTTGAACGGACTCGCCGCGCCATCGTGTACGACCCCTCCAAGCTGGACCAGTCCGGCGCGCTGCGCTCCCTGCGCGAGATCCGCCCCGGGCACTTCGTCTTTGCCACGGACAAAGAGATGGAAGGCTACGAGAAGAAGCTCGCCGAGATCGAGAACGCAAAGAATCAGTAAAAGACGTAGGCGATAAAAAGCGCCGCCGCCATATATACGGCTCCAAGGAAGAGAGGATAGTTGAAAGACGCCTCTCTTCTTTCTTTCTGGTTCGCCTTGTACGCCTCAAAGGTCTGCTTCGGCGCGTTGCCGCGCGCGCGGCGCATCACATAGCTGCTGATGTCAAAGTCGCCGTGGAGATAGAGCGAGTAGACAACACCCGCGATGAGCAGGATCGCCGCGACGATCGTCAGGCAGTCGGTGAAAATGAGCAGCCGCTGCGACGAGGCCATGACCACACGCGCAAGCGGATACAGAAGCGTTACGATAACGTGCGTGAGAAGCGTCTGCGGCTTGATGTTTTTGAAGCGGTTTTTCAGTTTCTTCATTGGGTATGCTCCCGAAAGCTTGAAAGATTTGTATTCTTATATTTTACCAGAAAAAACCGCCCCGTCAATAAAAACGGCGCGGACCGGATGATGATATGAAAAGAGAAACGCTGCCGGAGCTGAAGGCGCAGGCCCGCGAGGTCTGGCGTTTGAGCCTTCCGGCGATACTTACACAAATAACGACGATCGCCATGCAGTACATCGACTCCGCGATGGTCGGCGCGCTCGGCGCGAACGCCTCAGCGTCCATCGGTCTTGTATCGACGAGCACGTGGCTGATCGGCGGCATCATCGGCGGCGTTTCGGCGGGCTTTTCCGTGCAGGCGTCGCACCGCATCGGCGGCGGGGACGACCGCGGCGCGCGCACCATTGTACGGCACGGCCTTGTGACCGGAATGCTGATCGCAGTGATCCTTGCCGCGCTCGCCGCGCTTATCAGCGAGCCGCTCCCGCGCTGGCTCCACGGCGACGAGGCGATCCGCGCTGACGCGTGCGCGTATTTCCTGACGTTTGCGCTCATGGTGCCGTTCTCGCAGCTCAACTCGCTGTGCGCCTCGTTCCTGCAAAGCGCCGGAGATATGGTCTCGCCAAGCGTTCTGAACGCGGTAATGTGCGTGCTGGACGTTTTCTTCAACGCGCTCTTCATCCCGCGCTACGGCGTTTTTGGCGCGGGTCTTGGCACGGCGAGCGCGTGCGCCGTGGTAAGCCTTCTCATGGCGGCGCAATGCCTGCTGCGAAATTCGCATCTGCACATGCGCCGGAAGGAGAAGGACACCGTTCACAACGCGATACTGAAAAAGGCGTTCCGCATCGGCTTCCCCGTAGCATTGCAGGAGGTGTTCCTCTGCGCGGCGATGGTCGTGCAGACGCGCATCATCGCGCCGCTCGGCGCGGTGGCGGTCGCGGCGAACTCCTTTGCGGTCACGGCGGAGGGCTTCTGCTATATGCCGGGGTACGGTCTCGGCGCGGCGGCGGCAACGCTCGTCGGCCGGAGCGTCGGCGCGGGGGAGACAAGGCTTGCCCGACAGCAGGGGAACATATGCACCGCGATGGGGGCGCTCTTTATGGCGGTGACGGCGGGGATCATGGCGCTGATCTGCCCGTGGGTATTCCGACTGCTGACGCCGGACGAGGGTGTGCGCGCGCTCGCCGCGCAGGTGCTGCGCATCGCGCTGCTGGCCGAGCCGCTCTACGGCGTTTCCATCGTAGCGGCAGGTGCGCTGCGCGGAACGGGCGATACGTTCGTGCCGAGCATTATGAATCTATGCAGCATCTGGATCGTGCGGCTGGGGCTGGCGCTCGTGCTTGTGCCGCGGATGGGACTGCGCGGCATGTGGATCGCTATGGCGATCGAGCTCTGCGTGCGCGGTCTTCTGATGCTCATCCGGCAGCTCACAACAAAATATTATGAGAAATACAAAAAGGAACCGGTTTGAATTTACCGGTTCCTTTTCGAAATTTATGGGAAAAAGCCTCGCAGAGTTTGCGTCCGCAGGCGCAAATAAAGTTTTAATCATTTTCTCCGGCGACATGTGCGTCGGAGAAAATACTTCTCGGCTCGCAAACGTGCGAGCGTAAGCGAGTGCGCTGCGGCGAGCCGCTGTCCCCTCAAACAAACCCCTCAACGGAGTGGGGTTTGTTTGAATGCGTCAGCAGGTAATACCGTAAATGTGCGGATGCATGTGCGAATACTGCGGCTCCTCCCACCAGCGCGGGCCGCCGTCCCAGTCTTCGAGAATGAACCGCTCGCCCCAGTCGTCGATGATGATCTGGTTGCCGTTCTCATCCACGCCGTTCGTGCCGCCGGGCATGTAGTACATCTCAAAGAAATCGCGCATCTCGTAGTAATACGGGTTGTACCGCCAGATGCCGCCGGACGGCTCGCAGCCGTCATAGAGGAAGAGCGTCGTGTCCGGCAGCGCGTTGGCGAGCTGCCGCCGCTGCGCGCCGGAAAGCGGGATGCTCGGGTACCAGAGAAGGTCGAGCTGCGTCATCTGCGAGAGAGTGTTCCAGACGTTGTCCGCCCGCACCTTCATATAGCTCAGATTGAGCGCCTTGAGCGCCGTGCACTCGAGCAGGGGAGAGAGGTCGGTCACGTTCGTCTGGAACATCTCAAGATACCGAAGCTCCTTGAGCTGCGCGAGCGGCGTAATATCCGTGATCGGGTTTTCCGCGATGATGAGATACGTCATGTGCGGCATATACTGCAGAAAGCTCAGATCGGTGATGTTCATGTGGCCGATGTCGAGCCCCTTGAGATCGGTGCAGTATTTCCAGCAGTCGATGTCGTCGTTCGTGAGATAGACCTTGTTGTCGCCCCACGCGGCGGCGATGAAGTACTGCGCATCGGTGCGCAGATAATAGTTTCCGAAATAGACCTTCCAGACGATGCGGATGTTCTCAAGTTTCTGATTGAGCGCGTCAAGCTGTTCATAGGAGAGATTCGTGTCGCACATATCGACCTGCGTGAGCTTCGGGAGCTCGGCAAACGCGGCCTCGAGCGCGGACACGTCGGCGATGGAATAGTTATTGAGATCGATAAACTCGGTGTTCCACTCGAACGTCTGCCCCTCGACCGAAACCGTCCACCCTGCGGAAAGATCTTCGTGCTGTTCCACAAAGGCAAGCCGGTCGGCCACCGGCGCGGTGCAGCCCGTGAGATCGACCGAGCGGAGACGCGGCAGCAGATCGAGCGCCGAGGTGAGCTGCGCGAGCGTCGCGGCGTCCTCGCCGGCGAGAGAGAGCTCCGTGGTGATGTTGGAAACGGTCTGCGAGCCGATCTGCACATTCCAGAAAAAACTGACGTTGGGGTAAGCCGAGACGAGCGAGTGCTGCTCGTCGATGGTAAAGACGGCGTCCGGCAGATTCACGGTGCGCATGGCCGGAAAATGTGCGAGCTGCGACAAAAGCTCCATGGCCGTCGGCGCGGTGCCGGCGACGGTGAGCTCCACGGCGTCGGAATCGAACCACTGCCCGCCGACGCAGAGACTGTACCGCATTTCGCAGTTCGGAAGCTCCGCGCGGAGCGTTTCCATCGCGTCCGGCTGCGTACAGTGGTTCACGGTGAGCGAGCGGAGATTTTCAAAAAGCCGGAGATTCTCCCAGTCATTCGGCAGATCCTCAAGCGTGAGCGACTCCGTGCCGCTCTCGTGCGGCTCGTCGTTGAGATACACGGAATAGAGCACGCGGCAGCCAGGGTGCTTGGCGCGGAATTCGTCGAGCGCTTCGGCGGAAAGCTTGTTCTCACGCACATCCAGCTCCGTGAGCGCGGTGCACCTGTCGAGCGGGGCAAGATCGGTGAGCCCCGCGCCGCGCAGATCGAGCATTGCTGCGTTTACCGGGATGAACTGCTGCCCGAGCCGGACATACCGGCGCGAGAGGATGATCCCCGCCGCGGCGGCGAGCACGATGAGCGCTGCCGCGCAGATGACCAGCACGCGGGCGACGATTTTCGATTTGTCGTTCTTTTTTTCCTGCATCGGAAGTCCTCCGGGAATCAATAACCCCAGTATTTTTTGTGGACGGCGGCGAGCTCGTCCTCGGTCATGCGCTCTACGGTGTTGCCCTTGATGTCCATATAATACATGTGAAACGCGTCGCGCATGTCGTAATAATCCTCGTCATAGCGCCAGGTGCCGCCGGTGGATTCGTCGCCGGGCGAGCACCAGACCTCGGTGTTCGGGAGCGCCTCCCGGAGCGCCTTGACCTGCGCGTCGCTCATGTACGTTCCGGTGCACCAGAGCCGCCGCAGCCACGTCATCTGCGAGAGCGTTTCAAAAAGCGTGTCCGGCGGCGTGCTGATGTAGCATACGTTCAGATCGCGCAGCGCCGTGCAGCCGAGCAGCGGCGTCGGGTCCTGTACGGCGGTGTTGAAGAGCTCGAGCCATTCGAGCTCCTTGAGATTTTCGAGCGGCGAAATGTCGTAGACAAGATCGTCGGCCAGAATGAGATGGCGCAGGTGCGGCATGTTCGCCACGAACGGCACCGCGCTAAGATGGCAGTGGCCAAGATCGAGCGAGCGGATATTGCGGAGATAGTACAGCCCGCGCGGCCCCTGCTGATGGACGTTCATCTTGAAGCCCGCGTCGGGATTCGTGATGAAATAGTCCGAGTCGGACGGGACGAAGAATACATAGATGCGGAGCGTCCACACGAACGTTACATCCGGAAACGCCTCCTGCAGTGCGCCCATCTCCTCATCGGTGAGACCGCAGTCGGTCATATCGACACGGCGAACGCGCGGCAGAGCGGGGAGCGCTTCGGATACCTCCGCGCCGGCATCCTCGATCTTTATGCCGCGCAGGTCGATCTCCTCATCGTCCCAGCGGACGGTGACGCCGTAAAGCTCGACCGGCGCGGGCGTCGCGGTCGGGCGCGGCGTCGCCGTCGGCGTCGGTGCGGGAGACGCCGTCTCATTTACTATGACGGCGGCGGGGGCCGCTTCGTTCGCGCCGCACGCGCAAAGAATACAAAGCGCGGCTGCGGCAAAGAATAGTACAAGGCTTCGTTTCATTTTCTCACCCGGCGATAATGATCTGGTTGCCGTTTTCGTCCACGCCGTTCGTGCCGCCGGCCATGTAGTACATGCCGAAAAAGTCGCGCATTTCAAAGTAATGCGGGTGCTCGCGCCAGGTGCTGCCGGTCGGCTCGCCGCGCGCGGCGAGATACATTTCGGTGTCCGGCAGCGCCGTTTGCAGCTCTTCGAGCTGTTCGGTATTGAGATTGTTGCCGCAGTACCACAGCCGTTCGAGCTGCGGCATGTTGACAAGCGTTTCAAGGCATTTGGCGGGGCGGCAGTAGATATAGGAAATGTTCAGGTCGGTGAGCGCCTTGCAGTTTTGCAGCGGGGAGATATCCTCGCACTTCGTCCAGAACATTTCAAGGTAGGTGAGCTCCTGCAGCTCGCCGATGGGCGTGATGTCGTTCACGTCATTTTCGACGATGATGAGATACTTGAGATGCGGGACGTAGCGGAGAAAGTCCAGGCTCGTGATGTTTTTATGGCCGAGATCAAGCGCCTGCAGGTCGGGGCAGTATTTGAGCACTTCCAGTTCGTAGCTGTAGATGGGAAACTCGTTGCGCACGCGCGCGGCGATGAAGTTCGTATCGTCCGTGCGCAGGGAGAATTCGGAAAAGTATACGCGCCAGACGAACCGGACATTCTCATGCCGGTCGTTGAGCGCGGCCATATCCTCGTTGGATATGCCGCAGTCGCACAGCACGACCTTTTCAAGCAGCGGGAACTCGCCGAGCGCTTCCTCAATGACGGCTGCGCCGGAAAGTCCCATGCGTATGCCGCTGAAGTCCAGCTCGAGAGCGTCCGTCGAAACGGTCTTGCCGAAAAGCTCCAGCTCGTATACGGTAACGGCGCCGCTCGCGGAGCGGACGGCTTTGATCTGCTCCGCCGTAAGGCCGCAGCCGGTGAGGTCGATGCGCTCGAGAGCCGGGAAACGGAAAAGGTTATCGCAGAGCGTGTCCACGTCCTGCGCGGTGAGCGTCTGCCCGGCAAAGGAGAGCTCCTTCGCCGCAGAGGAAGCGGTCACGCCGAGCACTTCCACGTCCCAGCGGAAGGAAAGCGCCGGAAACGCCGCGGTGAGCGCGTCCTGCATTTCATAGGATACCGCGCCGCCCGTAAAGGATACCCTGTAAAGCTCGGGAAGGAAGGGCAGTGTTTCCAGAAGCTCCGCAAGCGGCGTATCGGCGCGCAGCACGGCGCGCTGCGCGTCCATCGGCACGGCCTTGCCGCCGACGGTCACGAATGCGGTCAGATTAAGCGCCGGATAGGCGCTTCGCAGCGCGAGCAGCGCCTCATAATCCGCGCAGCCGGACGCATCGATGCTTTTCAAATTCGGAAAGCAGGCAAAGAGCGGGATGTCGTCCGCCGAGAGCGAAGAGAGGCTCAGACTTTCCGCGCTGCTCGGGCGGCTGCCGCCGGAGAGCGGCACATCCCAGAGAACGGTCTTATCGGGGTACTTCGCGGCGAGCGCTTCGGCTTCCTGCGCGGAGATGTCCTCGCCGCGAAGATCGATCACGTCCGCCTTTCGGGCGATCAGCCGCCCGTCGGAGACGCTGTACGAGCAGAAAAACCATACGGCGGCAGCCGCGAGCAAGAGCACGAGCGCCGCGATGACCCACCATATGCGGGTTTTGGAGGATATCATCTCTTACAGATCCCACGGACGGAGCATATAGGGGTTGAAGCGCCGCTCGTATTCAAGCGAGGTGCTGCCCTCATGGCCGGGATAGACCTCGTAATCGCCGGGCAGGTCGCGCAGTTTTTCGAGCGAGTGGCCTAGATCGAGCGAGCTGCTGCCGGGAAAGTCGTACCGGCCGCAAGACATGCGGAAGAGCGTGTCGCCAGTGAAGAGGCAGTCCTCGCAGCGGTAGGTGATGCCGCCGGGGGTGTGACCGGGCGTTTCCAGCACGTCAAACGTGAGCGAGCCGGCCTCGATCACGTCGCCCTCGCGGACAAACACGGTATCGTCCGGCGGATCGAGCTCAAAATCTTCGTTGCCGAACATGCCGTTGCCGATGTCGGTCGTGAGATCGGCGTGGGACATATACACCGTCGCGCCGGTCGCGTCATAGACCTCCTCCAGCCCCATGCAGTGATCGAAATGGCCGTGCGTGAGCAGAATGGCGCGCACATGGAAATGGCAGCGCTCGATATAGTCGAGAATGAGATTGGAGTCCGCGCCGGGGTCGATGACGGCGGCGTCGAGCGTCGCCTCGTCCGCGACGATGTAGCAGTTGGTCTGCAGGTATCCGACTTCGATGGCTTTGATGAGCATGGTTCATTCCTCCTCGGTAATGGGTGCGCCGCGGCGCAGCGTCACGGCGTCGATCTCCTCACCGGTGGCGGCGCTGTACGCGCTCAGAGAGATCTCCTCCGGTGAAAAGTCAAAAAATACATAGCCCGGCTCGTGCTCGAGCCCTTCTGCGGTGAACGGGAAATCCGCGCTGCGGGAATCGTCATAGTATTTGAGCCCGGTGCCGGAGGGGAGCGTGATATAGATCCGCTCGCCCGGCTGCGCATAGAGAATGGAGGCGGTATCGGCTTCAGGCGCATCGCCGCCGAGCAGCGCTGTGCGGTTATATTCGTGGTCGTGGCCGGAGATCACGAGATCGACGTCCAGCGCGTCCATCATCGGCTCAAGCGTATCGCGAAAGCCGATCACCGGCGCATCGTGCCCATGGACGCCGTTGCTGCGCAGACCGTAGTGGACAAGCAGAACCGTCCAGTTATGCTCCGGCGCGCTCTCTGCGACGGAGGTCATAAAATCCGTATGGTTCGGGAAATACCGGTCGCCGATCTGCACGCCGATGAACAGCACGCCCGCGCGCACAAACCAGTAATTGCCGGTACGAGCGTCCTGCCCGGCCATCGGCAGCCGCCGCCGCACAGCGTACAGCGAATCATGGTTGCCGGAAACGGGGGCGAGCAGAAAGCTCCGCAGCATCGGCACACCCTCGAAAAACATATCGAGCGAGTACTCCGGATAGTCGAGAATGTCGCCCGTGTGGACGATCATGTCGATCGGCTCGTGCGCGGCGGTGCTCTTTTCGAGTGCGCTCTCGAGCGTCGCTTCCAGGATCGCCGGATGGTATTCGTGCGCTCGCGCAGAATAGAGGTGTGTGTCCGAAACCGCAACGGCGCGCAGCCGGCCGGGCTCGTTCGTGCGGAAATGGTATACGGCGTCCGGCGTCCCGCCGGCCGTCACGACCGCATAGGCATACCGCGTTCCCGGCGCAACGGCGAGCTCCGCCGTATACTGCATCGCGTCGGCGGAAAAGCAGTCAATGTCGAGCTCCGAAGCCACGGCGGCCGCGGCGGCGGGCTCGGACGGCAGCGAGCCGTCCGCTTCGGCGGGGCCGTAGAGAACGCACATGCCCTCGGCATGCCGCGCTCCGGTCCAGCATACGCGCACCGCAGTGTCGTCCTGCCCGGGAAGAAGATAGGGCGCGGCGAGAGAGACTGCCGTTTCCGGCGCCGTCACCGGCACGGCGGTCGGCTCGGGCGTTGGCTCCGGTGTGGGAGAGAGCGTGGGGGAGGTCGTCGGTTCTATCGCCGCCGGTTCGGATGCGGCAGGCTCCGGCACGGAGGAGGAACAGCCCGAAAGAAGCAGCACAGCGAGGAGAAGCGCGAGAAGACAGCGTTTCATTTTTACAGCTCCCTTGTGTCGAGCAGAATGGTGACGGGACCGTTGTTGACGGATTCTACAAGCATCTCCGCACCGAACTCGCCGGTCTCCACACGGAACCCGCTCTCGCGGCAGAGCGCGACCACGCGCTCATAGAGCGGGATGGCTGTCTCGGGCCGCGCCGCGGCGGTGAAGCCGGGGCGGCGCGACCGCGCGTCCGCCCAGAGCGTGAACTGGCTCACAATGAGGATCTCCGCGCCCGCGTCCGCGGGGCGGATGTTCATCTTTCCGTTTTCGTCGTCAAAGACGCGCAGACCGCAGATACGGTCGGCGATCTTCGCGGCTTCCTTTTCGGTATCGTCCACATGGATGCCGAGCAGCACGAGAAACCCTTTGCCGATCTCGCCGAGCACTTCGCCGGTTTCGGCGCGGGTCACACGGGCACGGTTGACTCTTGTTACGACGGCTCTCATAGATCCTTCCTCCGTTTATCCGTTGCCGCGGTCGATCTCGCGCACGCCGCCGAGCGTGCGGATCCTCGCCATGATAAGCCGCAGCGAGGCGAGATCGGGGACCTCGGTGGTGACATAGACAAGCGCGTTCCCCTCGGGGAGCGAGCGGGCGTTGAGCGAGCGCACCTTGGCGTTGAGCGCGTTGAGCACGGCGGCAATATCCAGAATGAGCCCGTTGCGGTCGCGCGCGAGAATGCGCAGCGTTGTGGTGTAAAGCCCCATCGTCTTATCGGCCCACGAAACATTCAGCCAGCGGCCTTCCTGTTCGTGCTTGCACAGACTGTTGAGATAGTTCGGGCAGTCGGCGCGGTGGATGGAAACGCCCTGCCCGCGCGTGATGAACCCGACGATCGGATCGCCCGGCACCGGCGTGCAGCAGCGGGAGAATTTGATGAGGCAGTTGTCCATGCCCTCAACGAGAACGCCCTGCACCGCCTTGGTCTGCTGCGCGCTGCGGCGCTCGACGGCTTCGTTGATCCGTTCAAGCTCGCTTTTCTGGCTTTGTGCCTGCGCGCGGGCGGCGCGGGCGATCTCGTCCTTGAAGCGGTTGACCGCGCGTGTGCAGGTGATGCCGCCGTAGCCGATGGCGGCGTACATATCGTCGAGGCTTGTGACGGAGAGCTTTTTGATGCATGTCTGCAAAAGCTCGTCGTCCTCGAGATACGCCGTCGTAAGTCCCGCGCGGCGCAGCTCGCTTTCAAACATCTCCTTGCCGCGGACGACATTCTCCTCGCGGCGCTCCTTTTTGAGCCACTGGCGGATCTTGGAGCGGGCGGCGTTGGACTTGCAGAGCGTCATCCAGTCGCGGCTCGGCCCCGGCGCGGATTTGGACGTGATGATATCAACGATATCGCCGTTTTGCAGCGTATAGTCAAACGGCACGATGCGCCCGTTGACCTTTGCGCCGATCATCCGGTTGCCGACGGCGGAATGGATGCCGTAGGCAAAGTCGATCGGACATGCGCCGGCGGGGAGGTTCACCACGTCGCCCTGCGGCGTGAATACGAACACCTCGTCGTTGAACATATCCATTTTGAGATTGTGAACGAAGTCCTGCGCGTCGGTGTCCTGCTGCGCTTCGAGCAGGCGGCGGATCCAGGCGAACTTCTCCTCATCTCCGGCGCGGACGCCTGCGCCGCCGGATTTGTACTTCCAGTGCGCGGCGATGCCGTATTCGCTGATGCGGTGCATCTCCCAGGTGCGGATCTGCACCTCGAACATGATGCCCTCCTCGCCGAGGACGGTCGTATGCACGCTCTGGTAGCCGTTGGGCTTGGGCGTGGCAATGTAGTCCTTGAAGCGGCCCGGCACGGGGCGGAACATGTCGTGGATGTGGCCGAGAACATTGTAGCAGTCGGGAATATCGTCCACGATGACGCGGAACGCGCAGAGATCGAAGATCTCGTCCAGACCGCGCTTCTGCGTATACATCTTGCGGTAAATGCTGTAGGTATGCTTGATGCGGCTCTGCACCGTTGCGCGGATGCTGTACTCCGTGAGCCGGTCGGTGATCTTCTTTTTGACATCGGACATGAACTCGTTGAGCACGTCCGCCTTGCTGTCGAGGTAGGTGATGATCTCACGGTAGCCGTCCGGGTCGAGATATTTGAGCGAGAGGTCCTCGAGCTCCCACTTCACCTTCTGCAGGCCGAGCCGGTGGGCGATGGGCGCATAGATCTCCATCGTTTCGAGCGACTTTTCGAGCTGCTTCTGCGCGACCATGTATTCCATCGTGCGCATATTGTGCAGCCTGTCGGCGATCTTGATGAGGATGACGCGGATGTCCTTCGCCATCGCCATGAGCATTTTGCGGAGGTTTTCCATCTGCTCGTCCTCGCGGCTCGTGAACTGCACGCGGGTGAGCTTTGTGACGCCCTCCACGATATCGGCGACCTCGCCGCCGAACTGCCGGGCGATGTCCTCGTGGGTGATGGCGGTGTCCTCAATGCAGTCGTGCAGCAGCGCCGCGACGATGCTGTCCTCGTCCAGCCCCATCTCCGCGCAGATCTGCGCGGCGGCGACGCAGTGCGTCACATACGGCGTGCCGGCCTTGCGCTTCTGCCCGCTGTGGGCGCGGTCGGCCAGCTCAAACGCCGCGCGCACCCGGCCGAGATCGACGCCGGGGTTATGTTCCAAAATGGTATCGGCAAGCTCCCGATAGCCCTGTTCAATAATTTCTTCTGCCATGATAGATCCTTTTATCCTTCTTTGCTTCGGCGCAGATCGGTGATCACAAGCTGCACGCTGCGCCGGCCGTGAAATTCGTTGATCTGCGGCGCGAAAACGATGTCGCAGCGCTGCCCGGCACGCGCGCCGAGCGCGGGCACGGTCTGGGAAAAGAACACGCCGTCATAGGTCTGCCCGAATTTGGCGAGCTTCAGCCGCAGGTGCTTCCCGCCGCCGATGGGCTGCACGGAGTCGAGCGAAACATTTTCCATATAGAGCAGCGGCCGCGGGTTTCCGTTGCCGCACGGCTCTAGCTCGTCGAGCGACTCGACGCACGCCATCGTCAAAAGCTCCGGCGAATCGACGAGAAGATCCGCCTCCAGCGCCGGGAGCGTCCGGTCGGGATGGGAGAGGTAATACTCACGCAGCCGGGAGCGCAGCTCGTCCACGCAGCCGCGGCGCACCGTGACGCCCGCCGCCATCGCGTGACCGCCGAAGCCCTCCAGACAATCCGAGCACGCCGAAAGCGCCTCAAAGAGATTGAAGGAGCCGGTGCTGCGGCAGGAGCCCTTGCCGCTCTCGCCGTCCAGACAGATCATCACCGCGGGGACGCTGTAGGCGTCCGTCAGGCGCGAGGCGACGATGCCGATCACGCCGGGATGCCAGCCTTCCGAGGCGAGGACGATGGGCGCGTCCGGCTGCTCGCCGTGCAGCCGCTCGACGGCCTCGCGCCAGATCTCCATTTCGAGCGCCTGCCGCTCGCGGTTTTTGGCGCACAGCTCCGCGGCCAGCACACGCGCGCGGCGCAGATCGGTCTCTTCCAGCAGACGCACCGCGAGGCCCGGCTCGCCGAGCCGGCCGGCGGCGTTGATGCGCGGGGCGAGCGAGAAGCCCACGGTCGAGGCGGTGAACGGCTTATCGCGCACGCCCGCCTCCTCCGCCAGCGCGAGAAAGCCGGGGCGGCAGTCGCCCGCGGCGATCTTCTGCAGACCGCAGCGCGTGATGAAGCGGTTTTCGCCGAGCAGCGGCATCACGTCCGCCACCGTGCCGACCGCGACAAGATCGCCGTAGCGCGCGAGCATTTTATCTGCGTCGCCGTCCATGGCGCACACGAGCTTGAACGCCACGCCGACGCCCGCGAGCGCCGTGCCGACGCCGCTGCTGTCCGGCTGCTTGGGGTCAACGACCGCCTCCGCCTCCGGGAGCGCTTCGCGGCATTCGTGATGGTCGGTCACGATCATGTCCACGCCGCGCTGCGCGGCGTAGGCCGTTTCTTCCAGATTCGTAACGCCGCAGTCCACCGTCACGATGAGCGTGACGCCCTCTTCCGCCAGCGCATCGATGGCGGCGGTGTTGAGGCCGTACCCATCGCGGATGCGGTCGGGGATGTAGAGCTCGCAGGTGAGACCGCGAAAGCGCAGGTAATCGGTGAGCAGGCACGCGGCGGTGATGCCGTCCACATCGTAATCGCCGTATACGGCAACGTGCTCGCCCGTCGCCACGGCACGGGTGAGACGCTGCACGGCATCCACCATGCCGGTCAGCTCAAGCGGGTTCGTGAGCGTTTCCGCGCCGCCGCGGAGAAACGAGCGCGCCGCGGCGGGATCGGAAAGACCCCGCAGATGCAGGATCGCTGCGAGCAGCGGCGTACAGCCGGCGGCAAGCAGCGCGCGGGGGATCTCCGCGCCGCGCTCCGGCACATTCCAGTTTGCATACTTCATTCGGTTTATATCTCCATTTTTTAATTACAAAAAGAGAAGAAATAGAAAGGACATTTTATAACACTTTATTTTAACAAATGTCCGGCCAAACTGCAAGGGAGCGGGGCGGATTTTTCCTTGACACGGCGGAAAATCAAAGTTACACTTCCGATAGATATGTAATCCATAAAGTAAAAAGGAGACAACGCTATGCAATGGCTGGAATGCACCGTTCCCGGCGGGGACGATCCGGAGGAGCTCTGCAACGCGCTCGCCGAGCTCGGCGTCGGCGGGATGAGCATTGAAAACGAACGGGATTTCCACGATTTTCTGGAAAACAACCGCGCCTGCTGGGACTATGTGGACGAAGCGCTCGAGGAGAGCTTTTCCGGCGTGTCGCGCGTGAAGTTCTGGCTCTCGTGCGATGCCGAGGGCGAGAAAGTGCTCGCTGCGGTGCGCACGGCGGGCTACAGCGTCGAGACGCGCGTCATTGCCGACGAGGACTGGGAAAACAACTGGAAGCAGTATTATAAGCCCCTGCCCATCGGGGAAAAGCTCGTCGTCGTCCCCGCGTGGGAGGAACAGCCCGCGGACGGGCGCGTGGCGCTGCGGCTCGATCCGGGCCTCATCTTCGGCACCGGCAGCCACGCCACGACGCGCATGTGTCTGGAGGCCATTGAAACGCTCGCCGCGCCGGACAAGCGCGTGCTCGATCTCGGCTGCGGCAGCGGTATTCTCTCCATCGGCGCGCTCGTGCTCGGCTGCCGTGAGGCCGTCGGCTGCGACATTGACCCCAAAGCGCCGGACGTGGCGATGGACAACGCCGCACTCAACGGCATCGGCGCGGACCGGTTCCGCGTGTACGCCGGGGACATTCTCGCGGACAGGGGGATGCGCGCCGCGCTCGGGACGAATTTTGACATTGTGCTCGCGAACATCGTTGCGGATGTTATCCTGCCGCTCGCGCCGCTCTCGCGTGAATTTCTCGCGCCCGGCGGCACGTTCGTCACCTCCGGCATCATCGAGGGACGGCAGGACGAGATCGAGCACGCGCTCAAAAAGGCGGGCTATTCCATCGAAAAGCATTTTTGCGAAGAAGAATGGCATTGTTTTGTGTGTAGCGTGCGCGAATAACGGGCATACTACCCGTACAAAATCGTACGGGAGGTAAATGTTCCATGATGATGAACGGCAGAAAATTTATGACGGGTCTCGGTATCGGCATGGTGGCGGGCGGCGCGCTCTGCATGATGATGGCGCCCAAGTCCAAGCGCAACGACGGCAAGCGTATGGTGAGCCGCGCGCTCAAGGGTATGGGCGATGTGATCGACGACGTCTCCGACGCGCTGTGCCGCTGAGAGCCGAAAGCAGCGTTTGACCGCCGAAACGAAAAATTATTTTTAATTTTTCAAAAAAAGGGGTTGCTTTTTCCTTCCGGCTGTGCTATTTTAAATGAGCGTCACAGATATGCGCCGTTAGCTCAGCTGGATAGAGTGTCTGGCTACGGACCAGAAGGTCAGGGGTTCGAATCCCTTACGGCGTGCCAAAACAATCCGATCGCCATTCGGCGGTCGGATTTTTTTGTTTTTTGCTTAATTCATTCTGCGCTGCCCAGCCGGTCCATCCAGTGCCGCCGCCGGAAGACCGCCGGAGACACGCCGAGCTGTCCGATCATGATCTGATCGACCATACTGAACGACGATTGCAGCATTGATTGCAGCGCCGCGGGGACCGCGAGCGCGCATACGGCTTTAAAGAAAGCGCTTTGTCCTTTCATAACGCACCTCCCGTTTTTCCTCTTTATTGTAAATTCCGGGAAGGAGAGAAGCAAAGGTTAAGCGCGTAACCGAATACAAAATAAAAGCACCGCGTTTGTGCAGAATTATCCTCTGCGCGGCGCGGTGCTGTTTCGCACCACCAGCGAGACGGGCAGCATGATCTCCGTCTCGACGGGGCGGCCTTCTTTGAGCTCGCGCAGCTTCTCCACGGCGAGCCCGGCGCGCAGCGCGCCGTCCTGCCGCACCGTGGTCAGCGCCGGGCGGAGCATTTCGCATATAGGCGTATCGTCAAATCCCGCGACGGAAATGTCCTCCGGCACGCGGATGCCCGCCATGCTGGGGATATACTCCCGCTCCTCGAGAAGCGCCGTAACGCGCTCTGCCGTTTCTGCCGAGACCTTGCCCGTTTTACCGTGGATCACGTTGGAAACGGTCGCTGTGCTCAATCCCAATTCTTCCGCAATGTCGCAGATGCGCACGCGCTCGGCCATAAGATCGCCTCCTGCCGGTAAACAAGTTTATAATTCTATTGTATGGGCGCGGCAGCAATAAGTCGAAGGTTATCCGCATAACCGGCGGCGAAGTTTCCGGCGGATACAGAGGAAATCCTTTTTATCGGACTTCCGTTGTGGTATTCTTGCAGCAAAGGAAGGCGGCAGAGCCGCCGCATCGGAAAGGAAGGGTTTTCATGATCGAGATCCGCGGGCTGTACAATACGGCCCTGTGCTACACGTCTGCGCTGGAAGAGAAGGCCGCCGAGCAGATCCGAACGGTCTGCGATCAGGAGGAGTTCGCCGGATGCAGGATCCGCATTATGCCGGATGTCCACGCCGGAAAGGGCTGTACCATCGGCACGACGATGACGATTTCCGACAAGGTCGTGCCGGGCATGGTCGGCGTGGACATCGGCTGCGGGATGGAGACCGTGCGCCTGGCCGAGCGGGAGATCGACTTTGCCGCGCTCGACGCGCTGATCCGCCGGGAGGTCCCCAGCGGCCGGAACGTCCGCGGCGGGGAGCACCCGTTCAACGCGGAGATCGACCTTTCCGAGCTTCGCTGCGCGCACAGCGTCTCGCTCGACTGGGCGCGGCGCAGCATCGGCACGCTCGGCGGCGGCAACCACTTCATCGAGATCGACCGCGCCGAGAACGGCGCGCTGTATCTTGTTGTCCACTCCGGCAGCCGCTATCTCGGCACGCAGGTCTGCGCGTACTATCAGGAGCAGGGACAGCTTGCCCTGCGCCGCGGCGCGCAGGAGCGGGTCAACGCGCTGATCGCCGAGTACCGCGCCGCGGGACGGCAGCGGGAGATCCGCTCGGCCCTCAAAGAGCTGGACGGCGAGCGCGTGAAACGCATCCCCAAAGATCTCGCCTATGTGGAAGGGGAACTGTTTGAGGATTACATCCACGATATGCACATCACGCAGCGCTTTGCCGCGCTCAACCGCAAGGCGATCACCGACGTGATCCTGCGCGGCATGGGTCTGACGAAGGTCGAGGAATTCACGACCGTCCACAACTACATCGATACGGAAAAGATGATCCTCCGCAAGGGGTCCGTTTCCGCCGAGGCCGGAGAAAAGCTCCTGATCCCGATCAATATGCGCGACGGCAGTCTGATCTGCATCGGCAAAGGCAACGAGGAGTGGAACTGCTCGGCGCCCCATGGAGCCGGACGCATCATGAGCCGCACGCAGGCCGCCGCGCAGCTCTCCATGTACGAATACGCCGCCGAGATGGAAGGTGTCTGGTCATCCTGCGTTTCGCCGGAGACCATCGACGAATCCCCCATGGCGTATAAGCCGTTCGATGAGATCGTCGCCGAGATCGGCCCCACCGCCGAGATCGCGGAGCATATCCGCCCGGTCTATAATTTCAAGGCCGCTGAGTGAGCCGCCGCTGAGCTTGTCAAAAATATTTTTTTGACAAGCTCTCAAACGAGACCCACTTCGTTGGGCTCTCGTTTGAAAAGGC
>ERZ839823.748-NODE-748-length-42218-cov-43.610227_pt1 | contig 42218 bp, 36 predicted proteins | sample MGYA00519862_ERZ839823 | MGnify/ENA primary metagenome ERZ839823 (study PRJEB31850, sample SAMEA3708853) | human gut metagenome | biome: human gut; feature: human-associated habitat; material: faeces | place: China | collected 2014 ...
AGCCGCAGAGCGTCTACGACGATTTCCTGAACACGAAGCTGCTCTACCACAAGGACGGCGGCGTGATGTTCTACCACATGGTACAGAGCTTTCCGAAAGGCGCGGCGGTCGATCCCCGGCAGGCCCACGAAGCCGCGCGGCGGCTGGCGGAATACTTCGACGGCTGCGAGGTGCTGGTCTGCACCCATGTAGACCGGGAGCACATCCACTCCCACTGCGTCATCAACTCCGTCAACTTTGAGAGCGGCAAAAAGCTGCACATGGCGAAGGAGCAGATTCAAGAGCTGATGCGGCGCAATGACATGGTCTGTCAGGAGATGGGTCTTCCTGTCTTTGACGCGCCAACGCAGCAGAGCCGCGGCATGGGCGGCGCGGAATACCACACGGCTCTGAAGGGCCAAAGCTGGAAGCTTCGGCTCATGAACACTATTGATGCGTGCATGAAGTACGCCGCCGATAGGGACGCCTTCGTTTCCCTGATGGCATCCGAGGGCTACGCCGTCCGCTGGGAGAACGGGCGCAAGTACATCACCTACACCACGCCGGACGGCATGAGATGCCGCGACAGCAAACTACACGAGGAAAAGTATTGCAAGGAGGTCATGGAACATGAATTCAGAATCAGAGCAGAGATTGTCTCTGCAAGAACTCAAGCAGCGCAACCACCAGCAGACAGCGCTGCCGATGCAGGCACCACCTCACGAAGCGTGTCCCTCGAAAGCGGACTGGGAGCGAATGATGAAATACATGGATGCACTGTGGCACCATGCGGATCGGCAGACAGATATGTTGGAGAGCGTCAGCAGGCAAATGTCGCAGCTTCCCACGCGGACGCAGCTGGACGATCTTCTGAAGATGGTACGCCATCTGGAGCAGATGACCGAACAGGCTGGGAAGCCGAAAGAGAATTCTTTTTCTCTGCACAGAATCAGACTTCCCAGACTGCATCTGCCACAAGTCAGTATTCCGGCATTGATCTCTCTGCTGATGGCGGCGGCAGCACTGCTTCTGCTCTGGTGGGGCTTGGGCACCGTCTGGAGCAGATCCAGCCTGCTGCCCCTGTGATGCCCGTACAGCACCACACCGACAGAAAGGTACTGCAAAAAGAACGTGAAAAGAAGATCGCCCTCGGTCACAAGGCTGATGACCACGAGGACGAGGCGAGTTATGACTGGCAGCAGACCATGTGAGATCTGCTATTTTTATTGCCCAAATTGACTTTGGGAGAAAGGAACGCGATGGGTAGAAAGAGAAAAGAAGCCAATATTGCAAGCGTCATGTATTCCTATGTGGGTACGGACGATCAGTTTGATGATTTTCTGAAAATGATGATCCACGACTATCTGTCTGTGGATCATCCATATACAAATCGAACCGCCGATTTTGTTGCTAAAGTAGAAACAGAAGTCGCCTGACTTGTTTTGATAGCTATTCAAAAAATTGTGTGCTATGGTGTGTCGTGCATGATCGGCACACCATAGCGGAAAGGAACGATTATGAAAGTTTGGCTCTATTATCGGCTGTCCAGAGATGAGGATGAAGAACTGAACTCTCTGAACAACCAGAGAAAAATCATATACAACTTTGCCGTCAGCAACAGTCACGAGGTGGTCGGAGAATCCTTCGATGACAATGTCAGCGGTATGCACTTCAACCGTGAGGGTATCGACAAAATCTATGAGGTGGTCGAAGCGGGCAAAATCGAAGCAATTATCGTTAAAGATCTGTCCCGCCTGGGCCGTCACCGGACGCAGACTGCACTCTTTATCGACTACCTCCGTGAACATGATGTGCGGGTCCTGTCCGCAACGGAAAATATCGACACCTTCAATGAGAACGATGATCTCATCATCGGCTTCAAGGGGCTGGTCAACGACTTCTATGCCCGCGACGGCAGCCGTCGTGTACGAACCGGTTACCGGCAAAAGCAAAAGGAAGGTATTGTGACCATCCCACCCTTCGGTTATTTCAAGGATAAGAACACAAAAAAGGTCGTTGTCATAGAAGAATCCGCCGAAACAGTTCGGCTGATTTTCTCCGCCTATGTCGGCGGCAGCGGCATGAAAGCCATCGCCCGCACACTGAATGAACAGAGGAGGAAAACGCCTGCGCTTATGCAGATGGAACTGCTAAATAAGCGCCTGCCCAACACCCAGGATGGCATCCTCAAAAAATATTTGTGGGACGCAACGATGGTGGCGCGAATCTTGAGAGATGAAAGCTACATCGGCACTCTGATCTGCCACAAGAGCGAGCGTAATAAAATCAATAAGACCTTCCGTTTCACAGACCCGGAGGAGCAGTTTCGCCATGAGAATTATCTGCCAATGATCGTGACTCGTGAGATATGGGAACAAGCACAGGCGCTCCTTACAGAACGCAAAGAGAAAAATGTCCGTGCGGGCACCAACCGGGGCATCCTCCGGTACGGTGGATTACTCCGCTGCAAGGATTGTGGCCGAACCTTTATCGGGAAACGTATCAAGCTGAAAAGCGGAGAACGGGTCGCCTATGTCTGCGACACCTACCATCGGTATGGCAAGGAACACTGTTCCTCTCATATGGTGGACGAGGAAACATTGGACAGATTGATCGGCGCGGAGATCCTGCGAACAAAGAAAATGTACGAGGAAAACTGGTCGCGGATGGAATGGCTCGTTGAGAAATGGACGCCAAAGGCTTCCACGGCCAGTGCCAAAATAAGCAAACTGCAAGAGCACATTCTCTTGCTGGAGGAGGAAGTGGAGGTGATCCTGATGGAACGCATTCGGGATAAGGCCAACGCGGAACGCTACGACCGCATGATCGCCAAGCGCGAGGAGCAGATCACGGAGGCCAAGAAGCAAATCGAAGATCTGCAAAACATCTCAGAAACGCTCCGCAGCCGACAGGCCAAGCTGAAGCGGGACATCAGCCTGATCGATGATATCCTGCGAGAAGGTAAAATGTCAGAAGCACATCTGAGGATGCTGGTGGAGAAAATTCTTGTTCACGAGGAGGACGGCAAGCTGGATTTGGATATCCGGCTGAAAGCCCCCTTCCGTGACCATCTCGACATCTTCGAAAATGGAGAGCAGACAGATTGCATCCCCTCAATGGATTTTGACTATGACCGGCTGGGTGCGGCGATCTACGGCGATTATTATGCGGGGTAGGTGATACCGGATGCGGGTATGGCTCTATGCGCGGCTTTCTAACGCTGATGACCGTGAGATGAACTCCCTGCTAAATCAGCAGGAGATCTGCCAGGCGTTTGCCGAGCAGCACGGGTACATCATCGTAGGACAGTCCTTCGATGACAACATAAGCGGCATGAGTTTTGACCGCCGTGGGCTGGACGAGCTCATGGCGGCTGTGGACGCTGATAAAACTGACGCTGTCATCGTAAAAGACTTGTCCCGGCTTGGCCGCCATAGGACCCAGACCGCATTGTTCATCGATTATCTGCGGGAACACCATGTGCGAGTGATCTCTGCCACGGAGGGCGTTGATACATTCCGCGACGAAGATGACTTGATCATCGGCATCCGCGGCCTGATGAATGATTATTATGCGAAGGATATTGGCAAAAAGATCCGGGCGGGATACCGCCAGAAGCAGAAAGACGGCATCGTGATCACGCCGCCCTTCGGCTACTGGAAAGACAAAAACACGGGGCACATCAAGGTTGACGCAGAGGCGGCAGTCACGGTGCAGCTCATCTATTCTCTGTACATGCAGGGGTGTGGGCAGAAAGAGATTGCCCGGCGGCTTAATGCTGCGGGGCGAAAGACACCGGCGCAGCTCCGAGCTGAACGGTGCGGCAGAGAGGTCCGGCATACGCACAAAACCCGTGACGGTCAGTTCCTATGGACATACGCCAGTGTGAAAAACATTCTGGTGGAGGAGGCGTACACCGGCGTGCTGAACAACCATCGCAGAGAATACAACAACGGTAAAGCCAAGCATATAGACAAAACCGACTGGTATCGTCATGAGGGATTCTTCCCCGTAATCATAGGAAAACAGGAATGGGAGCAGGTACAGCGCTTGCTCAAACAGCAGGCTCGCCCCGCAAACGGCAATCAGGCCAAGCACCGTTACGCGGGACTGCTGACCTGCCAGGAATGCGGGAATGCGTTCATTCCTATGATTCGCTGCTGGAATGGCAAGAGTCGTGTGGAATATGTGTGCCGTGGATACCACCGGAATGGAAAAACCTATTGTGCTTCCCACCGTATCCATGAGGAGGTACTGGATGCCGCGGTGCAGGCGTATGCCCAAACTGTGCGGGAGCAGTGTGCCGAGGAAGTAAAGAAGCTGGCACAGCTGCAAAAAATGTGGGCGTTGAGGAAACCAATCCTCGACGCCCACATTTTGTCGTTACAGGGGAGAATACAGGGACTGGAGCAGGAGATTGACGGCTTAGCATGGGAAAGAATTACTTGTTTCCGTTTCTAAAATTGCAGATTTATGCTATATGCTAAAGTAGACGAAGTGGACTTTTGACCGTATGTGTGATAAAATGTATAAAATTACCTGAGCTGGGAGGTTCCATATGTATAAAGCATTTCTTTCCCATTCTTCATTAGATAAACCGGTCGTTCGGAAGATTAAAGAAAATATTCAACGAATCTGGACTTACTTCGATGAGGACTGTTTTGAGCCTGGAGAAGACTTTCGAAGCGCTATTGTAGAGCGCCTTTCGAACACAAATCTTTTTGTACTGTTTGTTTCGAAAAGCTCTCTTGATTCTGCGTGGGTGAAGTTTGAAATAGACGAAGCGTATTGGCAAACTATAAAACGAAATAATATTTCCGTCTTAGTTCTTACTTTGGAAGATGTTTCTCTTGCGGCAATACCAGCTTGGATGCAAAAAGCGAAGTTTGAGGCCGTGCATTCGCCTAAACAGGCAGCGCAAATAATAAGGAATATGTTATTCGATAGTGTATCTATGTCGGGCGGAGTATACATAGGACGAGAAGCTGATATCCTTAAATTTAACAATGATTTGATCCAGTGCAAAGATAAAGTGCCAAATGTTTTTGCAATTACAGGGTTAAACGGAATTGGCCGCCGCACTTTTATAAAAGACATTTTCGAGAAACGTTTTGCACTGCCATTCATTGCTCAATTTGAGCTAAGCGGTACAGAAGGATTAATCGAATTGTACCGAAAACTATTAGATGAAAATATAGAAAATCTTTCCTCGGAAAGAATTAATGAGTTATATAGTTGGTTTTTATCAGCATCTCCACAGAACCAAAGCTCAGAAGTATGTAGAGTCTTGGCGCTACACTCCAGTAATCGAACATGTCCTATTATTGTAGACAATAATGCGTTGCTGAAAGATGATGGATATTATCGACCTGACATACTCCATATGCTGAAAACTTTTTCGCATGATTATCCAGATTGTTACCTGGTACTCGTGCATACTCGTTTGCCGAAATTAGACTACAATGATGAAGGGCTTGCTCATTTGTGTCGTTTGAATGCTCTTGATGAATCAAGCTGTTATGCTCTGTTTGACGCTTTACTTAAAAGACAAGCAGTGGAAACCCCCGATCACTCACAGGTAAAAGAGATCGCTTCATATTTAGAGGGATATCCACCTTCCATATATAATGCAGTTAAAGCATGCTCTCTTGAGGGTGTTGATTTAGTTTGTAGTGACAAACGTGCTCTGTTAGACTTCCAAGAAAGAATTTTTAAGGATTTTTTAGATAAGCTTCCTTTTTCTGATGCTGAGTGGAATGTGTTAACAGCATTATATAATATGGGGAACATTTCGATTGCACCTTTGGCGGAAGTGCTTGATTCCACTTTAGAAGATGTTGCGCAGTTATTAAAAAAAGTATACGAATATAATGTTGTTGTTTGCACAGAAGGTTTGTATAGCATAGCGCCTCCAATGCGTGTGGCAATTGAAAGAAAGCTCCGACATTATACCCCCAATGATTTTGCTGAAATTTCCAGAAAGTTAATAGCGAGATTTTGGAATCAACACCAGGAAAGCTCTATTTCGTTTAGTCTAATTGATACGATGATTTATGCGGTATTGCGTAGTGGGCAAGATGATGAATTAATGAAGTTCAAAAATTATGTCTTGCCATCGCACCTTTTAGAAGCTGCAGAAAAAGCAAATAGAGATATGCAGTGGGAGCAAGCGGAGCGATATGCGCGGAAGGCGATAGAATTGGATCAGGATTTGTTACCGGCTCACATACTTTTATTTAAGGTGTTGGTCCGCCAGGAAAATGGTCATACACGAGCTGAAAAAAACCGCGAAGAAGATAAGATTCTGGAAATTCTGCAAGCCGCTCATAGCAAAGAAGCGGACTATTTGGAAGGCTTTCGCAACTTAAAGCGACACAGGTACTATGATGCGGTCAAGGCACTGCAACGCGCTATTCTTTCTGGTGACTCTTCCATTCCTACATATAGAGATTTGGCCGAGTGTTATTATCAAGTTAATGAGGTTGAGAAAGCTCAAGAACAGATTGATAATATTATGAGTTCTGGAAACAGGAAAATTAACAATGCTTTTATATTAGATCTTGCCTCCAAAATTGCTATTAGCCAAGGAAAATTTGATAAAGCAACTGAATTGTTGGATAAGCAATCTTTGGTAGATCACCCTGAAAATGTTGAGCATCGAAAAGCAACTTATGAAATCAAAAAAGGAAACTACCCTAAAGCGTTTGAGCATGCGACTAATGCTTGTAACGGAGAAAGAGTTCTTCCCCAGATGCATCTTTTGCGTATGAATATTGCAATACATCTTGAAGATTGGAAAACAGCGGAGGAAGAATATAAAAAAATTGATGAACTATATAAGCATTATCCCTTTGATGTCAGAGAAATATTGCATGCAACCCTGATTTTGCGGACACAAGGGGGCGATGCTGCCGAAGCAGCATTTAAACGCATTCATCATCCAAATACACCATATGCACGTGGAATCCGTTATAAAATAATTGAGGAGCAACTTCGCAGCGGATTTATTAATCCAATAAAGAAACAAGCGCTTATCAGCGAAAAAAGCGAACTGGAAACCAAAAAAATGTTTGATATCCTTAACCAACTCCAGTGTTATGATGGCGATTGAAACATAAGATAATGCCAACATTTTGTGAATTTATAGCAATTATCCTTTAAACAGTACTAAAGAAGGATGCGGTATTACCGCATCCTTCTTGTTTGGTACGGGTAGTGGGACTCGAACCCACACGCCTCACGGCAGAGGAACCTAAATCCTCCGAGTCTACCAATTCCACCATACCCGCATATTAAGTTTTAAGAGCTTGCACTGGCGATAAAATCCTGCACTGAGGTGACATCACCTAAATCCATCGAGTCTACCAATTCCACCACGCCCGCATATCCACGCCGTATTGTAGCACACTTCACGTCGGCGTGCAAGGAATGTTTTGCCTTTCCCCTCCACCCTATGCTATACTGTCATCAACAGTACACGAAAGGACGGTGCCCCATGAACGAAAATGCCCTCGCCTTGGCGCGTCAGCACGCGCCCTGCTACATTTACTCCCGCGAGATCCTTACCGCACAGGCAGAGACTCTCCACAGGACCTTCCCCGGCTTTGATATTCTGTTCTCCGTGAAGGCCAACCCCTTCCCACCGGTAATACGGCACCTTGCGGCGCTTGGCATCGGCGCGGATGCGGCCAGTGCGGGTGAGGTCCGCCTGGCCGCGGAATGCGGGATCGCGCAGGAGGATATCTACTTCTCCGCCGCCGGCAAAAGCGATCGTGCACTGGCCGCCGCGTGGGATAACTGCCATCTGATCGCCGATTCTATCGGCGAGGTGCGGCGAATCGCCGCTATGGCCGCTGCCCGCGGCGAGACAAAGGCCATCGGCCTGCGCGTGAACCCCGCTTTCAGTATGGACGGCGGTACGGGCGGGACATCCAAGTTCGGCATCGACGAGTCCGACCTCCCGGCACTGAAAACTCTGCTGCAAACGCTGCCGGCAGCCGTCTGCGGCCTCCATATTCACCTGCGCTCCCAGAACCTCTCCGCGGACACTCTCGCCCGCTACTACAAAAACTGCTTCGCGCTGGCCCTCCGCGTCCGCGATATTCTGGACTGTGCCATCGAGTATATCAACTTCGGCGGCGGAGTAGGCATCGTTTACGACCCGGCGTGCCAACCGCCGCTGAACATGAGCACCTTGAAGCAATGTACGCAGGCCGTGGCAGAGGAAAACGCCCGTACCCTCCGCGCACGGCTGCTGGTGGAGTCCGGGCGGTTTCTGACAGCACAGGCGGGAACGTACTATCTGCCTGTGGTAGACAAAAAGACGTCCCACGGTACCACCTATGTCATCGTAGAAAACTGTCTCAACGGCTTCCAGAAGCCCTCTCTTGCCGCCATGCTGCGTAACGCCGCCGGAGAAGGCCCCCTTGCGCCTCAGGAACCTCTGTTTACCGGCGAGACCGCCTTCCCCATCACCGCCCTGCCTGCGGAGGATACCGGCATCACCGAGACCGTAGACATCGCAGGAAACCTCTGCTGCGCTGTGGACGTGCTGGCTAAGAACTTCACCGGTCCGGCGCTGGCGGTGGGAGATCTTGTGGTCGTGGGGAACACCGGGGCCTACGCCAGAACGCTGTCGCCGCTGCTGTTTTCCTCCCACGACGTCCCTGCGGAATTCTTGATCTGAAAAACAGGGCAGCCCATTGGGCTGCCCTGTTTTCTTATTTCTCCCGTCTGATGGGCCGGATATACTTGAAGTACTGCCCCGGCACAAAATAGAAATACGTCATCCGTCCCGGCGCATAATGGCGTCGTCCATCTCATTGACGACGGTCTGGATCAGCTGCTGCCATTCGTACATAGGCTTGCTCCCTTCTCTCGCTGTGAACAGAATACACCCTTTCCGCCCCAAATGTTTGATACCAGTTGCTGTTAAAACAGGGACGGCTCCCGCCGTCCCTGTCCGCTTATTCCGCTTCAGCAGCCTCCGCCGGCTCCTCCTGCCCCTGCTTGGGCAGCTGCTCGGGCCACTTGGCCCAGGTCTGGCGGATATAGGGGATCATCTGATCCCGGGGCATATCCAGTGCCGCGGCCAGCTCGCCGTAGAGCTGGTCCTCAGCCCGCTTGAGATAGCGCTCATCCATCTGGCTGACCTTCTTACCATGGCGCAGGGCCCACGCCCGCTTGCGGCAGATACCGTGGATCATGGCGGCCAGCTCGGCGCAGTCACAGCGGAGCACCAGCTGGTGGTAGAAATCCTTGGCAGCACGCATACCGCGCTCGGCGGGCTTCTGCTCCGGCAGGACCGGCAGCGCGGCGATCAGCTCCAGCGCATGGGCGCGGCTGATGATGGGGCGCATGAGAACACCGGTGTCCACCGGTGTCATGACCGTGCCGCCGCGGTACAGGGGAGAGAGATGGTAATAGACCCTGCCGCCGTCGTCATAGGCCAGACCGGATGGCCCTATGGACTCCACCCGGCAGACGCCCTCGCCGCCGTATACCACCAGATCACCCGCTGCAAACATCACACACGCTCCTTATCCGCAACATACATACACATATATACACAAAAAGGCACATGGCACACGACCATGCGTTCCCCTTTTGCTCACCATTACCTGACATCAGTATAACATATTCTGACGAAAAATGTAAGCACAAATTTTACCGTGACTGTCGATTTTCCCGGAAAGTTGTGATACAATGCAGGAAAACTTTTGCGAGGTGCAGCCATGAAAAAACCTGTCATCCATCCCTCCGCCTTTGTGGCGGACAACGCCACCGTCCGGGGCAGCGTGACCCTGGGCGCCAACAGCAGCGTGTTCTTCGGCGCGGTGCTGCGGGGCGACCGGGCGCCGATCACCATCGGTGTGGGCACGAATATCCAGGACAACTGTGTGGTGCACGTGGACTACGACCATCCGGTGACGGTGGGCGAAAATGTAACGGTGGGCCACGGGGCCATTCTCCATGGGTGCACCGTGGGTGACAACACCCTCATCGGCATGGGCGCCATCGTGCTGAACGGCGCGAAGGTCGGCAGCAACTGCCTGATCGGCGCGGGGGCGCTGGTACCGCAGAACGTGGAGATACCGGACGGGTCTTTGGCCTTCGGCTCCCCCGCCAAGATCAAAGGCCAGCTGGACGAGGCCGCCATTGCCGAGCTGCGGCAGGCGGCGCTGGACTACCAGAAGGAGGCCGTTGCATACAAGACCGAGCAGGAACAATAAAAATATGCGCTCCGACCAAGAGCCGGTGCGCATGGCTGAAAAGCGGCCCCCGGCTGTGCCGGGGGCCGCTGACCGTTTAGACGACGGCGAAGAACTTTATGATAAACAGCAGGGAAATAATGTAGGTCAGGACAGACACATCCTTGGCACGGCCGGAGAACACCTTGATCACGGTGTAGGAGATCATGGCAATACCGATTCCGTGGCCGATGGAGCCGGAGATGGGCATGGCCAGCAGCATCAGGAACACGGGCACCACCTGATCCAGATCGTCAAAGTCCACGTTCTTCAGCCCCTGGAGCATCAGGATGCCCACGTAGATCAGGGCGGAGGAGGTAGCGGCAGCGGGAATGACGGCCGCCACGGGCGCGATGAACATACAGGCCAGGAACATGAACGCGGCGGTCAGGCTGGTCAGGCCGGTGCGGCCGCCGGCCTCCACACCGGAGGCGGACTCCACGAAGGTGGTAACGGTGGAGGTGCCGCAGCAGGCGCCGGCCACGGTGCCCACGGCATCGGACAGCAGGGCCTCCTTCATGTTGGGCATATTGCCGTCCTTGTCGGTCATACCGGCGCGGGAGGCCGTACCCACCAGGGTGCCGATGGTGTCGAACATATCGATCATGCAGAAGGTGATGATCAGGCTGATCGCCGTGAACCAGCCGATATTAAAGAAGTCGGTGAAGTCAAATTTGAACAGCGTGGTCTCCACCATGTCGTGGAAAGGCGGCAGGAAGGACGCACCCTCCAGAGAGGCAAAGGGATTGGTACCCAGGAAGATGAAGCAGCCGGCCCAGTAGATCACGGAAGCTACCAGCATACCCACCAGCACGGCGGCCTTGACGCCCTTCTTGGCCAGCAGGATGATGACAAACAGACCGATGAACATGGTGATAACAGTCAGGACCATCTGGCTGTACTCGGCACCCATGTGGTCCTTGATCACGCTGGGGGTCATGGCGCCGAAGAAGTCACGCATGACATAGAAGGGGGAGGTATAACCGTTGCCCTCGGCGTAGATTCCCACGTTGGAGCCCAGGCCGATGTTCATCAGCATAAGGCCGATGGCGGGACCGATACCCAGACGGACACCCAGAGGGATAGCGGTGACGATCTTATCACGAATGTTAAAAATGCTCAGCAGAAGGAAAACGATACCCTCCACCAGAATGATGCACAGCACCGCCTGGAAGGCGCTGGTGTAGTCGGTGTTCAGCATGGCGGCCACATTGCCGGCGATGACGGCAAAGAAGCTGTTGAGCCCCATACCGGGCGCCATGACAAAGGGCTTGTTGGCGAGGAAGGCCATGACCACGGTGCCGATGGCACTGGCGATGCAGGTGGCCAGGAACACACCGTTCCACAGGGGTGTGCCCACGGCAAAGTTGGTCAGCAGGTTGGGGTTCAGGGCGATGATGTAGGCCATCGTCATGAATGTGGTGAGACCGGCCAGGATCTCCGTTTTGACGGAGGTGCCGTTCTCTTTCAGATGAAAGATACGCTCCATGTGATTTTCTCCTTTGTAAAATGCTGCACGCCCTCCGGCGCAAGCATCATCTTAACGCTTTTTAACGGGAAAAACAAGACTTTTTGTCAGGTCTTCTGAAATTTTTTCAGATGCCAGTCAAAAAAGCGCCCCCGGCGTGGCCGGGGGCAAGGAGGCGCCCTCCTCCTTCTGTTCTCAGGGGACTGTGTCAGCCGGGGTTTAACTGACATGGTTCTGATGGGATAGCCGCATGGGGTACCGACCGGGGCAGGTCAGCTTTCCGTCCGCATCCGGGGGCGCATGACAGGGGGCGCTTTTTTCAGAGAAGCTTATTGGGCCGCGCGATCGGCCTGAATGAGCCGCTTCAGGGCCTCCACTCCCACCTGAACGGCGGAGGTGGTGTCCTCGCTCATATCCTGGTCCAAGCCGGCCTTTTCACGCTCCTGGTTCCAGACCACATGGAAGCAGCTGCCGCAGCGGCAGTTCAGGGCATCGGCCACCACAAAGAGGGCGGCGGACTCCATTTCACTGGCCTTGACGTGCAGGCGCTTCCAGGCCTCCCATTTGTTGAGCAGCTCATAGGATACCGGCATACGCTCGGGGCTGTGCTGGCCATAGAACGCGTCCTTGCACTGAACGACGCCCACCTGTGTGCGCTTGCCCAGCGCCTTGGCCGCCTGGACCAGCGCGGTGGTGACCTCGAAGTTCGCCACCGCGGGGTACTCGATGGGGGCATATTCCCGGCTGGTATGCTCAAAGCGGATCGCGCCGGTGGCGACCACCACGTCGCCGCTGCGGACATCCAGCTCGATTCCGCCGCAGGTCCCTACGCGGATAAACGTGTCAGCGCCGATGTTGTGCAGCTCCTCCATGGCGATGGAGGCGGAGGGCCCGCCGATACCGGTGGAGCAGACGGAGACCTTCTCCCCCAGCAGCGTACCGGTATAGATGGTGTACTCGCGGTTCTGAGAAACAAAATGCGCGTCGTCGAACAGCTCCGCGATCTTTTCACAGCGGCCGGGGTCGCCGGGAAGAATAACATAGCGGCCCACGTCGCCTTCGGCGCAGTGGATATGATACTGCTTTTCCAGCTTCTGCATGATATATCGTCCTCCATCTATGTTCAAGTCGTTATGTCCTAAGCAAATAACACGGTTCGTAATCAAACATTTACCCATCGCTGAGGTAGAAAAAATCATATCATGGTTTTTCGGAAAATGCAATACTTCCGCCACAAAAGATACGGCTTCTCCTGTACAAATGATGCAAAAGGCAAAAAGTGTCGGGGCTATAAAACCGCCCGCGGCAAAACCTACGTTTGGCGGCGGCTGTTCTCCGCGCATGTGCGCGTGTTTTGCGCGGGCCAGCCGGCGCACATGGGAAAAGGAGGAAAAAAGATATGACAGATCGACTCGCTGCACTGGCGGCGGCAGTGATGCTGGCGGTGACGCTGGCGGCCTGCGGCGCGGCAGACGACAAGACAAACGGCAACGCGCCGGACACCACACCCAACGGCAGCATCACCACACAGCCGGACACCAACGGCACGGACACCGGCAGCGCCAAAGATGACCTGAACGGCGGCCACAACGAAAGCGGCCGGGCGGATGAGGACGGACAGATGGACGGTACCGTGGAAACGCGGCGGTACGACCGGGCACTGGCCGCATCGCTGAGCCAGCTGATCCTAAACCGGATCGGCGAATGACAGAAAGCGCGGCGGGCATCGTGTGCCCGCCGCGCGGTTTTTAACGGCAGGACTTGCATTTTTCAAAAAATGGGATATTATATAGGTGAAAAACGTCCCCGCTCCCTTTTTTCGTCCTCTGAACGGCGAACGCGGGGCACGGAACAAAATTTACGCCGCAGCGGGCGGCAGAGAAAAGAAGGTTTTTACTATGACAAAGATCGACATCGTTTCCGGATTTTTGGGCGCAGGCAAAACGACCCTTATCAAAAAGCTGCTGGCCGAGGCCTTCCCCGGCGAGAAGCTGGTACTGATCGAAAACGAGTTCGGTGAGATCAGCATTGACGGTGGGTTCCTGAAGGACTCCGGCGTGCAGATCAGTGAAATGTCCTCCGGGTGCATCTGCTGCTCTCTGGTGGGCGACTTCAACAAGGCGCTGAAGGACGTACATGAGCAGTTCCACCCTGACCGCATCCTCATCGAGCCCAGCGGCGTGGGCAAGCTCAGCGACGTGATCGTGGCGGTGGAGAACACCGTGAAGGACGTACCGGACATGAAGCTGAACAGCTTTGTGACCGTAGCGGACGCCACAAAGGTCAAGATATACATGAAGAACTTCGGCGAGTTCTACAACAACCAGATCGAGTCCGCCGGTACCATCATCCTCTCCCGCACCCAACGGCTGAGCCAGGAGAAGCTGGAGGCCGCCGTGGCGCTGCTGCGGGAGAAGAACCCCAATGCCGCCATTCTCACCACACCCTGGGATCAGCTGGATGGCATGACCATTCTCAGCGCCATCGAGAAGGTCTCTCTGGCGGACGAGCTGCTGGCGCATATGCGCGCTGAGCACGAGGCGGATGAGGCGGAGCACGAGCATGAGCACCACCATCACCACCATGACGAGGATGAGCACGATCATGACCATTGCTGCCATCACCATGACCATGATGATGACGATGACGACGACCACGACCATGAGCACTGCTGCCATCATCACCACGATGAGGACGAGCATGACCACGATCATCACCACCATCACCACGACGGCGAGGAATGCGATGATCCCCACTGCGGCTGCCACCATCACCATCATCACGCCGACGAGGTATTCACCAGCTGGGGCACGGAGACGGTGAAGGCCTACTCCGAAGCGGAGCTGGAGCACATCCTGACAGCGCTGGACAGCGGCGAATACGGCGCGATCCTGCGGGCCAAGGGTATCGTGGCTGCCGCCGACGGCGGCCAGTGGCTGCACTATGACTTTGTGCCCGAGGAGCACCAGGTGCGGCGCGGTCCGGCGGACTACACCGGCCGTATCTGTGTGATCGGCTCCCAGCTGAAAGAAGATAAGCTCTCCCAGCTGTTCGGACTGTAAGGAGTGGCTGACATGGATATTCCTGTTTACCTCATCGCCGGATTTCTGGACGCCGGTAAGACCGAATTCATCAACGGCATCCTGCGGGACGGCTTCGCCGCCGAGGACCGGACGCTGCTGCTGTGCTGCGAGGAGGGTGAGAACGGCTATGATCCCAAGGTACTGGGCAACGTATTCACCTATACCGTGGAGGACGAGGACCAACTGACGCCCGACTTTCTGAAAAAGCTGGAAAAGCAGTACCGGCCCAAGCAGGTCATCGTGGAGTACAACGGTATGTGGAGCATGGAGAAGCTGTACCGCGAAGGACTGCCCGCCAACTGGATACTCTATCAAATCATGTGCCTGGTGGACGCCACGACCTTCGAGATGTATCTGAAGAACATGGGGCAGCTGATGATGGAGAAGATCACCAACTGCGATATGCTGATCTTCAACCGCTGCAATGAGCAGCTGCGCGCCCAGCTTCGCAGCCGCAACCTGCGGATGGCCAACCGTCGGGCGGATATCTATCTGGAAAACGAGGACGGCACCAGCGAGGAGTACGTCACGCCGGAGATGTCCCCCTTCGATCTCAGCAGCGGCAAGCTGGAGGTGCCGGACGAGGACTACGGCATCTGGTATGTGGACATGATGGACAACCCGGGACGCTACGAGGGCGTGGAGGTGTCCTTCAAAGCGCTGATGTGCCACTCCAAAAAGTTCAAGGGCGTGCACTGCCCGGGGCGCTTCGCCATGGTGTGCTGCGACAAGGATATGCAGTTCCTGGCCCTGGTGTGCCGCGGCGAAGGGCTGGAGCAGTATAAGGACAAGCAGTGGGTGAAGATACACGCCACAGTGAAGAAGGAGGCCTGTGACGCCTATCAGGGCGAAGGCCCCGTGCTGTACGTCACCTCCATCGCCGCCACCACCAAGCCGGACCCGGAGATGGTGTCCTTCTGATCGCGATCCGTATATTTTCACCGCACAATTGCAGCGTGTATAGAAAAAGACCCGCCGATGGCGGGTCTTTTCAATTTGTTTCGGCCTCAGCGGACCAGCTGGATGGCAGCGGGGAGGTTTTCGATCTCCACGCGGGGCGCACTGGGGCAGTATTCACCGTCCAGGGACCAGGGGAGGTTCTCCTCCGTGGTCAGGGTGACGTGCCGGACATGGCGCAGTATCACGCCGGGATAGTCGTACTGCATACGGGTCATGGCGGTAATGAGGTTCTGCAGATCCAGTGCCGTCTTTGGCATACGGAGCAGCAGCAGTTCGAATTTTCCGTCGTCCATCCGTACACGGGAGGGATCCAGCTTCACCAGGCCGCCCAGGGAGGTGGAATTGCACACAGCGCCGAAAATGAACTCCCCCTCAAAGCGCTCACCATCGGCTTCCACCGCGCAGCGGTAGGGCCGCAGGGAGTCCAGATTGCCCAGCCCCTCCAGAATGTAGGCAAAATGGCCCAGAGCATTCTTGGCTGCCTGGGTGGCGGAGTAGGAGGACCGGGTAAAGGCCCCAAAGGAGGCCACATAGGCGAAATAGCGGTCGTTATGCCGCCCCACGTCCAGGGGGCAGGGCGTGCCGGTGGCGGCCGCCTCCGCCGCGGCGGGCAGCATGGTGTGAAGATGCAGGCTCATGGCAAAGTCGTTGGTGCTGCCGCAGGGCAGATAGCCCAGCAGAGGCCGCTGCTCCAGCTGCATAAGCCCGGAGAGCGTCTCGTTCAGCGTGCCGTCGCCGCCGGCACAGACCACCATGTCGTACTGTCCGCCCCACCGTGCGGTGATATCGCGGGCCTGGCCGCCCGCCTCGGTGATATAGACCCGTACCAGATAGCCGGCGCGGGAGAACTGCGCCACGGCATCGAACAGCGGGGCGCGGGACTTTGTCTTTCCCGCACGGGGATTGACGATAAACAAGAGCTTTTTCATAGGAACACCCTTCCATACCATCGTAATTCTCGCATTTTGCGCGGGGTTGTCCGAGTATGATACCACAGTTGCGGCGGGATTGCAATACACATTCCGCCGCGGGTGTTTGTGTTCGAAAATTGTTGCAAAACGCCGCGCATACGGGTATGATAGAAAAAACAGCAGTGGGAGGTCCTGCCATGAAGCGAACGCAGTATTTCAAATGGGGGCTGACGGCCTTTTTGACCGTATGTGCCGTGCTGGTGTTCTACGACACCTTCTATCAGGCGGGAACGCTGCAGCAGTTCGTGTCCAAGCTGGCATCCATCCTGGCGCCGGTGCTGTACGGCTTCGCCATCGCCTATCTGCTGACGCCCATCATGTCCTGTCTGGAACGGGCCATCGCGGCGCTGTGGAAAAAGCTCTTCAAAAAAGAGCTGAAGCAGCCGTCGGGCGCGCTGCGGCTGGTGAGCATCCTGCTGACCGAGGCCGTGGTCATCTTCCTGCTGTATCTGCTGATGAGCGTGCTGGTGCCCCAGGTGCTGGACAGCGTGACCACCCTCATCAACAACGCCGAGTCCTACTACCGCAAGGTCTATCGCTGGGCCAACGACCTGCTGGAGAGCGACAGTGGGATCGGTGTCTGGCTGGCGGGGCTCATCACCGAGCGCTATACCGACGGCATGGCCTTTTTGACCGACAAAGTGCTGCCCTGGGCCCAGAAGGCCATTGTGCCGCTGACCAACGGTATCTGGAGCGGCATCCGCGGGGCAGTGGGCTTTGCCTTTGACCTGATCGTGGGCATCATCGTGTCCATCTACCTGATGGGCATGAAGGAGAAGAGCCTGGCTCGCTGCTGCAAGGCGGTCTACGCCGCGCTGCCGGAGGAAAATGCCGACGCGGTCATGCGCGGCACGCGGCGGGTGAACGCCATCTTCTCCGGCTTTGTCCGCGGCAAGCTGCTGGACTCCCTCATCATCGGCATCCTGTGCTTTATCTGCTGCTCCATCCTGAAAATGCCCTACACCCCGCTGGTCAGCGTGGTGGTGGGCGTGACCAACGTGATCCCCTTCTTCGGGCCCTTCCTGGGTGCGGTGCCGTCGGCATTCCTGATCCTGCTGGTCAGCCCCAAGCAATGTCTGGTGTTCGTGATCTTCATCGTGATCCTCCAGCAATTCGACGGCAACATCCTGGGGCCCAAAATTCTGGGCGACGCCACGGGCATCTCCAGCTTCTGGGTCATCGTGGCCATCCTGGTGGGCGGCGGCTTCGCCGGCGTGCTGGGTATGTTCATCGGCGTGCCGGTGTTCGCCTGCATACAGGAACTGCTGAAATTCCTGATGGACCGCCGGCTGCGGAAGCGGAATATGCCCACGGAGGCCTACGCCTATGTGGGTCGGGCCAAGGATTCCCCGCCGGAGGACACGCCCGCGCCCGAACCCGAAGATCCCGCGTGATATGGCAGGCAGGCGGGCACGCAGCCCGCCTGCCTTTTCTTTGAAAGGAGCACCCCCATGACAAAAGACCTCTACGATAAACTAATGGTCTTCGGCAACGACCAGGAGCCGTTTCTCGCCCACAACTTTATGCGGACCACCGACCTGGACGACGGTACCGCCACCGTGACGCTGCCCATGCACACCGAAAGTCTGAACCGCTGGGGCGGCGCCCACGGCGGAATCCTGTTCTCGCTGTGCGATGTGGCCATGGGCATGGCCATCATGACCCTGCGGCAGGAGATGGTAGTCACGGTGAACGCCACCATCGATTATCTGTCCGCCGCTGCCGCCGGCAGCACTCTGACCACCGTGGGCAAGGTGGACCGCCTGGGCGGCAAGCTGGCCTTCTGCTCCGCCGAGATGACCGACGAGACCGGCAAGGTCATCGTCCGCGCCCACTGCGTCATGTGCTTCACCGGCAGGGCCCTGCCCCTATGAGCCGCCGCGCCCTGTGCCGCTGGTATATTGCGCTGGCGGTGTTCTTTGCCGCGTATTTCGCTCTGCGCACCAGCCGCGCCGCCATGACTGCCCTGTGGTACGGCGCCGTGCTGCCGGCGGAGCAGTGGCTGGGGCGGCTGTGTGGGAGGTTGACGCTCTCCGTAGGTGAGGTCCTGATCTTGACGGCGGTGTTCTGCGCCATACTGTGGCTGGCCAACGTACCCCGGCGCATCATCGCCGCGCGGGGCCGCCGTTGGGGCATGGCTCTGCGCCTGACGCTGACAGCGGCGCTGGCGGCAGCCACGGTGTATGCCGGCTTCTGCCTGACCTGGGGCATCGGGTACAATACCGACGGCTTCCAGGAGAAAAGCGGCATCCATGCCCGGCCTTCCACGGCGGAGACGCTGGCGGAGGTAACGGCCTATTTTGCCGGCAATCTGGCCGCCTGCGCCGATGACGTCCCCAGAGATGAAAGCGGTGTCTGCACGCTGGACCGGCAGGCGGTGCTGAACCGGAGCGCCTCCGCGCTGGATGTGCTCTGCGGCGAGTTCCCGTTCCTGCGGACGGAAACGGGCGGTGCCAAGGGCTTCGGCTGCTCCCGGGCGCTGAGTGCCCTGCGCTTCACCGGATTCTACTTCCCCTTCACCGGCGAACCGAACGTCAACATGGACAGTCCGGCGGCCTTTCTGCCGGCCACTGTATGCCATGAGCTGGCGCACCAGCGAGGCATCACGGCGGAGGAGGCGTGCAATTTCATCGGCATACTGGCCGCTGTCCGGTCAGAGGACGCAGGGTACCGCTACTCCGGCTGGCTGACGGGGTTCGGGTATCTGTCCAACGCTCTGTACAGCGCCGACCGGGAGGCGTGGCAGACCATACGGGACGCACTGCCGGACACGGTGGTGGCCGACCTGCGGGCGGACAACGCCTACTGGGCGCAGTTCCGCGGCGTCGTCTCAAAGGTCTCGGACACCGTGTATGACGGCTTTCTCAAGAGCAACGGCGACACGGACGGCAGCAAGAGCTACGGCGTGGTCACGGACCTGCTGGTGGCCTATTTCGGATAAAAAATATTCCCTTAGGCCAGTTGGCCTAAGGGAATATTTTTTATTGGTCCGTTTGATCCGGCGAAGCCTCCGGGCAGTCTATTGGGATCATCCTATGCTCATACGCTCCAGCACGATAATATGATACAGCTCTTCCGCATTGGACGCATCGGCAGATTGCCCCCAGTGCGTTTGCAGCCCTATCCGAAGCGTCTCCCCGTCCGGCGTATGCCAGAGCAGCGCCGATGCGTAGACATTGCCGTTTTCATCGGATCGCATTTCGACCTCTACATCCGTTCCCGGCTGCGCCCTCCCGTTGACAACGGGAAATGTCGTCTCATAGCGCCCGTCGCCGGTGCGGAGGGTGACCTTGCCGTTTTCCAGACATACGCTCCCATATATCATGCCGTCCCGGTAGTCATCGGCGACATACACAGCGTCTCCCTCACTGATCCATACGCTTTTGCAGATACCCTGCGTATAGGCCGCCCGATACTGTCTGACATCATGGATATCCGTGGGCCATCTTACTCCGTCCTCATATGTCCAGTTCCATGTGTATGTATAGAATTTCAGATTGTTAAGGCCCTCCGCCCTGCTGTCGCATCCAAGACAGTGGTAGGTATGTTCATCGCCGTGCCTTTGAGTATACCGCCATGACGTATCATCCCAATCAACAGAGGGATCTCCACTCTCATACTTGCTGTACCAGATATGCAGGTTTCTCCCCAGCTTAAAGATATCCACCGCATCATTAATGGCACCCAGCGTTTCCCCGTCATAATCGATGTCCCGGTAGTAGGTATAAAGCTCGTCCTCGCGCACCATATCGCTGTAGGAAGCGTCGTAGGGCAGCAGCACGTCATAGTAATACGGCTCTATGACCTCCTCGCAGAGCTGCCGCATCATGGGATCCAGCGCCAGCGCCTCCAGACCGGGGATGTCCTCCTCCAGCAGCGCCTCGCTGACCGCGTCCAGATAGGCGCACTGCTCCGCCGTCAGCGCGGCGCGGGGCGTGTTGTCCGTCACGGCGGCGCCCCAGCACGACAGGCCGATGGCCACCGCCGCGGCCCCGGCCACCAGCATGGCCGGAAGACTGCGGCGCTTCTTCTGCGGCGGCGCGGTGTCGTCGCGGGATATCTCGTTCCCCGGCGCGGCCCACTCCCGCGGCGGCGCGGAGAACTCCGGCCTCGGCGGAGAAAATTCCGCGGGTGCCGGTGAAAATTCCTTGTCGTTCATGGCTTACTCCCGATCCAGCTCCACCCTGTGGACGGGGCAGGAGAGTCCCTCCTCCTCAAAGGCCATGAACAGCGTACGGTTCAGCAAACGCTGCGCCTTGTAAATGTTCTCCTCGTGTGTCTCACCCGCCACGCGGATCACAACGGCGCGATTTTCATAGTCCAGCGTCTGCACACCCAGATAGGCCGGGGCCTTGCTGAACAGGTCGGGGTACTCCCGGTTCAGCTTCGGCAGCACCTCGCCCAGCACCTTCTCCGCCCGCGCCAGACTCTCCTTGTCATAGGGGACCGCCATGTCGCACACGGCGAAGGACAGGTCGTTGGATCGGTTGATCAGACTGCGGATATCGGAGTTGTTGATGATCTTCACGTTTCCGCCGGAGTCCATGATCTGCGTGGTACGGATGCCGATTTGTGTGACCGTGCCGCGGAAGTCGCCCACCACGATGATGTCGCCCACCTCGTACTGGTGCTCAAACAGCATGAATGTACCGGTGATCACGTCGGCGATCAAGCTCTCCGCACCGAAGCCGATGATCAGCGCCAGCACGCCGGCGCCAGCCAGCAGCGCCCGCACATCCACGCCCACGATAGACAGCGCCCACAGCAGCCCCACGATGATCAGCAGATATCGGATAGCGCTGTCCGCCAGCGTGAACACGGTCTTGCCGTGGTTGCTGCTGGGCGACACTCTCTGAAATACGGCTCTGGCCGCCGCCGAAAACAGCACCAACCCGGAAAACAGTATAATCAGCTGTGTGCCGATGTTCCAGATCTGCGTAAACAGGCCCGCGGGCACGGGCACCGCCGCCCGCGCTGCCAGGGCCGCCGCCAGCAGCACAGCGGCCAACCACGGCAGCACCTTTCCCGGTTTCTTTTTCATCTCGTTTTTTTCGTTTTCCATGATGTATTTCTCCCGTTTTTTATCCATATGATAAGCAGAAATTTAACAAAATTTCTACATACACAGAATACACCGCCTTGTCGAATGTGTCAATATATCGCGTGAAATATCCGAATATTTTGTCCTTTTTGCGCGAAAAGCACCCGCCCTGCGTTATGCAGGGCGGGCGCTTTTCTATCACGGTTTACAGGCCCAGGCCGGGGATGTTCAGTCCGCCGGTGAGTGAGCTCATGGAGCTGTTCATGGCATCATCTGCCTGCCGAAGTGCCTCATTTACCGCAGAAATGACCAGATCCTGCAACATTTCGGCGTCCTCCGGGTCGATGACGTCGGGCTTGATGGTCAGCTTGGTCAGCTCCTTTTTGCCGGTGACCACTGCCGTTACCGCGCCGCCGCCCACAGAGGCGGTGAACTCCGTTTTTTCAACTTCTTCCTGCGCTTTTGCCATATCCTGCTGCATTTTCAGCAGTTTTTGCTGCATCTGTGCCTGCTGCTGCATCATCCCGGCACCGCCGGTAAAGCCCCTGCGGGCGCTATATCCCTTTGCCATATTCGTTTCTCCTTTATATCGATCTGTTCATTTTGCCAGTGTAAACTATCGGACATCTTATGTGCAGCATCGGTTTACCCATGTGTAATACCGATGCGCTCTTTGTGTAACATTGGTGTGCTCCATGTGAGACACCGGTGCGCTCAGCATGAACTGTCGGCTTATTTGATGCGAAAATTGTCCAGCTGTTTGGCGTTTTCCACCAACTCGTCCAGCTTGTCCCTGTGAGGAGCCGGCACCTCCCAGGGCGGCAGGTCCGGCGGGACGGGCGGCGCCTCCTCCGGCAGGGGCGGGCGCTCATAGTCGTCCGCCGACGGGGCGGGCGTGGGTCGGGGCGCGGGGCGGACCGGGGCGCGCCGCACGGGCGCGGCGGGGCCGCCGCCTACGGTGAACTGCACCCGGACGGGACGGCCCACATGGCGGCTGGTGACGCCGCAGAGCACGTCCTCGATGGCCTTGCGGCTGAGCTGCTGCTTCACCAGATCGTTGGCACAGGAAACGGTGAGCACATCCCCCTCCAGCGTACCTGTCGCCTGGTTCAGCCATACCCGGTCGGGGATGGTCAGGGGCCCCTTGTAGTGTTCGATAAGCGCGGCCCAGACCTGGCTGTCACCGCCGGCGGCGGGCGCCGCCGGGGCGCTCTCCGGCGCAGGCGGCGCGGGTGCGGGGGCCGTGGGGACCGGTGCGGGTTCCGGTGCGGGAGATGTCTCCTGCGGGATCGGGGGCGCTTCGCGGCGGGGCGGCGGAGTCGGCGCAGCCGCCGGACGGGCGGCGGGTCTTTCCGCCGGGACGACACCCTTCTTCAAGGTGTCCTCCAGGGCGGAGACGCGGTCCGCCAGGGCCTCCGTGTCGTTGGAAAGGCTCTCGTCGCACAGACGCAGCAGGCACAGCTCGGCATCCGTCCGCTGGCGGATGCTCCGGGGCAGGGCCGCGGCGGTGCGCTGGATGGTATCGGTCATATAGAGCAGGCGGCGCATGGGGACCTCCGCCGTCAGTTCAGAGAGGGTCTTGCGGTCATACAGGCCGCCCAGCAGGGCGGCGCCGCCCTCCGGCGCGGCGGCCAGAACGGTCATATCCCGGCAGAGGTCGCTGAGCTCGCCCAGCAGCGCGCCCACATCCTTGCCGCCCCGGTACAGCTGGTCCAGCAGCGCCAAAGCGTCGCCCCCCTGACGCGCCAGGAGCAGGCGCATGAGCTGCACCGTCTGGGTGCTGCCGGCCAGTCCCAGCGTGTCCAGCACGCTGCGGCCGTCCACGACCGCGCCGGCGGCACGGCACTGGTCCAGCAGGCTGAGCGCGTCGCGCAGGGCGCCGTTGGCCATGCGGGCCAGCAGGTCCGCCCCGTCCGGGGTCAGGTCGATGGCTTCGGCCTTCGCCACCTTCAGCAGCTGCTGCTCCATATCGTGGGGCAGGATGCGCTTGAAATTGAACCGCTGGCAGCGGGAGAGTATGGTGGCCGGGACCTTCTGGATCTCGGTGGTGGCCAGGATAAACAGCAGGTGGGCGGGCGGCTCCTCCATGATCTTCAGCAGGGCGTTGAAGGCGTCGCGGGAGAGCATATGCACCTCATCGATGATGTAGACACGCTTTTGCAGCACCGCCGGCGGGTAGACGGCCTCCTCCCGCAGGCTGCGGGCATCGTTGACGCTGCCGTTGGAGGCGGCGTCCAGCTCCGTCACATCCAGCAGTGAGCCGTCGTCAATGCCGCGGCAGGCGGCGCACTGGTTGCAGGGTGCGCCGTCAATGGGGTGCTGACAGTTGACGGCCTTGGCCAGGATGCGGGCGCAGGTGGTCTTGCCGGTGCCGCGGGTACCGGTGAACAGGTAGGCGTGGCCCACCTGACCGTCGGCCACCTGGCGCTGGAGCGTATCGGTGATGTGCTGCTGGCCCACCACCTCGGAGAAGGTCTTGGGCCGGTATTTGCGGTACAGCGCCTGGTACATGGGCACACCTCCCTGCCGACAAACAAAATAAACGAGTCCTCCGCCGTGAGCCACAGGGCCGGCACCCTCGCGGCACATGGATGATCCCTCTTAATGCTGCTCGGTTCCCCGCCTGACATGATTCGTGGGTATCCATTGCGCGAGACCGGCCCCGCAGCTCACGGTGGAGGACAAGTTCGTGAGATATATTTTACTACAATTCTTCCGCGATGGCAACTGTTTTTTGCCGCCTGTTTCGCTTTTGCTTTTATTATACCCTCTGTTGACAAGGGCAGACACGAAAAAAGACGGCGCTTCAGCGCCGCCTTTTTTTCGGTAAAAGGAGAGAGAAATACAATGGGTGGGTATCCTTTCGGATGAGCGTATCATACACGCATCCGGGGCGGAAGTCAACAGGCTTGATAAAGAATTAACAAATCATTCACAAAGTAGGGGCGCCGTTCACAAATCGTTTACAGGCAGGACACCCCTCCCCTATTGACAACAAAAAATATTGGTGCTACCATTTAGCACGCTAATAGTTCGTATGCTAATAATTTAAAGGTGAAGAAGGAGGGTCGCTATGAAATGTTGCTTTGACGAGCACCCGGCGCACTTCGGCGCACTGTTCGGCTACTGCGACCACCAGGTGCATAAGCTGATGGGGCGGATGCTGCGGCGCTATGACGTATCGCCCATGCAGTGCCGGACGCTGATGTTCCTGCACGACGCGGAGGGCAGCGTGAACCAGAAAACACTGGAGCGCCATCTGATGATCAAGCCCAGCACGGTGAACGGCATCGTGGACCGGCTGGAGGAGAAGGGGCTGGTATACCGCACCGTCAGCGCCACGGACGGACGGTGCCGCATTCTGGCACTGACAGAGGAGGGCCAGCGGTTCCATGATGATTTCCAGACCGTGCTGCACCAGGTGAACGAACGGCTGGAGCACGGCTTCACGCAGGAGGAAAAGGCGCAGTTCACCGCGTTCCTGCTGCGGGCGGGACGGAACCTGACCGACGAGGAGGAGGAAGCATGATAAAAAAACTGGCGCCCTATACCAAGGGCTACCGCCTGCTGATGCTGTTCGCCATCGCCTGCTCCGCCGGAGAGGCGGTGCTGGAGCTGACGCTGCCCCAGGTGATGAGCGACATCGTGGATATCGGCATCGCCAACGGAGACAGAGGCTATATCCTGATGGCGGGGCTGAAAATGGTCATTATGGCGCTGCTGGCGCTGGGCTGCGGCGTGGGCGCGGCGGCTTTGGCCGCCAAGGCGTCCATGGGCTTCGGCGCGGCGCTGCGGAAGGCGGAGTACGAGCAGGTACAGCGCTTCTCCTTCGCCAACATCGAGCGCTTCTCCACCGCCAGTCTGGTGACGCGGCTGACCAACGACGTGGCCTCGGTGCAGATGACCACATTTATGGGGATGCGTATGCTGGTGCGGGCCCCCACCATGCTGGTGACGGCGCTGGTAATGGCCCTGATCATCAGCCGGCGGCTGAGCCAGGTGTTCCTGGTGGTCATTCCCCTGCTGATCATCGCGGTGGTCATCGTCATCAAGCGGGTAGGTCCGTTCTTCACCTCTTTGCAGGGGGCCACGGACCAGCTGAACCTGGTGGTGCAGGAGGACCTGAACGCCATACGCGTGGTGAAATCCTTTGTGCGTGAGGCGCAGGAAAAGGAGAAGTTCACCCAGCGCAGTGAGAAGCTGCGAAGCATGGCCGAGCGCGCCTTCGGCTTTGTGGTGCTGTTCATGCCGGTGATGATGATCCTCATGGGCGGTACCATCACGGCGGTCATGTGGATCGGCGGCCACTACGTGTGGGAGGGCACGCTGCTCTCCGGCGATCTGATCGCGTTCTTTACCTATGTGAGCGAGATACTGATGTCGCTGATGATGGTATCCGTGGTACTGATGATGCTGACCCGGGCCATCGCCTGCGGCAAGCGCATCGCCGAGGTGCTGGAGGAGAAGCCCTGCATCACCGACGAGCAGGCCGACCCGGCGCTGAAGGTGGAGGACGGCTCCATCCGCTTCGACCATGTGTATTTCAAGTACCACGACACGGCGGAGGCCTGGAATCTGGAGGACGTGAGCTTTACCGTACCCAGCGGGGCCACGGTGGGCATTTTAGGCGGCACCGGCAGCGCCAAGACCACGCTGGTGAGCATGATCCCCCGGCTGTACGACGTGAACGGCGGCGCGGTGTATGTGGGCGGCCACAATGTGAAGAACTACACCATGGAGGCGCTGCGAGATGGCTGCGCCATGGTATTGCAGAAGAACACGCTGTTCTCCGGCACCATCCGGGAGAACCTGCGCTGGGGCGACGAGAACGCCAGCGATCAGGAGATCGAGGCGGCCTGCCGTCTGGCCTGCGCCGACGAGTTTATTGAGAAAATGCCGGATGGATACGACACCTATATCGAACAGGGCGGCACCAACGTCTCCGGCGGGCAGAAGCAGCGGCTGTGCATCGCCCGGGCGGTGCTGCGGAAGCCGAAGATACTGATCCTGGACGACTCCACCAGCGCGGTGGACACCGCCACGGACGCGAAGATCCGAGGCGCGCTGAAAACGGCGCTGCCCGGCTGCACAAAGCTCATCATCGCCCAGCGGATCGCGTCCGTTATGGACGCCGACCTGATACTGGTGATGGACGATGGGCATATCTCCGCCATAGGCACCCATGAGGCGCTGATGGCGCAGAGCGACATTTATCGGGAGGTCTATCGCTCCCAGCAGGAAGGGGTGAGCATCGATGGCTGAACAGAAACGCGGCGGACCGCGCGGCCACGGGCCCCAGGGACACGGCTTCCAGCGGCCCAAGGACTTCAGAGGCACGGTGAACAAGCTGCTGCGCTATATCGGGCGCTATAAGGGCGCGCTGGCGGTGGTGTTCATCTGCCTGGTGATCAGCTCCGTGGGCTCGGTGATGAGCAGCTATCTGCTCAAGCCTATTATCAACGACTATATCCTGGTGGGCGACTTCGCCGGCCTGCTGAAAATGCTGGCGCTGCTGCTGGGACTGTTCCTGCTGTCGGGCCTGTGCTCCTATGCCTACGCCCGCATCATGGTGCATATCTCCCAGCGGACGGTGGCCCAGATGCGGCAGGATCTGTTCGACAAATTGCAGGACCTGCCCCTGCGGTACTTCGACACCCACCAGTCCGGCGACCTGATGAGCCGCTTTACCAACGACATGGACACCGTGTCGGAGATGATCAACTCCAGCTTCGCCAGTGTGGTGTCCTGCGCCTTGACGTTTATCGGCATTGTTGTTATGATGCTGTATATGAACTGGGTGCTGACGCTGATCACCGTTGCCTTTCTGGTGCTGATGCTGCTGGTGGTCAAGGGCGTTGGCGGCAGAAGCCGCGTGAGCTTTCAGGCACAGCAGCAGGCGCTGGGCGCCATGAACGGCTATATCGAGGAGATGGTGGAGGGCCAGAAGGTCATCAAGGTGTTCAACCACGAGAGCAAGGCCATCGCGCAGTTCTCCGGGCTGAACGACAGCTATCGGGACGCCGCCACGGCGGCCCAGACCTACTCCGGCGCCATGATGCCGGCCATGGCCAACCTGTCACGCATCGACTACGCCGTCACCTGCTGCGTGGGCGGGCTGCTGGCCATCGGCGGAATGTTCGACGTGGGCTCCCTGGGCGCGTATCTGCTGTATGTGAAGCAGGTGAGCCAGCCCATCTCGCAGATCAGCCAGCAGGTGAACGTGCTGCTGGCGGCGGTGGCCGGCGCGGAGCGCATCTTCGCCGTGATGGAGGCTGAGCCGGAGGTGGACGAGGGCAAGACCGTCATCGTCCGGGTGGAAAAGCACGGCGATACGCTGACCGAGACAGACCGCCGCACCGGCTGCTGGGCGTGGAAAAAGCCCGACGGCACGCTGGTGGAGCTGAAGGGCGACGTGCGCTTCGACCATGTGACCTTCTCCTATGACGGGGAGAAAACCGTGCTGAACGACGTGTCCCTGTTTGCCAAGCCGGGGCAGAAGATCGCCTTTGTGGGCTCCACCGGCGCGGGCAAGACCACCATCACCAACCTCATCAACCGGTTCTACGATGTGCAGGAGGGCACCATCACCTATGACGGCATTGACGTGAGGGACATCCAGAAGGACTCCCTGCGCCGTTCGCTGGGCATGGTATTGCAGGACACCCACCTGTTCACCGGCACCATCGCCGACAACATCCGCTACGGACGGCTGGACGCCACGGACGAGGAGGTACGGGCCGCGGCGAAGCTGGCCAACGCCGACAGCTTTATCCGGCACCTGCCCCAGGGGTATGACACGGTCATCACCGGGGACGGCGGCAGCCTGAGCCAGGGCGAGCGGCAGCTGCTGGCCATCGCCCGGGCGGCGGTGTCCGACCCGCCGGTACTGATCCTGGACGAGGCCACCAGCTCCATCGACACGCGGACGGAAAACCTGATCGAACAGGGCATGGACTCGCTGATGGAGGGCCGAACGGTGTTCGTTATCGCGCACCGGCTGTCCACCGTGCGGAACAGCCAAGCCATTCTGGTGCTGGAGCACGGGCGCATCATTGAGCGCGGCGACCACCAGGAGCTGCTGGCGCAGCAGGGCAAGTATTATCAGCTCTACACCGGTAAGGCGGAGTTGAGCTGACGTATAGGACTACCAAAAAACGGAAACCATAAGGAGGATGTACCATGACGGAAAAACAGCTTTGTGATATGGCGGTGGCCATGCTGGAGCGTTCCTATGTGCCCTATTCCCACTTCCCGGTGGGTGCGGCGCTGCTGTGTAAGGACGGGACGGTGTTTACCGGCTGCAACGTGGAGAACGCCGCCTACGGCGCCACGATATGCGCCGAACGGACGGCCATGGTCAAGGCGGTCAGCGAGGGACACAGGGACTTCGACACCATTGTGATCGCCGGCCGCAGCAAGGATCACTGCGTGCCCTGCGGCACCTGCCGGCAGGTGATGATGGAATTCGCGCCCGACCTGACGGTGATCTGCCTGAACGGGAAGGGCGAGAGCAAGCGCTTCGCGCTGAAGGAGCTGCTGCCCTACGGCTTTGACCAGAGCTGGCTGTAAACGCGGCAGAATTTTCATGGAACCAAATCGCACCGCGCTCCGTCTCAATGGACAGAAACCTATTTCAGGAGGAAACTACACGATGAAAAAAATCATTTCCCTTGTGCTCGCCGCCGTGCTGACCCTGAGTCTCGCCGCCTGCGGCACGAAGAACGACAGCAAGGGCGATCAGCCCGCCGCGCCTGCCAGCGCTCTTGACCTGCTGGAAAAGGTGTGGAGCACCTACACCGAGGACGAGAAGTTCCCCGCCAGCGGCGGCGACTACTCCGAGGCGAACAGCAAGGAGGACGCCCCCGGCGTCTATGACCTGACCGACCGTGCCGCTGTGGACAGCGCCCTCGGCCTGCCGGAGACGGCCAAGGTGGATCAGGCCGCGTCGCTGGTCCATATGATGAACCAGAACACCTTTACCGCCGCGGCGTACCACTGCACCGATGATGCCGATGCGCTGGCCACCGCCCTGCGGGACAACATCCAGCAGCGGCAGTGGATGTGCGGCTTCCCCGATAAGGTCGCCGTGGCCGTGGTGGGCGAGTATGTGGTGTCCGTGTTCGGTGCCGAGGATCTTGTGAACACCTTTATGTCCCACCTGAACGGCATCTTCGGCGTGCAGCCCGTCTACGACGAGGCCATCCTGTGAAGCGCTGGATAGAGCGAGGCGTATTTCTGCTGGCGGCAGCGGCTATGGTCATAGCTGCTGCCGCCATTCCCACCCGGCGGGCGCAGGAGGATACGTCGCCGCAGGTATATGTGTACCGGGGCTATGCCGCCGCCACCGACGCACCGTGGAGCGAGAAATCGCTGGACTTCGCCGTGAAGCGGTTTTCCCACCTGTTGGAGGCATATTTCTCCGGGTCGGAACACGTATATATGAGCGTGATCCCAGATAAGGCCACTTTTATGGAGACGCCGGAGGGCTACACGCCCGCCGGGGCCCAGGAGACGGCGGACTATCTGGCGCAGCGGCTGCCGGTACAGACGATCGATATTTCCGGGCTGCTGGCGCTGGAGGACTATTACCGTACCGATCCCCACTGGCGGCAGGAGCGTCTTTCCGCCGTGGCGCAGACCATATCGGAGGCCATGGGTGCACCTGTGCCGGACACGACGGAGGAGGAGCTGCGCGCGCTGGCGGGCGAATTCCACGGCAGCTACTGGGGCAAGACACCGGAGCCGCTGACGGCGGATATACTCTCCTACATCAGTACACCGGTGCTGGAGGGCTGCACGGTATACGACTATGAGACGGACAGCACCGGCGGCGTGTATGATCTGACGGCAGCGGAGAATGCTCCCTACGACCTGTTTCTGGGCGGGCCGAAGGCGCTGCTGCGGATCGAAAACCCGGCGGCAGACAACGACCGGACGCTGGTGGTGGTGCGTGACTCCTTCGGCAGCAGCCTGATCCCCCTGCTGGCGGGCGGCTACCGCACCGTATACGCGGTGGACATCCGCTATATTTCCACCGACGCGCTGGCGCGGGTGACGGAATTCCCGGAGGGGGCGGACGTACTGCTGCTGTACAGCGTTGCCGTGCTGCAAAACAGCATTACGCTTAAGTAAGCAAAAGGCCGGGTGCTTTCAGCGCCCGGCCTTTTGCGGCAGAAAGAACGCCGGAGCAATGCTCCGGCGTTCTGCATTTACTTAGAAGAAGAAATCCTTGATCTGGCCGTACAGGATGAGGACCATGCACAGCGGGGTGATGAACTTGACGCAGACCTTGAAGAAGCCGTAGCTGCCCATGGCATGACCGGACTGCTCCGCCTCTTCCTTGACGAACTCGGGGCCGACCTCCCAGCCGATCATCAGGCACATCAGCAGGGCGCCCAGCGGCATCATAACGCCCTCGGACAGTGCATCCCAGAAGTCCAGCCAGTCAGCCGCCCAGTTCTTGGGTTCCGCTATATTCAGTATATTGGCCGGTGCGATACCGCTGGAACCCAGGCAGTCGGCGCAGACCAGGATGCAGCCCAGGCCCACCAGAGCCGCGGCGATCAGGGTGTACTTCTTGCGCTTGTCGCCCTTGCCCTCGATACGGGCCTTATCCACGAAGTGGGCCACGATGACCTCCAGCAGGGAGATGGAGGAGGAGATGGCGGCGAACACCACCAGCAGATAGAACAGGATGCCGAAGATGGGACCCAGTGTGCCCATGGAGTGGAACACATTCTGCATGGTGATAAACAGCAGCTTGGGGCCGCCGATGTTGCCGGCGGGATCCAGCGCGAAGCGGGCGGGCATGACGCACAGACCGGCCATCAGGGCCACCATGGTATCCATGATGATGATCAGCAGGGCGTTCTTCTGCAGGTTCTCCTTCTTCTGCAGGTAGGAGCCGTAGGTGATCATGGCACCCATGCCCAGAGACAGGGAGAAGAACATCTGGCCGCCAGCGGTGGAAACAACGTTAAAGATGCTGGGAGCGCCGGACTGGTAGGAGACGATGGCCTGTGCCACGCCATTGACCATGATGGAGGAGACCTCCACGCCGTCAACAACCGCCTTGGCGGGCACATAATAGCCGACATTGGCCGCCCAGCCGGGGGAGAACATGTACTTCAGACCGTCCAGAGCACTGCCGTTAACAACGCCCTCCACAAGAGAACCGTCCGCCTGCAGGATCTGCACGGCCACGTCGGTACCCTCCAGGGTGCAGGCGCGGATGATGCAGATCAGCAGCGCCACGAACAGGGCGGGCATACCCACAGAGCAGACCTTCTCGATGCCGCCGCCGACGCCGCCCATAACGATGAGCATGGTCAGCGCCACGAAAATAAGGCCGTAGATAACACCCTCAACGGGACTGCCCAGGAAGTTGCCGAAAATTTCGCCGCCGGACAGGCCATTGGAGCCGAAGCCGGCACCGAACAGATCGCCGATGTTCAGAACGGTGTACTTGATGCAGTAGCCGCCCAGTGCGCAGTAGAAGAACAGGATGAAGAAGGCGGACAGGATGCCCAGCCAGCCCATCCACTTGAACTTCTTGGACAGAGCCTTGTACGCGCCCACGGCGCCGTGGCCGGTCTTGCGGCCGATGGCCAGCTCGCCCACCATGACGATGAAGCCGCACAGGACCGCCAGGATCAGATAGATGATGAGGAACGTGAAGCCGCCGGAGGCACCCATCTTATTGGGGAAGCCCCAGATGTTGCCCAGGCCGACTGCAGAGCCGACCGCGGCCATCAGGAATCCGAAATTGGATCCAAAGCCTTTTCTTTCTTCCATTGTTTTCTCTCCTTAACAGATTTTTGCCCCTACGTCGACACAGGAGCTGATAAATTTTACCGTGCCCGTCTATTGACAGGAAACGGCACGGGGCACCGCCATGCCCCGCAGGTATTTCCTCACGGGATAAAATCCCTTTAAGGCTACCTGAAAAAAGTATACAGGAAACTCTTTCCGCCCGCAATTAGCAGTTTTTATAAAAATTGAGCGCCATATTGTACATTTTTAACATTCTATGAACGGATTTCTCCACATATTTTATATGGTTTTTGCTTCTTTTTTACATTGAACCATTCAGTTTTTGGCGGGGTTCCGGGATTTTTGCAACCGGCCGGAGGTTGTTTTCTTTTCGAGAAACTTGATCGGTAAAATTTTAACGCGGCGACGAGAAGAACGGCAGGGGCGCGGGGGTTTTCTTTCGGGGAGAAGTGTGGTATACTGTTTTCGATTCTTTGCAGGGAGGTGGGGGATGATGAGACGGTTCCGGGCGCTGGTGCTGGCGGCGGTATTGGCGCTGACGCTGGCGGGCTGCGGGCGGCAGGACCGTCCGCAAAGCGGGAAACTGAACGTGGTGTGCACGCTGTTCCCCTACTACGACTTTGTGCGGCAGATCGGCGGGGACGCGGTGGACGTACAGCTGCTGGTGCCCGCCGGGCGGGAGACACACAGCTTTGAGCCCACGCCGCTGGACGTGATCGCCGTCAGCGAGGCGGAGGTGTTCATCTACAACGGCGGGGAAAGCGAGCTGTGGGTGGAGGACATTCTGGATGCGGCAGGCGAGGCTATCCCCTACCGGCTGGCTATGATGGACTGCGTGGAGACATACCGGGAGGAGTACGCCGAGGGGATGCAGGGCGGCCATGACCACGCACATGACGAACATGGCGAGCACAATGACCATGAGGCGCATGACGGGCATCTGCACGATGGCCACGAAGAGGAAATAGAGTACGACGAGCACATCTGGACATCGCCGGTGAACGCCATGGCCCTGTGCCGGGCCATCTGCGATACGCTGTGTGAGGCCGATCCGGACAATGCCGACGGCTATCGGGCTCGGCTGGCGGACTATCTGGACGAATTGCAGGCGCTGGACGAGACATTCCGGGACATCACGGGCCATGCGGCACGACGGCTGCTGGTGTTCGGCGATCGGTTCCCGCTGCTGTATTTCTGCAGGGAATATGATCTGGATTATCGGGCGGCGTTCCACGGCTGCGCGGGAGACACGGAGCCGTCCCTCGCCACGCTGAAATATCTGATCGACGTGGTGGAGGAGCAGGAGATATCGGTGGTATACACCATCGAGCTGAGCAGCCGGAAGGTGGCGCAGGCCATCGCCGAGACCACCGGGGCGCAGGTGCGGACATTCCACTCCTGCCAGACGGTGAGCCGGGCGGAATTCGACGGCGGAGCCACCTATATCAGTCTGATGACCGCCAACGCGGCGGCACTGAAGGAGGGACTGTCCTGATGGAACAGGAGAAGCGCATACTGTTGGACTGCCGGGATGCAGCGCTGGGCTATGAAGGCAAGCCGGTGTGGGAGCACCTGAGCTTTCAGGTGCACAGCGGCGACTATGTGTGCATCGTGGGCGAAAACGGCAGCGGCAAGTCCACACTGGTGAAGAGCCTGCTGGGGCTGCTGCACCCTATGGCGGGCGAGATCGTACGTTCGCCCTCCCTGCGCTCCGGCGCCATCGGCTATCTGCCCCAGCAGACAAAGGCGCAGAAGGACTTTCCCGCCACGGTGACGGAGGTGGTACGCAGCGGCTTTCTCAGCGGGAAGGGAATGCGGTTTTTCTACACGCCGAAGGAGAAGTCCACCGCGCTGATGCACATGGGCAAGCTGGGCGTGCTGGAGCTGAAGGACCGGTGCTACCGGGAGCTGTCCGGCGGGCAGCAGCAGCGGGTGCTGCTGGCGCGTGCCCTGTGCGCCGCCGGGGAGCTGCTGATCCTGGACGAGCCGGTGACGGGACTGGACCCGGCGGCGGCCCAGGAGCTGTACCGCACGCTGGAATACCTGAACAAGCAGGAGGGCATCGCCATCGTGGCGGTGACACACGATATACGCAGTGCCCTGCGCTACGCCGACCATATTCTGCACGCCGGCCACGGAACGTACTTCTTCGGCACGGCGACGGACTATCTAACGTCCCCCTGGGGCAAGCGGTTCGGAGGTGACGAGGCATGAGCTTACTGCTGGAAATGTTCACGTACCCGTTCATCCTGCGGGCTTTTGTGGTGGGTATCCTGGTGGCGCTGTGCGCGGCGCTGCTGGGCGTACCGCTGGTACTGAAGCGCTACTCCATGATCGGCGACGGGCTGAGCCATGTGTCCTTCGGCGCATTGAGCATCGCGCTGGCCTGCGGCTGGGCGCCGCTGCCGGTGTCTATCCCGGTGGTGGTGCTGGCAGCGCTGGGGCTGCTGCGGATGACGGAGAGAAGCCGGATGGGTGCGGACGCGGCCATCGCGGTGGTCAGCGCGTCGGCGCTGGCCGTGGGCGTGGTGGTCACCAGTCTGACCACCGGCATGACCACGGATGTGGACAGCTTTATGTTCGGCTCCATCCTGGCCATGGACCGGGCGGATGTGGCGCTGAGCGTGGGGCTGTGCGCGGCGGTGCTGGTGCTGTATGTGCTGTTTTACCATCGGCTGTTCGCCATCACCTTCGACGAGAGCTTCGCCCGGGCCACCGGGGTGAAGGTGGGGCTGTACAACACCATCCTGTCGGTGCTGACGGCCCTGACCATCGTGCTGGGCATGCGGATGATGGGCGCGATGCTGATCTCCAGTCTGGTCATCTTCCCGGCGCTGACGGCCATGACGCTGCTGCGGAGCTTCCGGGGCGTGGTCATCTGCGCCGCGGGGCTGAGTGTGGTGTGCTTCTGCGTGGGGCTGACCGGGTCGTACCTGTGGGGCACGCCGGTGGGCGCCACGGTGGTGCTGGTAAATTTGGCGGCGTTTTTGCTGTCGAGAGGCGTTATGAAGCTGAAAAGAGCGTCCTAAGGGCGTTCTTTTCAGCTTTTCGACCTATTTTGCGGGTGCTTTTTGCGGAAAAACCCTTGCGTTTCGTGTGCTTATATGGTATGCTATGTGTGTACGTAAGGTTAAGGTATTGACTGGAGTGGACGAGATCGTCCGCTTTTTTTAATGGTCATCGTTCCATGATGACCGGGACGTTCTGTTGGAGGGCTTGCTGTGAAAAAGATCACCGAGGTCGTATGGGCGCTGGCGGAGCCGGCGGTGCAGGCGCAGGGCTGCCGCATCTGGGATGTAGAGTACGTCCGGGAGGCGGGACAGTGGTACCTGCGGCTGTATCTGGACAAGGACGGCGGCGTGGATATTCTGGACTGCGAGGCCATCAGCCGCACGGTCAGCGATCTGCTGGACGAGGCGGACCCCATCGAGAGCAGCTACGTGTTCGAGGTGGGCTCGGCGGGGCTGGAACGCCAGCTGAAGCGGCCGGGGGATTTTGCGCAGTTCATGGGCAGCCCCGTGCTGGTGAAAACGTACCAGCCCAAGGACGGGCGCAAGGAGTTCGCCGGGACTCTGGCGGGCTATGAAGACGGCGCGGTGCTGCTGGACATGGGCGGCGAGACGGTGCGCTTTGAGAAGAACGAGACGGCGCTGGTGCGCCTGCGGGTGGAATTCTGAGACAACACGACTTGAGATAGAAGGAGAAACGACCATGAAATGTGACGAGATCTTCGCGGCGCTGGCTATGCTGGAAAAGGAACGGGGCATTCCCCAGAGCTTTATGATGGGCAAGATCATCCAGGCGCTGACCACCGCCTATAAGCGCGACCACGAGGGCGTGGAGTATGTGGTGGTGGACGTGGATGAGGAGAAGAAGGACCTGAAAATGTACGTCCAGAAGGAGATCGTGGAGGAGGTGGAGAACCCCGCCAGCCAGATCTCGCTGGAGGAGGCCAAGCGCATCTCCGCCAAGAACGAGCTGGGCGGCATGGTGAACTTCCCGGTGGAGTCCGTGGAATTCGGCCGCATCGCCGCCGGCAACGGCAAGCAGGTCATCATCCAGGGCCTGCGGGAGGCCGAGCACGGCATGATCTATGACGAGTGGGGCAGCAAACAGCATGAGATCCTCACCGGCACGGTGAGCCGGATCGACCCCCGGAACGGCAACGTGATCCTGCGGATCGGCAGCGGCAGCGAGGCCACGGAGGCTGTGCTGACCATGAACGAGCAGGTGCCCGGCGAGGAGCTGCACGAGGGCCAGATGGTGAAGGTGTATCTGGTGGAGGTGCGCCGCAGCACGCGCGGGCCGCAGGTGATGATCTCCCGCACCCACCCCGGTCTGGTGAAGCGGCTGTTTGAGCTGGAGGTGCCGGAGATCTACGACGGCACCGTGGAGGTGCGGTCCATCGCCCGGGAGGCGGGCAACCGCACGAAGATCGCCGTGTGGTCCGAGGACCCCAACGTGGACGCCATCGGCGCGTGCGTGGGCCCCAGAGGCCAGCGCGTGAACGCCATCGTGGACGAGCTGCGGGGCGAGAAGATCGACATTGTGAAGTACAGCGAGGACCCGGCAGAGTTTATCGCCGCGGCGCTGGCGCCGGCGGACGTGGTCAGCGTGCAGCTGGCCGACGAGGGCAAGGCCTGCCGCGTGACGGTGCCCGCCGACCAGCTGAGTCTGGCCATCGGCAAGGAGGGGCAGAACGCCCGTCTGGCCGCGCGGCTGACCGGCTATAAGATCGACATCAAGGCGGCCAACGCGGAGTAAGCGGCGGCTGCGGAAAGGAACGGCAGCGATGCAGAAGACCCGTAAGATACCCCAGCGGCAATGTGTGGGCTGCCGGGAAATGAAAGACAAAAAGGCGCTGCTGCGTATCGTGAAGACCCCGGAGGGGGAGATACTGCTGGACAGCACCGGAAAGAAATCCGGCCGGGGCGCGTATGTGTGCCCGGACCCGGAGTGCCTGAAAAAAGCACGGAAAAGCCGTGCGCTGGAGCGCGCCTTCGACACCGCCATACCGGCGGAGGTGTACGACGCGCTGGAAGGGCAGATGGTGGCACTGTGACAGAGCATTTGTTATCCACTTTGGGTCTGGCGCTGCGCGCCGGTGCGGTGGCCGTGGGCGAGGAACCCGTAGGCGCGGCGGCACGGGCCAAGAAGGCCAGGGTCATCTTTACGGCGCGGGACGCGGCGGCATCCTCGGTGCGGCGGGCGTACAGCTTCGGCCGGGCAGGCAGCTGTCTGTGCCTGCCCTTCCCGGCGGACAAGGAGGATTTCGGCCGGGCGCTGGGCCGGACCAGCGTGGCCATGTGCGCGGTGACGGACATCGGGTTCGCCCAGTCGCTGGTGAAAAAGCTGGCGGCGGTGGAGCCGGAGATCTACGGCGCGGCGGCGGAGGCGCTGGACCTGAAGGCCAAGCGGGCAAGGGAACGGAAGGAAGAGCAACTACAGCACGAGAAGAACCTGCGGCAGGGCAGGCACCGCGTTCACGGCGGCAAGCCGCCGGAACCGCCCCACGCGTCTCCGGAGCCTCCGGCACCGGAGCACAGGCCCCCCGCGCCGGAACACCGGCGGCCGCCGCGGCGGGAGTATCCGGAGGGACGCCCCGACCGGGTCTATAAGGAACGGAGCGGCCGCCCGCCCAGGGATAAACGGCCGGCAAAGAAGGAGGCCCCCGGCGCACGGTATGAAAACGCGCGGCCGGTAAAGAAAGGCAAGGGAAGCCGGAAGACGACCGGCAGATAACAGGAACACAGCGCGCCGTGAGCGCGGCGCGAGCAACTGAGATGGAGGTGGCTTTATTTGGGTAGTATCGCTAACAAATACAGAGTGCATGAGGTGGCCAAGGACTTCGGCGTGTCCACGAAGGAGATCACAGAGATCCTGACCAAGTACGCCGAAACGCCCAAAAATCATATGCAGGTGCTGGAGGACCGGGAGCTGAGCCTGATCTTTGAGTATCTGACCCAGCACAACCCGGTGAGCAGCATCGCGGTGATCTTCGCCGAGGGCGCCAAGCCGGAGGAGAAGAAGGCGGAGAAGCCCGCCGCCAAGCCGGCGCAGAACGCATCCGCGCCGGCACAGGGTCAGGGCCAGGGCGGCAAGCCCCAGCAGGGCGGCGCGCCCAAGGCGGAGCAGCCCAAACAGCCCATGTCCCGCGTGCCCCAGCGGCAGGTGGTGGACACCCGCAAGGCCACCAACGTCAATCTGGACAAGTACGACGAGAAATTGCAGGATATGGCCGACGCCCGCAGCAGCGGCAAGCGGGACCAGCAGGCCCCCCAGGGCAAGGAGAAGTTCCGCAGCAATAAGCAGCGGCGGGACAATAACTTCGCCAGCAACAAGCGCAAGCAGGAGGAGGCCGACCGGCTGCGGAAGCTGCGGCTGGAGGTCATCAAGAAGACCCCTGTGACCGTGCAGATCCCCGACGAGATCAGCGTGGGCGAGCTGGCCAGCCGGATGAAGAAGACCGGCGCAGAGGTGGTCAAGTGCCTGATGAAGAACGGCGTGATGGCCTCCCTGAGCCAGATGATCGACTTCGACACCGCCGCCATCATCGCCGAGGAAATGGGCTGCAAGGTAGAGAAGGAGGTCGTCGTCACCATCGAGGAGCGCCTGATCGACGACCATCAGGACAAGGACGAGGACCTGGTGCCCCGGGCACCCGTGGTGGTGGTCATGGGCCACGTGGACCACGGCAAGACCAGCCTGCTGGACTATATCCGCAACGCCCACGTGGCCAGCGGCGAGGCCGGCGGCATCACCCAGCATATCGGCGCCTATCAGGTGCAGATCAATGGCAAGCCCATCACATTTCTGGATACCCCCGGCCATGAGGCCTTTACCTCCATGCGCGCCCGCGGCGCTATGGTGACGGATATCGCCATTCTGGTGGTGGCCGCCGAGGACGGCATCATGCCCCAGACGGTGGAGTCCATCAACCACGCCAAGGCTGCCGGTATCCCCATTATCGTGGCCATCAACAAGATGGATAAGCCCGAGGCCAACCCCGAGCGCATCAAGCAGCAGCTGACCGAGTACGGCCTGGTGTGCGAGGAGTGGGGCGGCGACACCATCGTGTGCCCCATCTCCGCCAAGACCGGCATGGGCGTGGACAATCTGCTGGAGATGCTGACGCTGACCGCCGAGGTGGGCGAGCTGAAGGCCAACCCCAACCGCGCGGCGCAGGGCACCGTGATCGAGGCGCGGCTGGACAAGGGCCGCGGCCCCGTGGCCACGCTGCTGGTACAGAACGGCACGCTCCATCAGGGCGACATCATCATCGCCGGTACCTCTGTGGGCCGCGTGCGCGCTATGGTCAGTGACAAGGGCCAGCGCATCACCGAGGCCGGACCCAGCGTGCCCGTGGAGATCACGGGTCTGAGCGAGGCACCCTCCGCCGGCGCTACCTTCAACGCCGTGGCCGACGAAAAGCTGGCCCGCGAGCTGGTGGAGCAGCGCAAGGCCGAGGAGAAGGCCAAGGCCAACGCCCCTGTGACCAAGGTGTCGCTGGAGGATCTGTTCAGCCAGATCCAGGCCGGTGAGATGAAGAACCTGAACCTGATCGTCAAGGCGGACGTGCAGGGCAGCGTGGAGGCGGTGAAGGCCTCGCTGGAGAAGCTGAGCAACGAGGAGGTCCGCGTGCGCGTGATCCACGGCGGCGTGGGCGCCATCAACGAGAGCGACGTCATGCTGGCGTCCACCTCCCAGGCCATCATCGTGGGCTTCAACGTCCGGCCGGACGCCGCCGCCCGCGACAGCGCCGCCCGGGCCAATGTGGATATGCGGATGTACCGCGTGATCTACGATGCCATCAACGAGATCGAAGCCGCCATGAAGGGTATGCTGGCCCCCAAGTTCCGCGAGGTGCTGCTGGGCCACGCCGAGGTGCGCCAGACGTACAAGGTGTCCGGCGTGGGCACGGTTGCCGGCTGCTACGTGCAGGACGGCAAGCTGCAGCGTAAGGACTGCCAGGTACGGCTGGTCCGCGACGGCATCGTCATCCACGAGGGCGTGCTGGCCTCCCTGCAGCGGTTCAAGGACTCCGTGAAGGAGGTCCAGTCCGGGTACGAGTGCGGTCTGAGCATCGAGAAGTTCAACGACATCAAGGAAGGCGACATCGTGGAGGCCTTCACCATGGAGCAGATCGAGGTATAAGCAACAGCCGAGGGGTGGGCAAAGCCCACCCCTCTTTTTCTTGAGAGGAGGAACGGTCTATGGCCGGAAACCGTATCGGGCGCATCAATGAGGAGATACGCAAGGAGCTGAGCGCCCTGCTCCGCACCGTAAAGGACCCACGGGTATCCGAGGGGATGCTGACCATCACGCGGGTGGACACCACCAGCGACCTGCGGTACGCGCGGGTGTATATCAGCGCACTGAACTGCGCGGATGAAAAGGGCCTGATGAAGGGGCTGAAGTCTGCGGCCGGATATCTGCGGCACGAGCTGGGCCAGGCCATCGACCTGCGCTACACGCCGGAATTGCAGTTTTTCATGGACGACTCCATCGCCCACGGCGCGCACATTCTGGACCTGCTGAACCACGTGAAGCCCGCCAACCCCGCCAACGCGGACATCGTGCTGCCGGAGGACAGGGAATGAGCGCGCGGCTGACGGTGCAGGAGACAGCGGACTTTCTGCGGACGCTGGACGGCGTGCTGATCCTGACCCACGTGCGCCCGGATGGGGACACGGTGGGCTGCGCCGCCGCACTGTGCCGCGCCCTGCGGGCGCTGGGCCGGACGGCATATCTGCTGGAAAACCCGGAGATCACGGAGACGTACACGCCCTACGCCGAGGGGCTGTGGGCACCGAAGGGCTTTGTGCCCGGGGCGGTGGTATCAGTAGACATCGCGGCGCTGAATTTGCTGCCGGAGAACGCGGTGCCGTATAAAAACGACATCTGCCTGGCCATCGACCACCACGGATCCCAGGAGTTCTTCGCGGAACGGACGTGCCTGGACGCGGAGGCCGCCGCCTGCGGCGAGATCGTGTATGAGATCGTGGGCAGGCTGACGGACATCACGCCGGAGATGGCGTTGGCGCTGTATGTGGCGGTCTCCACAGACTGCGGGTGCTTCGTCTATGCCAACACCACGGCGCGGACACACCGCATCGCCGCCGCGCTGATGGAGCGGGGCATCGACGTGGGGCCGGTGAACAAGGCACTGTTCCGCACGAAGTCGCCGGTGCGGCTGGCCATGGAGGCCCGGATGGTGGCGGACATGGAGCTGTACGACAACGGCCGGGTGGTGGTGATGTCCATCCCTCTGGCGCTGTGCCGGGAGTTGGGCGCTGCCGAGTCCGACGTGGAGGAGCTGAGCAGTCTGGCGGCGCTGGTGCAGGGCACCGACTGCGGCATCACGCTGCGGGAGCTGAAGCCGGGACGGGTGAAGCTGTCGCTGCGGACGGGACCGCGGGTGGATGCCAGCGCCGTGTGCCGCGTGCTGGGCGGCGGCGGCCACAAGGGCGCCGCCGGGGCCACGGTGGACGGCACCCTGGACGAAGCGAAGGCGGCCATTCTGGCGGCCTATACGGAGGTCATGGGATAACATGGCCGACGGGATCATCATTATCGACAAGCCCGCGGGATGGACCAGCATGGACGTGTGCGGCAAGCTGCGGGGCATACTGAAAACGAAAAAGGTGGGCCACGCCGGAACGCTGGACCCCATGGCCACCGGCGTGCTGCCGG
>ERZ839823.764-NODE-764-length-41719-cov-4.874328_pt1 | contig 41719 bp, 37 predicted proteins | sample MGYA00519862_ERZ839823 | MGnify/ENA primary metagenome ERZ839823 (study PRJEB31850, sample SAMEA3708853) | human gut metagenome | biome: human gut; feature: human-associated habitat; material: faeces | place: China | collected 2014 ...
CCTTTGGAAACCTTCGGGCGCAAATACTTAGTGTTATTCTTGAAATATCGGTGATGTTAGTTTGATAACCTCAGGTTTGGGCAAAAGCCCAAGGGAGCGTATAGCATGAAAAAAGACTGGAACGCCCGTTTGGAAGAAATCACGCAGACGGACAAGGCCATTTGGGCGACGGGGCGCGCCTTTGCCGGCATAGACGAGGCGGGGCGCGGCCCGCTCTGCGGCCCGGTGGCGGCGGCCTGCGTCGTGATGCCGCCCGAGCCGCTGCTGCTGTATGTGGATGACAGCAAGAAGCTGACGGAAAAGCGCCGCGAGGCGCTGTATGACCAAATCATGCAGACGGCGGTGTATGCGAAGGTGATTCTCGCCTCGCCGGAAGAGATCGACCGGGTGAACATCCTGAACGCGACGAAGAACGCGATGGCGATGGCGGCGAAGGATGCGCCCTGCGATTTGTTTCTGGTGGACGCGATCACCCGGCTGGATGTGCCGGGCGAGGTGCGCGGGCTGGTGCACGGCGACGCGCTCTGCTACTCGATTGCGGCGGCCTCCATTTTGGCGAAGGTGACGCGGGATCGCATCATGCGCGAGCTGGACGCGCGGTATCCGCAGTATGGGCTGGCCAAAAACAAGGGCTACGGCACGGCGGAGCACATCGCCGCGCTCAGGCAGTACGGCCCGACGCCGATTCACCGCCGCTCGTTCATCGGGCATTTTGTCGAGGTGTAAGATGGATTCGGACGGATTGGGAACGCTGGGCGAGGTTCGCGCCGAGCAATATCTCGTCGAGCAGGGCTGCCGGATTCTGGCGCGCAACGCGGCGTTCCCCGGCGCGGAGATCGACCTGATTGCGCAGGATGGGCGGGTGATCGTCTTTGTCGAGGTCAAGACGCGGACGAGCGGCGCATCCTACGGGCGCGAGGCCGTGACGCCGGCCAAACAAAAGAGAATATGCAGGGGCGCGCTGCGCTACATGGTTCAAAATGGGCTGACGGAGCGGCAGGCTCGCTTTGACGTCATCGAAATCCGGGGCGCAAGGCTGACGCATATCAAGGACGCGTTCCCCTATCAGGGGCCTATGTTTTGATTTTTCCCGGAGGATTGAAATGAAAAAACGTCAGAAAATCTGGATCGTCGTTCTGCTTACGCTGCTCGCCGCGGCGGCGGTTTTCTTTACGCTGCATGGGTCGGGCGGGAAGGACGACGCGCCGCAGACGGGCAACCTGATTGCCAACGGCGATTTTGCTTTGACGACGGACGGCGAGCCCGACGGCTGGCAGACCGGCGCATGGGTGACGAGCGCGGGCGCTTCGTATCTGGAGGCGGTGACGCTGGAGGATGGCACGACCGCCGCGCTGGTGGAAAACGCCGCGGCCAACGACGCGCGCTTTGAGCAGACGATTGCCGTTCGCGAGAATGCGACATACAGGCTGACCGCGCGGGTGATGGCGGAGGGCTGCGGCGAGGGGACGAAGGGCGCGAATGTGTCCTTCTCCGGCGTTTACGGCACGAGCCGCGACCTGCACGACACAAACGGCCGGTGGGAGACGCTGACCCTGTATGGCCGAACCGGAAAAGGGCAGAAGGAAATCACGGTCATGGCGCGGCTGGGCGGCTACGGCGCGGAGAACACCGGCAAGGCGTGGTTCACGGACGTGAGCCTTGAACAGGTGGAAACCGTGCCCGTCGGCGAGACGGTGCTCGATCTGGCCACGCCCGCGCCGAGCAAAAAGACCGACGCGGGCGCGCCCAAGACGGCGAAGGAGAGGAGCATCCCGCTGCTGATCGGCGCGGCCTGCGTCTACATGGCGCTGGCGGCGCTGCTGGCGCGCGGCCTGACGGGGAAGAAGCTGAACGCGCGCGCGGGGCTGGCGGTTTCGCTGCTGGCGGCGCTGGTCATCCGCGTGCTGCTGGCGTTCACCGTCGAGGGCTATGGCGTGGATATGGGCTGTTTTGGCGCGTGGGCGGGCAAGATGGCCGACGGCGGCCCGGCGAATTTCTATGAAGCGGGCTATTTCTGCGATTATCCGCCCGCGTATATGCTGGTGCTGTGGCTGCTCGGCCTGCTGGGCAGGGCGCTGGGGCTTGGCACGGGGAGCATGGCGTTTCAGGGGCTGATGAAGCTCGTGCCGATCGCCTGCGATCTCGCGCTGGCGGCGGTCTGCTTCAAATGGGCCGAAAAAAAGCTGGGCGAAGGCGCGGCGCTGGCCGTGGCCGCGCTGCTGGCGCTGAACCCGGCGTTCATCGTGACCTCGAGCTGCTGGGGGCAGATTGACTCCGTGCTGGCGCTGCTGCTGGTGCTGATGCTGCTGTATGCGCGCGAGGGGCGGTGGACAATCGCCATCCCGATCTTCGCGCTGGCCGTGCTGGCCAAGCCGCAGGCGGGGCTGCTCGCGCCGCTGGGCGTGGCGGCGCTGATGAAGGAGGCGCGCATGGGCGAGCGCCGCGGAAAATCCATCGGTCTTGGCCTGCTGGGCGGCGTGGCGGCGACGCTTATCGTCGTACTGCCCTTTGCGTGGGGCGAAAACATCTTCACGTGGCTGGTGGATAAATACGCGGCGACGCTCTCCGGCTATCCGCACGCGACGCTCTCGACGGGCAACCTGATGTTCCTGCTGGGCGGCAACTGGGTGGATGAATCGACCGCGCTCATCGGCTCGATCACCTATGGGCAGATCGGCCTTGTGCTGATGGCGCTCTCCTTCGCGGCGGGCGTGGCGGTCTACGCCGTGGGCAAGGGCAGGAGCCGCCTGTTCCTCTCCGCCGCGCTGACGATGCAGCTGGTCTTTGCGCTGGGCACGAAGATGCACGAGCGCTATATCCTGCCCGCGCTGGCGCTGCTCTTTTTCGCGTTTGTGGAGACGGGGGATATCCGGCTGCTGATCTCCGCCGTGCTGGCCTCGGCGGCCTCGGCGGTGAACATCGGCGTGGTGCTGGCGTTTGATTATCTGATTGCGCCGAACACGGGGCTGGGGTATGCGCTGGGTGCGGTGCAGCTCGCCGCCGCGGCGCTGACGGCGTATACGGCGGTTCGCCTCATCATGGGGGCGCGGCCAATGACCCTGCCGGAGCGCAGGGTTGAGCCGGACAAAACGGCGGACGCGGGCGGCGGAGCGCCGACCTGCGCGGCCGAAAAGCGCGAACGCGACGAGCTGCTGCATCCGCAGGATCATCGCATGCACCTGCGCGGGCGCGACTTCGCCATCATGGGCGCGCTGACGCTGGCGTACAGCGTGGCGGCGCTTTGGCATCTGGGCGCGACGAAAGCGCCGCAGACGGGCTATGTTTCCACGGCGGCGGGCGAGACGGTGGTGCTCGACCTTGGCGAAAATCAGGAGGACTTCCACCTGTATTATTACGGGGGGATTTCCGATACGCAGTTCACCGTCGCGACCTCTGTGGACGGGGAAAGCTACGGCGTGGAAACCGGCGCGTTCTTCGACCGGGGCGAGTGCTTCAAGTGGCTGGCGCTTCGCGAGCCGACCTATAACGCGGACGGCGTGGTTGCGGGCGCTTCCGGCGGAATGATTGCGCTCAACGGGCGCTACGTCCGCCTGACGTTTGACGGCGCAGGCTCAGCACTTTGGGAGGTTGCGGCGGTCGATGGAAACGGGCGGGTGATCCCCGTGCAGGCCATCACGGCGAGCGGCGCGGTCGAAGGGCGCGCGGCCGACCCGAATGTGCTGATCGACGAACAGGACGCCGTGCCGGAGAAGCCGACCTATGAAAACAGCATGTACTTCGACGAAATCTATCACGCGCGCACGGGCTACGAGCACGCGCACAGCCTGCACACCTACGAGACGACGCACCCGCCGCTGGGCAAGGTATTTATGAGCTGGTGCATCGACCTGATGGGCATGACGCCGTTCGCGTGGCGCTTTGCGGGCACGCTGACGGGTATCCTGATGATTCCGGCGATCTACCTGCTGGCGATGCAGCTCATCAAGCGGACGCGGTGGGCGGCGCTCAGCGCGCTGCTGCTGACGGCGGACTGCATGCACTTCACGCAGACGCGCATCGCGACGATTGATTCCTTCCCGGTGCTGTTTATGATGGTGATGTTCCTGTTCATGGCGCGCTGGATGCAGATGAGCTTTTATCACCAGAAATTGTGGAGGACGCTCGTGCCGCTGTTCGCTTCCGGCGTGTTCATGGGGCTGGCGATTGCCAGCAAGTGGATCGGCTGTTACGGCGCGGTCGGGCTGGCGGTGCTGTTCTTCTCGCGGTTCATCACGCTGTATAAACAGAGCGTCTACGCCGAGCGCCATCGGGACGAAGACCCGGCGTTCGCGCGCGCGGCGGACGGCTTTGCCCAAAAAGGCGCGGCGACGCTCGCGGCCTGCGTGGTGTTTTTCGTGATCGTGCCGATTGTGATTTACTGCCTGAGCTATATTCCGTATCTGAGCGCTTACGGCGAGGTGAAGCTGAACCTCAAGACGCTTGAGCGCATCTGGAACGCGCAGGTGACGATGTTCGAATACCACAAGAACCTCGTTGCGACGCATTATTTCGCCTCGCCGTGGTATGAATGGCCGCTGATCGTCAAGCCGATGTGGTATTACAGCGCGGCGTTCCCGGCGATGGGCAAGGCGAGCACAATCATGGCGTTCGGCAATCCGGCCGTGTGGTGGACGGGGCTTGTCGCCATCCTCTTCGTGCTGGGGTACAGTGTCTATCGCAACGCGCTGCCGATGCTGCGCGTCACGCGCGGGCGCGACGACGAATACGACCGCGCGCTGCCGATCATCGCGGTGGGCTTCCTGTCGGCGTATCTGCCGTGGGTGCTGGTCAGCCGGCTGACGTTCATCTATCACTACTTTGCCAGCGTGCCGTTCATCATCCTGGCGACGGCGCAGGGGCTGCGCTATCTGGAGCGCCGAAACAGGGCGCTCAGCCATGCGCTGACGGCCGTGCTCGTCGTGGCCGCCGTGGCGCTGTTCATCGCGTTTTATCCCTATGCGTCGGGGCTGGAGGTCTCCCGCGAATGGCTGGCGCGGATGAACTGGTTTAAAAACTGGATGTGGTATTGACCGCGTTTGGGTCGCGGCAGGGCGCTCCCCCCTTGAAGGGGAGAGAGAAGGAGGGCGGGAAAGGGATGCAGAATCTCCACGCGCACAGCGTCTTTTGCGACGGGAAAAACACGCCGGAGGAGATGATCCGCGCCTGTCTGGCGGCGGGCATGGATTCGGCGGGGATCAGCATCCACAGCCCGCTTCCGTTTGCGAACGGCTGGGCGGCGAAGGCGGAGAACGTCGCGCCGTTTTTGGCTGAAATGCGGCGGCTCAAGGCGGCGTATGCCGGGCGGATTGCCGTGTATGCGGGCGTGGAATGGGACGTGCTCAGCGACGAAAAATGGCTCGAACCGTTTGACTATGCCATCGGCTCGGCGCACTTTCTGCCCGTCGGCGGCGATCCGGCGGCCTATCCCACCGTGGACGACAGCCCGGAGACGACGCGCCGCTTTTTGGCGGAGGCTTTTGACGGCGACAGCGACGCGGCGGCGGAATGTTACTTTGCCCAGCTCAGGCGCGTTGCCGATGCGCCCCGCGCGCAGGTGGTCGGTCATTTCGACCTGCTGACCAAGTTCGACGAGAAGGAACGCTTCTTTGACGAAACCAGCCCGCGCTATCGAGCCGCCGCGCTGAACGCGATGGATGCGCTTGTTTCGGCTGGCAAGGTCTTTGAGGTCAATACCGGGGCCATCAGCCGCGGCTGGCGGACGACGCCATACCCCTCCCGATGGATATTGGAGCAGCTCAGACGGCGAAACGCCCGCGTGACGATCTCCTCCGATTCGCACCACGCGGCGACCGTGGATTGCACGTTTGACGACGCGCAAAGGCTGCTTGAAGCCTGCGGGTTTGAGGAAATTTGGGCGTTTGACGGAAGGGCGTTTGTGAAACGGCGCATAAAAGAATAGGCGAAAAAATAATCACGCACCCCCGCAGAAACGGAAAACCGGCTGCGGAGGTGCGTATGTTTATACATCCTTAAAGTATTTAATCATTTGAACGAGATATGGCGTTTGGGAAAGATCGCGCTCGTCGCCGTCCAGATTGCGGTTTGCGAATCGGAAAAAGCCGTTTCGCTCGTAAAAGGAAGTGAGCGGCAGGACGTCTTCACATTCCAGATAAACCATTTTGCCGCTGGACATCAGTTGTATTTCGCGAACTGTTTCGCAGGCGATGCCAAGCAGATCGTCGCCGGAGATCAGCCGGTCATAGTGGTGAGCGTAATTTTTGCCGAGCTGGCCGATCAACGGAAGCGAAAGGGTGAACTGCTTGAGATCCGAATCATAAAAGGCGAAGCGGCGCAGACGGCCGCGCCATTGGGAAGAAAGCAGACTGCCTTTGATGACGACGGCTTTCATGGCCAATGCATAATAGCCGATTAAGACGACACTGCCCTGATAGCTGGCGAACACGAGATAGGTGGACGCATAGCCGTGCCTTGAAAAAAGAATGGCTTTTTCGCGCAGAAAGCTTTGTACGTCAGGGTTCAGCGGACATTCAAATGCGGATAGAATCTCGCTTGTGCGTTCTTCGCCCAGCTCAGCAAGCAGATCACGCAGATTGCTCTGCCAAAAGCCCGTGATTTCAGCCATGTCGATTTCTCCCTCTGCAAACAAGGCGGCGCATGATGAACGCCGCCTTGCAGCTTGTTGACATAAGCAAACTTGGCTTGAATAGCAAAATCAAGAAATTCAGCTATTCTTTCATTTGCGGAAAGGGCTATTCTCCCCCCTTCGGGGGAGAATAGCTTTTTGTCTATAGTCTGAAGGCGGCGCATGATGAACGCCGCCTTGACATTATTGCGTATCGGATGTGCCGAAAATCTTTTGGATTTGCGCGGAGGACATGGTATGAACGGGGCGCTTGCTATGCTTGTCTGTCGCAGGCTGATTTTCGGAATTCTCCAACGCGCGAATAAACGCCTTGCACTGTTTTTCATCGCGAAGGGAGATGTTTTTCAAAAAACTTTTGGTAGCCATTGTCCTCACCTCCTGAAAAGCGGTTGAGCTACGATTTCATTGTACAACAGAAAAAGCCGTTCTGCAACTGTTTCTTCGAAGATGAGAAGGGGAAAAAACAGGGAGAGCTTACAGCGCCCTCAGCGCGACGCCCTTTGCTTCCAGCGCGGCGCGAATCCTTCGGACGAAGAGCAGCGCCTTTTCGCCGTCGCCATGGACGCAGATGGAATCCGCGCGGAGGGGGATATCCGTGCCATCGACGGCGGTGACGACGCCTTCGGTGACCATGCGCACGACGCGCTCGATGGCCAGCGTTTCATCGGTAATCATCGCGCCGGGCTGGCTGCGGGGGACGAGCGTGCCGTCGGGCTGATAGCCGCGGTCGGCAAAGACCTCGCTGGCGGCGCGCAGACCGGCCTTTTCGGCGGCAAGCAGCATTTCACTGCCGCTGAGCGCGAGAAGGATGAGGCGGTCATCCACCTCGCAGATGCCTTCGACGACGGCGCGCGCCAGTTTTTCATCCTTCGCCGCCATGTTGTAGAGCGCGCCGTGCGGCTTGACGTGGAGAAGCGGCACGCCGGCGGCGCGGCAGAAGGCGGTTAGCGCGCCGAGCTGATACTGGATATAGGCCTTCGCCTCGGCCGGAGAGACGTTCATGCTGCGGCGGCCAAAGCCCATCAAATCGGGGAAGCCGGGGTGCGCGCCGACATGTACGCCCGCTTCGCGGCAGCGCGCGACGGTTCTCGCCATCACGAGCGGATCGCCCGCGTGATAGCCGCAGGCGACGTTTGCGGACGTAATCAGCGGGATCACGGCCTCGTCCATCCCGATGGTATACGCGCCGAAGCTCTCGCCAAGGTCGCAGTTTAGATCGACAGAAATCATGGGGATTCCTCCTTACAGCTTCAAGACGGCGTTTTTGATGTCCGTGATGAACATGTGCCCCGGTGCGTGGGTGATGACGAACGGCGGTTTGGAGTGCATGACGACGGCCTGCGGGGTTACGCCGCAGGGCCAGAAGACCGGCACCTCGCCCTCGCGGATGGTCACCGCGTCGCCGTAATCCGGGTGCGCGAGATTACGAATACCGATGGCCTCCGGAAAACCGATTTGAACCGGCATGCCGTGGACGCGCGGCATCTGCGCCGTGATGGCGACGGCGGCGGGCACGAGCGCATGCGGAATCGGCCGCATGCTGACGACCATGTTGCCGGAGAACACGCCCGCGGGCGCGCAGGGGATGTTCGTGTTATACATCGGCACGTTCACGCCCTCCTCAATCTGGCGGACGGGAATACCCGCTTCGAGCAGCGCGCTCTCAAACGAAAAGCTGCACCCGATCAGGAAGCTGACGAGCTGACGGCTCGGATCGTCAAAAAACCGCGATACGTCGGTATACTCGCCCGTCATCACGCCGTCTTCATAGACGCGGTATTTCGGAATATCGCGCGCAATGTCGCTGCCCTCGCCGAAGACGGGGAAGGTGCGGCTGCCCGCGTCCGCCACCTCGAGCAGCGGACAGGATTTCGGGTTGCGCTGGCAGAACAGCAGAAAATCCCACGCCAGTTCCCTGGGGAGAACGACGAGGTTGCCCTGCGCGTAGCCGTCGCACATGCCCGTGGTCGGCGAGGTGATTTGCCCCGCCCGGATGAGGGCGCGCACGTCCTTCGGGCGGGCGGATGCGTAATCAGTCATGGTCGATCGCCTCCTTGAGATACGTCCATTTTTCTTTTTCCTTCCGGCAGGCCGCCGCGCCCTCTTCCACGCTCACGACGCGGAAGCCGACGAGCTGGCCGGGACGAACCTGCGCCAGCGCCGGGATGTCGCAGGGGATCACCGTCGCGATTTTGGCATAGCCGCCGGTGCTCTGGTGGTCGGCGAGCATCACAATCGGCTGGCCGTTGGCGGAAACCTGCACCGAACCCTCGACAATGCCATCCGAGAGGATGTCCACACCCGCCTTGGCCTCGATCGGCGCGCCGCTGAGCTTGGCGGCCATGCGGTTGGAATCCTGCGTGACGGTGTAGAGCGCGGATTTGAAATCAAAAAGACCCTTTTCGGTGAAGGCGTCGTCCTGCGGGCCGAGCACGACGCGAAGCAGCGGGAATTTCTGCGCGCCGATGAAGCCGTGCGGGCTCAGCGTGGCCATCGCCCAATCTTCCAGCACGACGGCTTCCAGACGTTTTTTCAGCGGCTTATACCGCTCCTGCGGCAATTCGAACGCGCGCAGAACGGGCAGAACGTCGCCCGCCTTGAGCGCGCGGCCGCTCAGCCCGCCGATATGGCATTTGAGATCGGTCGAGCGGCTGCCGAGGACGGGGCGGATGTCAAACCCGCCGAACACGGCCAGATAGCCGCGCAGGCCGGAAGAAAGCATGCCGATTTCCAGCGTGTCGCCGGGGGCGAGCAGCAGCGGCTCGAACATGGAAACGCGCTTCCCGTTGACGATCGGCAAAACCGTGCCGCCGGTCAGTGCGACGAGCGTATAATCCGCCGCGCGGACGGTCGGCCCGCAAAGCGTATACTCAAGCCCCGCGACATGCGGACAGCCGCCGTTGCCGCAGAGCAGATTCGCCAGCGCCAGCGCGTATTTATCGCATGCGCCGCACTCGGGATAGCCCTCCGCCTGATGGCCGTGGCGGCCAAAGTCCTGAACGGTGGTCAGCGGCCCGGGCGAAACGATGTTAAGCGCCATGGCGTTTCGCCTCCTCGCGTTTTTGGATGCGTTCAAACTCGCCTTCGTCGATGGGAACGAAGCGGATGCGGTCGCCCGCCGCGTAGGGCAGCGGCTCGCCGGGGGCGAAGAGCGTCAGCGGGGTTCGGCCGATGAGCTGCCAGCCGCCGGGGGATTCCATCGGATAAATGCCGGTCTGCTTGCCGCCGATGCCCACGCTGCCCGACGGGATGCGCGTGCGCGGGGTGGAAAGGCGCGGGGTATGCAGCCGCTCGTCCAGCCCGCCCAGATACGGAAAGCCCGGCAGAAAGCCGAGCATATAGATGCGATAGGGCTGGCCGCTGTGCAGGGCGATGACCTCCCGCTCGGTCATGCCCGCGTGCCGGGCCACGAAGGGCAGATCCTCGCCGTAAGCCCCGCCGTAGCAGACGGGGATTTCGACGATTTTGCCCTCCGTTACCGCCGCGGCGGAAATCTGCCGCTCCAGCGCGCGCAGCGTGCCGCAGAGCGCATCGTAATCGGTCAGAAACGGATCGTATTTGACGAGCAGCGAGGCGTAGGCGGGGACGGTTTCCTCCAGACCGCAGATGTGCGCGTGCTCAACCGCTTCCCTGAGCGCGGCAACCTGAGCGCCGGTTTCCGAGCGGATGGCGTTGCCGAGCACGGCCAGAACGCCGCCGACGCCGACGGGGCGCAGTTCCATCATATCACATCCTTACTCAAAAAAGTGCTTGGCCAAAACCGGCCCGAACCAGCGGTCGGAATTGTGCGAATAGCGGAGCGCGTAATCGGTGCACTGGCGCATCAGGCTGAGGATGGAGACGTTCATCTTCAGGTTGAAGCCGTCGATGCCGGGCAGCAGCGAGCCGGTCATGTCGATCATGCCGCTGCGGGCGGCGGTGCGCATGACCTCGGCTTCCATCTCCTCGGTGTGCAGAATGTCGATGTTGCGCAGCAGATACGCCAGCGCGGCCATCAGGCCGTAACAGCCCCAATCGGAGCAGGTCGCGGTGATGATGCTGTCCGTCGTGGACGCGGCCAGAATACCGCCCTTGCAGCCGCAGCTGCACTCGCCGTGCGCGGTGAAGGGCACGAAGGAGCGGATGTGATCGGCGATTTTGCCCATGCCGATTTCATTGCCGAGGTCGCCGATGGCCACGCTCGGCACGCCCTGTGCGCGCAGCTTCTCCCAAAGCGCGAGGCTCTTGGCTTCCAGCGCGGAGACGTCCAGCCCGCCCGCGTTGTGGTAAACGCCGACGTCGTTCGCCCCCGGCGCTTCGATGGAGATGACGGCGGCGGGCATGCCCTGCGCGAGCAGCGCGTCGGCCTCGTCCCCGGCACGGTTGGCATCCTTGGTGAAGCGCTGAACGCCCATGCTCATGGGCAGCTCGAGCACGTCGGCGATATCCTCATAGATGTGCAGCCCGACGACGGCGGCGCAGTTTTTGACGGCCTGCACGCTGTCTTCCGGGCAGACGATGATCGGCTTTGCGCCGAAGGCCAGCACGAGCGCGCGGGCGAGCAGCATGGAGGAAACCATGCCGTCCATCTCCGGCACCTTATGCGGCAGGAGCACAAAGCCCGTCAGGATATAGACCAGATCGCCGGGCTTGACCGCGTCCACGAGCGTCTGCGCGGCGTGCATGGTCAGCGGTTCGCCCGTCGCCTTGCGGCTCCCGGCGTAGAGGATGCGGCAGACGCCGTAGCCCCGCGGATCGAGATTCATCAGGGCATCGAGGTTTTCCCCCACATTTCGTTTTTCCAGTTCATCGCGGTTCATTGCGGCGCCTCCTTGTTGTGTTATGCAAAGATGAACACATTATACATGCACGAAATGGAAAAATCAAGAAGATAAGTGCTTAAAATTGAATTTTTCAAAATCGAATATGTCAAAAATGAAAACAAAGAACAGTAAATGAGCAAATTCGAAATTTTGCGCAAATTCCGATAACGGGCGCGCCTGCCTGACTCCTTCAGTCACGGCTGCGCCGTGCCAGACCTTCGGCGTTCCGCTCGCCTGCCTCCCGCACCGCGGGCGGCAAGCTCCACGCCCTCGAAGAGGGAGCCTTTGGGGGGGTTTTCGGTCTAGGCAATAAATCAAATGGATTTCTCTAAGGTTTCGGCGGTGAAGAGACAATACCTCCCTCTTAGAGGGACGTTTGAAATCGGCGCCGCCTGTGGCAGAATCAGCCGATGAAAACGCCGAAGGTTGGCTGCCGAAAGGCAGACGGAAGGAGAAAAAACGCGCCGCCCGGAAATAAGGCGGCGCGCGATTGGATAGAATGAAGCGGGGGTGAAAATATGCTGCTTGCTTTTGTCCTCTGTCTGGGGTTTGCCGCAATCGTCCTTCTGGCCGTCGCGCTGTGCCGCATCTCCGCGCATGCGGAGGAGATGGAGCGCCGCTGCCGGGAGGAGAAGGATCAGACGAGCTGATATTCGCCGTCGGCCGAGGTGATGATGTCCGTCTTGTAGAACTGGCGGAGCGCGCGGATCATGTAATCCACATCGGCGCAGCCCGCCGTTTCATAGCTGGCGTGCATCGCAAGCTGAGCCAAGCCGATATCCACGGTGTTCATGGATACGTGCGCGTTGGAGAGGTTGCCGAGCGTCGAGCCGCCGGGAATATCCGAGCGGTTGGCGAAGTGCTGAACCGGAACGCCCGCCTTGGCGCAGATTTCCGAAAAAACCGCGTCGGAAACCGCGTCGGTGGTGTATTTCTGGTTGGCGTTGTGCTTGATGACCACGCCGCCGTTCATAACCGTGCGGTTCAGGTCGTCGTATTTCTCCGGGTGGTTGGGGTGGACGGCGTGCGCGTTATCCGCTGAAACCATGAAGCTGGCGGCCAGCGCCGCGCGAACCTGCGCATCCGACAGGCCGAGGGCGCAGAGCGCGCGCGTCAGCACGTCGCCCAGCAGCGTGGAATCCGCGCCCTGTTTGGAGAGACTGCCGACCTCCTCGTTGTCAAACACCGCGCAGACGTTCACATGGCCGGCCGCCGGGGCGGCGATGAACGCGGCGAGGGAGGTATACGCGCACTCCAGATCGTCGATGCGCGGGCAGGAGAAGAATTCCTCGTTCGCGCCCCAGACGCTCGCGGGGGTGCGGTTGTAGAGGAACAGGTCGCAGGCCACGACGTCTTCTTCCTTTGCGCCGGCCTTCGCGGCGATTTCGGCGGCCAGCGCGCCCTTCGCGTCCTTGCCGCCGAAGAGCGGGAGCATGTCCGTCTGCGGGTTGTAGCTGTAGCCGCTGTTGATGTCGCGGTTGAAGTGGATCGGCATGTTCGGAATCAGCGCCGCGTCGCGGTTAAGGTCGATCAGCCGGGTGACCAGCCTGCCGTCCTCCCGCACGAGCGCGCGCCCGGCGATGGAGAGCGGCCGATCAAACCACGTGGACATAATCATCCCGCCGTAGGGCTCCACATCCAGCCGGATGTACGCGCCCGCCGCCTCGCCCTCGGCATGCGCCTTGAGCTTGAAGGTCGGGGAATCGCCGTGGCTGGCGACGATCTGGCAGTGGGTGAAGCCGTTTTCCGGCACGGCGAAGGCGACGAGCGCCGAGCGGTTGCGCGTGACATAATAGCGCCCGCCGGGGAGAATCTCCCAAGCCTCGTGCTCGCTCAAACGGGTGAAGCCCGCCGCGTCCAGCATGTCGCAGGCCTGCTGCGTCGCCTGAAACACCGTCGGGGAATGGGCGACGTAATCAAGAAAGGAAGCGACTTCCTGCTTCATGGTTATCACTCCTCGGACAGGCGCGCGACCATCGCGGCCATCGCGTCTACACTGTTGAAGTTCTCCGGGATGATCTCGGTCGCCGGGATGGAGATGTCGAACTCGTCGTTCAGCGCGCCGATGAGCTGGATGATATCCAGCGAGGAGAGGATGCCGTCGTCGATCAGGGTTTCGCAGGTGTCAAAGTCAACGTCCTCGCCGATGTCTTCGAGGATTTCAAGAATGGTGTCACGCATAGTTGTATTCTCCTTTTTATTGAATTCCTTTAGTTGTTTTGCGCTCGACTCCTTCAGTCGCTTCGCGCTGACTCCCTCGGTCGCTTCGCGCCAGCTCCCTCAAGGAGGGAGCTCTTGGTTGCTGTCCAATAATTGAGTAGCGCTTATTTGTTGTCGATGATAAAACCGATAGGGGAAATCCAAGAACCTCAGGTTCTTGGTGGGGTTTGGGGCAAAGCCCCAAAAAACGTCACTCGTGGTTCAGCGTCCAGCTATGCACGACGTCGCGCGCCAGCCGGTCGCCGGTTTCGCCGCGCAGAATAATGCGCGGCATGTCGCGGCTCAGGAAGAGCGCCGGCCCCTCCGTCACCGAATACGCGCCGATGTTCATAAACGCCAGCACATCGCCCTGTTCGAGGGGATGCAGCTCCGCCTTGCGGACGAGCACATCCGCCGTCGTGCACAGGCTGCCGCACAGCGCCCACGGCTGCATATCGCCCTCGCGCGCGGGTGACTGCTCGATGATCGGCACGCGCATGCCCATGTTGCCGCCGAGATAGTTGACGTGGTGAATACCGCCGTCCACAATGGCGTAGGCCGTGCCGCCGTTCACCTTGGTATCGACCACGCGGGTCAGGTACGCGCCGCATTCGGAGGCGAAGAAGCGCCCCATTTCAATCGTCAGTTCGCAATGTGCGGCCAGCGCGGCCAGATCGGGAGCCAATTCGCGAATCGGCGCGAGCGTGTCGCTGTGATCCTCGTGGCTGAAATACGGGAAATACAGGCCGGGACCGTATTCCACGCGGACGGTTTCCATGCCGTATTCCGCTTTCAGCCGGTCGGCCAGCGCGCAGAGCATGGCAAGCTCCTTGCGCTGCCCATCCAGCTTTTTGCGCTGGGTGCCGGAAAAATAGTGAACGCCCTCGATGCGAATACCGGGGGTGGCGGCGCGACGGTCGAGCGCGGCGAAGAAATCCCGCTCGTCCATGCCGAACTGAGAACCCGCCGTCAGCCGCAGCAGCACGGGGTAAACCCTGCCGCGCGAGCGCGCGGCCTCGTCGATCAGGCGAACGTGCAGCGGGGATTCGCAGGTGAAGCGCGTCACGCCCAAATCCATGGCGCGTTCCACGTCCGCCCTCGTCTTGTTCACGCCGGAAAAGAGCACCATGTCGGGGGAAACGCCCTGCTGACGGCAGATTTCCAGCTCGCCGGGGCTGCATACCTCGAGCATGCCGACCAGACGGCGCATCGCCGGAATGAGAAACGGGTTCGCCTTGATGGAATAGCAGAGGCGGATATCTTCGGGCACGATGGCGCGCACGGCTTTCATGCGGCGCGCGAGCTGCACCTCGTCAAAGACGAAGCACGGCGTGCCGAAGCGCTCTGCGACGGAAAAGAGGTTATCCATGTCGAGCCTCCTTTTTGGCGGCCTTTGCGGCGGCGTACCGCTCCAGCAGCGCGGCGCGGTCGATCTTGCCGTTTTTGTTGAGCGGCATCGTGTCCACCTGCATGAAGAGGTTGGGGATCATGTAGCCCGGCAGAATCTCGCGCAGCGCGCCGGTGATGGCGGCCTTGTCCGCCTCGCCGGTGTAGAAAGCGAGAATCTTGCCCTTGTCCGCCAGATAGGCGCACAGCGTGCGCTCCACGCCGGGCACGGCGGTCATCTGCACCTCGATTTCGCTCAGCTCGATGCGGTGCCCCATGTGCTTGATCTGGAAATCCTTTCGGGAGACATAGACCATTTCGCCGCGCTCGTTGACCCGCACGAGGTCGCCGGTGCGATAGATCGGCTCGATATAGGCATGGTTGAGCGGGTTTTGGGTGAAACTGGCGGCGGTGCGCTCCGCGTCTTTATAGTAGCCCAGCGCGACGGAGGTGCCGCTGACGCACAGCTCGCCGATTTCGCCGGGCTTGACGGCCTCGCCGCCGTCCGGCGTGAGCAGCAGGATGCGCTCGTTTTTGAACGGCACGCCGATGGGGAGCGATTCGTTTTCGGCAAACTCGCGATCCACGACGTAATAGGTGCAGTTGCAGGTGATCTCTGTCGGGCCGTAGAGGTTGACGTACTGCACATCCGGCAGGTATTTTTGCAGCTTGTGCAGGTGCTTGATCGGCATGACCTCGCCCGAAAAGAGGATCGCGCGCAGCGTCGTCGGGGTTTTATAGGCCAGCGCGTTCATCGTCGTCAGGAAGCAGAGCGCGCTGACCGCCCAGACCATCAGCGTCACGCCGCGGTCGCAGAGAAAATCCATCAGCTTCGTCGGGTTGGTGAAATACGCCGTCGGCACAATCTCCACCCGCGCACCGGTAAACAGGCCGCTGTAAATATCCTTGACGGATACGTCGAAATCAAACGGCGCCTGATTGGCCAGCACGTCCTTTTCCGTGATGGCGAACGTCTCCGCAAAGCAGGGGATGAATTCGCACACGTTGCGGTGGCAGACGACCACGCCCTTCGGCGTGCCGGTCGAGCCACTGGTGAAATTGACGTAGAGCGGGTCTGCGTCGATCATCTGCGCGCGGACAGCGGCCAGCGCGGGCGCGTCGGGCGGCGTTTCTTCCAGCTCCTCGATGAGCAGGATGCGCGCGGGCGGCTCGATGCCCTCAAGCTGAGCCAGATGCGCCCTGTCGGTGACGACGATGGGCGTATCCAGCGTTTCGAGCATCGCGCGGACGCGCGGCGCGGGGTGGCGCAGGTTGAGCTGGGCATATGCACACCCGGCATAGACCGCGCCCATGAAGCCCACGACGGTCTCCACGTCCTTGTCCATATAAAAGCCGACGACGCTGCGCGGCGATACGAGCGGAATCAGCGCGGCGGCGACGCTTTGCGCGCGGCGGACGAGCGCGGAAAAGCTCACTTCGGTCTGCTCGTCGGCAAAGGCGATTTTTTCAGGCAGACGCGCAGCGGTCTGCTCCAGAGCATCTAAAATCAGGTTGTTCATGGTTGTATTCCTCAAATGCGGCATGGCGCTTTGGAAAGAGTTTGGCTGCCAAAGGCAGACGAAAGGGAAAAAGGCGGAACGCACAGAAAGCGCGTTCCGCCATGCGTTATTCCATTATACCCGATTGCGCCTCAAGATTCAACCCTCGGCGAGCGCTCGGAGAGGTCATACCAGACGGAAACGGCGTTCTCCTGCCCCTTCGGCACGGCGTAAACGCGCAGGGTTTCGCCATCCGGCACGAGCGCGGCGGGGAGCGTGTCGCTTTCGCCGTCATCAAGCAGCGTGGTTTCCGTGCCGTCCGCCGCGACGGAGACGAACCGATACTGCGGCGTGACGAGCGTGCCGCGGTTGCAATCGGCGATGTAGACGCCCTCGCCGACGCTCAGCCAGACGTTGGTGATGCGGTCGATGGAGGCCAGATACTGCGCCTGATCCGCGTAGAACCAGCCGGAAACATCCTCGCCGCTCGTGTAGGCGTTGAAGAAACGGGCGAAGAACGCGCTGAACAGATCCGCGCCCGTTCCGTTCATGTGATAGAGGTCGTAATAATACCCGTCGAGGTTTTGCAGATATTCCGCCTTGGCATATTGGAAATTAAAGCAGGGGATATCGTTTTCCCGGCAGTAGCGCATCAGGCTTTCGCCGTAGGGCAGAAAGCCCGGCTCGGCCAGCGCGTGTGCCGTCAGGTTGGGGGAGAGGACGACGATCAGATGACTGCCCTTCTCCGTGCAGAGCGCCTTGTAGCGCGCCAGAAACGCTTTGGAAGCGTCGAACAGCTCGCAGGGATAGCCGGGGTCCGGCTCGCGCAGCACCGTCTCGCGGATGAGCGTTTCGGCGCTCTCGCCGCTGGTGTGGCGCAGGAAGCCGCCGCCCGCATAGGCGACGGTGGAATCCATCGTCGGCTTCAGGCGCACGTATTCTCTTTGGGCGTTCAGGCGCAGCGCGACGGTCTTGACCACGTCGGCGGGCGACTGTGCGCCGAATTCCCGGAACAGGAACAGGCGGTTGAGGTAGTCGCCGTCCTCGCGGCAGGCGTCCATGAAATATGTCAGCCGGTTTTGAACGCCGCTGAGGAAGGGCGACAGCTTGAAAAAGGCGTTGGGGTCTTCCTTGGCGGTGTTGAAATTATACGGCTCGACGACCAGCACGGTGTATTCCGGACTGTTTTGGCGATACAGCTCGCGGGTCAGCGCCAGCTCACCCTGCAAAGAAAGCCCCGGAACGGCGGCGGAAAACGCCTTCCGCCCCGTCTGCTCGCTGATGAGCGCGGCGTTGAAGTGGTCGCGCACGATGGAGGAACCGACGACCGCCAGCTCGATATCCCGGCTGTTTTTCAGCTCGTCCATCATCAGCGCGACGAAGGTATCCGTCTGGATCAGGCAGGTGTTCGCGAAGGCGACCGCCAGCGCGAGCACGAGAAAAAACGCGGCGAACCGAAGGAAAGGCCGAATGTTTGTACGCACGAAAAGAAACCTCCCGAAAATCAAACCTGCAAGCAGGGCTCTTCGTCTATGCCGGGGCGGAAATCAAAGTACAGCGACGGGTCGTCCGCGCCGCCCTGCGCGCGGGCATAGACGCGGATGCATTGCCCCGTCAGCGCGCCCTTGTCGCAGGCGAGAATGCCCTCGGCCTGCCAATCCGTCAGCGGGGTCTCCGCGCCCGTCGCCTCATCCCGCAGGAAGAAGCGGTATTCCGGCGCGACGCTCGGGCCGTGGTTGCAGTTGGCCGCATACACGTCGCGCGCGCCGTTTTCGCTGGCGGCGGCGACGGCCTGACGGCTCTGCGCCCATGCGCCGTTCCATTCTCCCTCGGGGAAGTAGGTCTGAATCCAGCAGTTGGTGATGAACGAGACGGAGCTGAAATAGGCCCACCTGTCGGCGTAGAACCAGTCGCTCGTATCCTCTCCGGCGAGATACGCCTTAAAGAATTTGCAGAAGGACGCGCTGAAAATATCCGCGCCCTCGCCGACCATATGATACAGATCGAAATAATATTGATCGGTTTCGCGGGGATACAGCTCCGGCTTCGCGTAGGAGAAATTGACGCAGGGCATGTCGTTTTCCCCGCAGAAGCGCGTCAGCGCGTCGGCGTAATCCAGAAAGCCCGGAATGGCGAGGTTGTGCGCCGTCATGTTGGGATAGATGAAGACCAGCAGCTTGGAGCCCTTCTGCGCGACGAGGTCGCGGTATTCCAGCAGCATCTCCCGCGTTTGCGGCAGAAGGTCATAGACGTAGCCCGTGTATTCGCGGATGATCTGTTGGCGAACCATTTTCGTGGCGCGCTCGTCGGTGTCGCAGCGCGAATAGCCGCTGCCCATATAGGTCATGCGCGGGTCGAGCGTCGGGCGGATCTTTTCATAGGTCTGGAACGGCCGCAGGTGCATGCCGACGGTCTCCATGAACTCGCCGAACGAATCGACGGCGTAATCGCGGAACATGAACGCGCGATCGACGTACCAGCCGTCCTCCTTGGCGACGCTGTAATAATAGCGGAGCTGCTCAAACGGGGAGGAGAGGAAGGGCAGCAGATCGTATTGCCCCTCGATGCCCTCCCTGGCGCTGTCCACGGTGAACGGCTCGATGACCAGTATCGTCCATTCCGGGCTGTTTTTGCGGTACAGCTCGCGGGTCGAGGCGATGTTGCCCTGCAGCATGCCGCAGGGAATGCCGAGGGCAAAGCAGGTCTTGCCGATTTCCTTTGAAATCATGTCGGCGTTGAAGTGGTCGCGCACAATGGAGGAACCGACGAACGCCACCTCGATGTCGCTGCGTGCCTTGACCTCCGCCATGGTCAGCGCGGCATAGATATCGGTTTTGATGCAGAATGTATTGGCAAACGCCACGATGAGCGCAAGCCCCAGCAGGAAAGCAGCGAGCCGGAGCAGGCCGCGAAAGGTTGGATGTTTCAATTTGCCGCCTCCACCATCAGAATACCGCGTACATAAAGCCGGAAGCGGCGACGTTCGAGCCGCCGAAGGTTGCCAGCACGAAGAAAATGAACGCATAGAGCACCGCCCAGCGCAGCGCCAGCGGGCGGGAGAGCACGAAATCGCGGATCTTCACGCCGCGCTCCTGCATGAGGGAGACGACAAAGAGAATGATCGTCGCGACGAGCAGGATGCGGTAATCCTTGGCCGCCAGGCCGAGGGTATCCAGCGTGCCGTCAAAGAGCTGCCGCGCGTTGAAGGCGAAGAACGTCTTATGCAGCATGGCAAACGCATCACAGACGCGGACGCAGCGGTCAAAATACCAGCCGATGTTCACGACGAGGAACGTGCGCAGAATCCGGAACACGTGAAAGCCGCCGGAAGCCGTCAGCCGCGGCAGGCGGTCGTTCATCCGCTTATAGACCGGCTCGACCAGCGCGGTGAACGCGAGAATCACGCCGTTATACAGCCCCCAGAGCACATAATTCATCTGCGCGCCGTGCCAGATGCCCACCAGCAGAAACACCAGAATGTTGCCCAGCGCGGCGGGCAGGGCGCGGGCGATGTGCGTGCCGGCCTTTTTCTTGAGCGCCTTGCTCATGCGGGAAACCGGGCGGGTCAGCGCGAAGGGATAGAACACGTAATCGCGCATCCACGCGCCCAGACTGATGTGCCAGCGCCGCCAGAAATCGCCGAGGGAGACGGAGAAATACGGCCGCTTGAAGTTCGGCGCAAGCTGTATGCCGAAGAGCTGGGCGATGCCCGTCACCAGATCGATGCCGCCGGAAAAATCCGCGTATTGCTGGAGGGAGTAAAACAGCACACCGACGACGATGACCGCGCCGCCGTAGGCGCTCTGGTTGCCGAAAACCGCTTCCACCAGCGACAGGGCACGGTCGGCGATCACCTTTTTCTTGAACCAGCCCCAGAGCATCAGCAGCAGGCCGCGCTCGATACCGTCAAGGTCGAAGCGGTGCGGCGTGACGAGCTGGTTTTCGAGCTGGTCAAAGCGCGCAATCGGCCCCTGAATCAACTGCGGGAAGAAGGAGACGAACAGCGCGAACTTTGCCGGGTTCTTCTCCGGGGCGTATTTGCCGTTGTAGACGTCGATCAGGTAGCCCATCGACTGAAAGGTATAAAAGCTGATGCCCAGCGGCAGAACCAGCCCCAGCGACGGCGCGCTGCCGCCCAGCAGCGACGCGCCCCACGCCATCACGGGGTTCAGATACTTGAGCACGGCCAGCACGCCGAAATTCAGCAGCAGCACCGCGAAAAACCAGACGCGCTGGCGCGAGCGCGTCCTGGCCTTTTGAGCCTTTTTCGCCTCGGCGGTCAGCTCGGCCTTGTGCGCACGCAGGTAGGCCTTTCCGCTTTCGCCGACGCGGGCGATGACCAGCGCGCCCGCCCATGTCGTCAGCGTCGTCAGGGCGATGAAGGGCAGGGCGGACAGGCCGCAGGTCAGATAAAACCCGTAGCTGAGCAGCAGCAGCAGCACCCAGCGCAGGCGCAGCGGGCAGACGTAATACAGCGCCGCGCCGACAAAGGCGACAGCCAGCAGGACGGTAAGCGACATGACAGTTTCCTCTCTTTATCCAATGAAAAATCAGGGCAAATCAATCCAATTTATAACTATATCATGGGCGATTCGGAGTGTCAAGAAAAGCCGGATAAAAAAATGAATTGTCATCCTCCCCGCGCGATGCTATAATAAAGTAATATGGGACAAAATCATCGGAGGAATCGACATGCTCACAAGGAAATCGCCCTTCGCGCAGGGGGAAAACGACAGAACGATCATGCAGGACGGCTTCAGCGCGCCGGTGGAAAGCGCGCCGCGTCAGCGCTTTTCCTCGGCCTGCGCGATGGTCGGGCGGCGCGTGATGGATTTTTCCGATAACGGGGATGGAACGTTGACCGCCGTGCGCTGCGTGGATCGGCAGGCGGATGATCTGGATATCCAGTTCGAGGCGGGCGCGTGCCCGGTGGTGGCCATCGCGCCGCGCGCGTTCGAGGGCTGCGCCGCGCTGCGCCGGGTCATCCTGCCGGAGAGCCTGCGGCAGATCGGCGAAATGGCGTTTTCCGGCTGCTCGCATCTGCGGCTGCTGACCATCCCCGGCGGGGTGCAGCGCGTGGGCACGCTGGCCTTCGCCAAATGCAGCCAGCTCGAACGGGTGCGCATCGAGCCGGGCGTCGTGCAGCTTGGGCCGAGCTGCTTTTCCAAATGCGCGGCGCTCAAGCGGGTGGAAATGCCCGCTAGCGTCACGCAGATCGGCGGCGGCGCGTTCTTTGGGTGCAGCAGGGAGCTGAGGCTCTACGGCGCGGAGGATGCGCCCGCGGCGCAGTACGCCCGGCTTAACGGGCTGACGTTCGATTTCCAGAGCTGGAAGGACGACGAGGAGCTCGTGCTCCGCGAGGAGGAGGACGGCACGCTGACCGTTTTGGGCGCGCGGCAGACCGCGCCGCACCGCATCGAAATTCCGACGGAAATCTGCGGCAGGCGCGTGGCGGCGATTGCGCCGAAGGCATTTTTTGCCAGCGGCACGCTGGAGCAGCTCGTCGTGGGCGGCGGCGTTCGCGAAATCGGCGAGAGCGCGTTCTTCGGCTGCCGCCAGCTCGTCAGCGTCAGCTTTGAGCGCGGGCTGGAGCAATTAAAGGACAGCGCTTTCGCCGGGTGCGAGAGCCTGACGCAGGTGACGCTGCCTTGGGGCACGAGCGCGGTCGGGCGCATGGCGTTTTTCGGCTGCACAAGGCTCTCGTTTGTCAAAATGCCGACGACGACGCGCGTTTCGGATTTCGCTTTCGACGGCTGCGCGCCGGGGATTCGGGTGTTCGGCGGCGTTTACGCGGGCAGGATGAACCCGATCAGCGAATAAAGTCGAAAAAAACGAACGAAAAAAGAATATTGCGACGAGAGGCTGTCAAGCCGATAAGACCGGGATTATAAGAACGGTCTGGATTGAGCTTGACGGCCTTTTTTTATCGGTTGGAAAGCGGAGGAAAAAGCGTATAGAGAACGCCTTTCGCGCTCAAACTGGTATAAACGGCAGCGGAGGCGAGAGCATGAGGGCGAAATGGACGGATTTGGCCGTGGAGGCGGCGGGCGGCGAGCTGCGCGAGGGCGGCCTGTCGCGCACGGTCGTGAAGGTGGAGGACGAGGCGAGCGCGCGGAGGCTGGGCAGGCCGATGGGCACCTATGTCACGCTGGCCTGCGAGCAGGCGCTGACGGTTTCGCTGGAAACGCGGCGCGCGCTGGCGGCGGAGCTGGCGAAGACCCTTCGCGACATGCTGCCCGAGGACATGAAAACGGCGCTGGTCGTCGGGCTGGGCAACCGCAGCGTCACGCCGGATTCCCTCGGCCCGCGCACGGCGGAGCGCGTGCTGGTGACGCGGCATATCGGCGACAGCCTGCCGTGGGGCGCGGAGATGAACAGCGTCTGCGCCGCCGCGCCGGGGGTGCTCGGCGTGACGGGCATGGAGACAGCGGAGATTCTGCGCGGCATGGTCGCCCATGTCAGGCCGGACGCGGTGATCGCCGTGGACGCGCTGGCCGCGCGCAGCTCCAAGCGCATCGCCTCAACGATCCAGATTGCGGATACGGGCATCACGCCGGGCTCGGGCGTGGGCAACCACCGAAAGGCGCTCGACCGGGAGACGCTCGGCGTGCCCGTCGTCGCGGTGGGCGTGCCGCTGGTGGTGTATGCCTCGACCATCGCCGCCGACGCGCTCTGCGCGCTGGGCGAAGGCGAGGTGGAGGAGGAACGCATCGCGGCCTGCGTGGAGCGCGTGGTTTCCGAAAAGCTGGGGGAGATGATCGTCACCCCGCGCGAGGTGGACGCGCTGGTGGAACGCATGGCCGGTGTGCTGGCCGACGGAATCAATCAGGCGCTGCATCCGCGGCTGAGCCGGGATGAAATCGCGCAGATGATGGCGCAGTAAGGGAGGAGAGCCATGAAAAGGAAAATGGGATGGGCGGCGCTGATGATCTTGTCTTTGCTGCCGGGGCTGGCAAAGGCCGACGACACGCCGATGGAGGCGGAAGCGCCGATTGCGCTGACCAGCCCGAGCGCGATTCTCTGCGAGGCCTCGACCGGGCGGGTCGTCTTTGAAAAGAACGCGGACGAGCGCCGTCCGGTCGCCAGCGTCAACAAGGTGATGACAATTCTGCTGACGCTGGAGGCGCTGGACGAGGGGCGCGTGTCCGCGCAGGATCAGGTGACCGTCTCCCCGCGCGCGGCGAGCATGGGCGGCAGTCAGGCGTTTCTCGACGCGGGCGAGCGCTATCCGCTCGGCGAGCTGCTCAAGACCGTGATCGTCGCCAGCGCCAACGATTCGGCCGTCGCCCTCGCGGAGCACCTCGCCGGGGCGGAGGAAGCGTTTGTGAAGCTGATGAACGCGCGCGCCGATGAACTGGGGCTCCAAAACACGCATTACGTCAACTGCACCGGCCTGCCCGCGCCCGATCACTATACCACCGCGCGGGACGTGGCGAAGCTGAGCGCGCAGCTCGATCTGCATCCGCTGTATTACCGCTACTCGACGATCTGGATGGATGAGATCCGGCACCGCGGCGGGCGCGTGACCGCGCTGACGAACACGAACCGGCTGGTTCGGTTTTACCCCGGCTGCGACGGCTATAAGACCGGCTCGACCAACGAGGCGCGCTACTGCATCAGCGCGACGGCCAAAAAGGACGGCATGCGGCTGATCGCCGTCGTGCTCGGCACACCCGCCGGGCAGACGCGCTTTGACGAGGCGCGCGCCATGCTGGAATACGGCTTTGCGAACGTGAAGCTGGTGACGCCCATCGCGCAGGGACAGCCGCTGGATATGACGGTGCCCGTCCGCCTCGGCGGGCGGGATCGGGTTTCGGTGGTCAGCGGCGGCACGTGCAGCCTGCTCGAAAAGCGAGGCGAGAAAAACGCGCTCTCGCTGGAGGCGGCGCTCGTCGAGCGGGTGAACGCGCCGGTTTACGCGGGCGACGTGCTGGGGGAAATCCGCGTCAGGCGGGACGGCGAGGTGGTGGCGGTTGTGCCCGCCGTTGCCGGGGAGGACGTGCAGCTTCCCGGCATGGTGGACGCGCTGATTCGGATTCGCGACCATTTTATGCTGACCGGGGCTTGACAATCGGAAAATGCCGTGCAATACTCTGAAGTATTAAAAAGCAAAAGAGGGATTGCCATGAATCCAAATGAAAATCCGGCGCCCAAGCGCGAGAACTTCGCTTCTCGATTGGGCTTTCTGCTCGTCAGCGCGGGCTGCGCGATCGGCATCGGCAACGTTTGGCGCTTTCCGACGGTCGCGGGGCAGAACGGCGGCGGCGTATTCGTGCTGTTTTACCTGATCTTCCTGCTGGCGATGGGCGTTCCAGTGCTGACCATGGAGCTGGCCGTCGGCCGCGCGGGGCACGGAACGGCGACACAGGCGTATCGCGCGCTGGAAAAGCGGGGCGCGAAGTGGCATCTGCACGGCTATCTCTGCCTGCTTGGCTGCTGCATGCTGATGATGTATTACACCACGGTCAGCGGCTGGATGCTCAGCTATTTCTTCAAATTTCTGACCAGCGCGTTCAGCGGCCTGAGCGGCGACGCGGTTTCCGGCGTTTTTGGGCGGATGCTGGAAAGCCCCGGCGAGATGGGCGGCTACATGGCGCTGACCGTCGTGCTCGGCTTTGCGATTTGCAGCTTTGGCCTGCAAAACGGCGTGGAGCGCATCACCAAGGGGATGATGTGCGCGCTGATTGTGCTGATTGCCGTGCTGGCCGTGCACAGCTTCACCCTCTCCGGCGCGAAGGACGGGCTTGCGTTCTTCCTTCTGCCCGATTGGAGCCGCGCTGTGGAGCAGGGAATCGGCAGCGTTCTCGTTGCGGCGATGAATCAGGCGTTCTTCACGCTCAGCCTCGGCATCGGCGCGATGGAGATCTTCGGCAGCTACATGAACCGCGACCATACGCTGACCAGCGAGGCCGTGCGCATCTGCGCGCTGGATACGTTTGTGGCGGTCAGCGCGGGTCTGATTATCTTCCCGGCCTGCTTTTCCTACGGCGTTTCGCCGGATGCGGGGCCGAGCCTCATCTTCATCACCCTGCCGAACGTCTTCACCGGCATGGCGGGCGGCCGCATGTGGGGCACGCTGTTCTTCCTGTTTATGACGTTCGCCAGCTTCACAACGGTCGTCGCGGTGTTTGAAAACATCATCGCCAGCGCCATGGAGCTGTTTCACATCGAGCGCTGCCGCGCGTGCGTGCTCGGCACGGCGTTCATCCTGCTGGCGAGCGCGCCGTGCGTGCTGGGCTTCAACCTGTGGAGCGGCTTCCAGCCGCTGGGCGCGGGCAGCACCGTGCTCGACGGCGAGGATTTCATCGTCTCCAACCTGCTGCTCCCGTTCGGCAGTCTGGTGTACCTGCTCTTCTGCGTGACGAAATGGGGCTGGGGCTTTGACCGCTATCTGGAGGAAGCCAACGCGGGCGAGGGGATTCGCCTGCCGCGCGCGCTCAAGCCGCTGCTGCAAGTCGTCCTGCCGATTCTGATTGTGCTGATTATCGTGCAGGGATTGATCTGATCGTATAAAACGGCGGAGTCTGTCGAGCGAATAAACCTGATCTTTCAAAAACAAAGCTGAGTATTTTTGCCCGAAGGATTCCAAAGGGCGACCGGAAAGCCCTTTGGTGGGGCGATGGGGCAAAGCCCCATATTCAAAAAGTGCTTAGGCGGTTGTTTTCTGAAATGTTTGGTTTACGCTCGACAGACTCCGTTTTTTGCACGCAAAAAAAGCGCCCCTCTTGCGAGAAACGCTTGATTTCGCTTTGCTTCTTACTCAGCGGTGTAGGGCAGCAGCGCGATGGCACGGGCGCGCTTGATGGCCTCGGAAAGCTGACGCTGATGCTTGGCGCAGTTGCCGCTCATACGGCGGGGCATGATCTTGCCGCGCTCGTTGATGTTGCGGCGCATACGGGAGTTCACATCACGGAACTCCTTGTAGTCGATGTATTCAATCTTATCGACACAGAACGCACAAACCTTGCGGCGCGGCTTACGGCCGCGCGGACGGCGTGCTCCACGATCTTCAGACATGGAAGTTCTCCTTTCTTCACCAGCAGGGCTGGCTTTGCAAATTGATCTCGGACTTAAAAGGGCAGTTCATCGTCATCCACCTGCGTGAACCCGGCGTCTGCGGGGGCGTAGGCCGGAGCCTGCGCGCGCGGCGCGGCGGGAGCGGCAGGGGCTTGGTGATAATCGCCGGAAGGGGCGCCGCTGCTCTGGTTGGCGGAAAGGAACTCGACCTCGTCGGCGACGATATCAAACGCGCTGCGCTTGCTGCCGTCCTGCGCCTCGTAGGTGCGGGTCTGGATGGAGCCGGTCACGGCCACCTTCCTTCCCTTGGTCAGATAGCGGCCGCAGAGCTCGGCGAGCTGGCGCCAGGCGACGATGTTGAGAAAATCCGTTTCCTGCTGGCCGGTCTGCGCGTTGCGAAAGCGGCGATTGACCGCGATGCTGAAGTTGCAAACCGGAACGCCGGACTGGGTAGATCTCATTTCAGGGTCGCGGGTCAGATTGCCGATCAGAAAAACCTTATTCATATGACTCTGTTTCCTCTACTGCTTCACGAAGTTGCCTTCGTTCAGTTGGCGATGTTTCGCTTACGCCTGCTCGGCGGGAGCGGCCTCGGCCTGGGTCTCCTCGCTCACGGGAGCGACGCGAACCGGGCGCGGCTTCACGCTGCTCTTCTTCTCAAGCAGCTTGACGATCTGAGAACGGATGACGTTCTCGTTGATGCCGAGATTACGGGAGAGCTCCTTGGGCAGCTCGGAAGCGCCGTTGAAAGCGACATACACGTAATAACCTTCGGTCTTGTAGTCGATGGCGTAGGCCAGGCGGCGCTTGCCCCACTCCTCAACCTTGACAACCTCGCCGCCGTTGGCAGCGATGATACCGTTGAACTTCTCGATCAGCTCCTTGCGGGCAGCCTCCTCGACGTTGGTATCAATGATGTAGATCAGTTCGTACTTATTCATGATCCTTTCACCTCCTTTTGGACTCTGGCTCTGCAATTTTGCATGCAGAACAAGGATGTGCCAGTTATGTATGATAGCACAGGAATCGCGAAAAAGCAAGCGGTTTCCGCGGATTTTTTCCGAAAATGCGGAAATTTGCGCAAAACGCGCCCAACCGGCCGGAATCGGGGAATCCTTTGGGCGGGGCGAAGAAAGCGGCCAAAACCCTTGACGAACCAAGCGATTAAGGGTATAATTGCTCGGATAGTCTGTTTCAACTGATCCCCGTGGGTTTTAAGTAGAGGAAAGTAAAAGAAGTTATGTTTGTCGATCAGGTTAAAATCACCGCGAAGGCCGGCAACGGCGGCAACGGCGCGGTCTCCTTCCATCGCGAAAAATTTGTGCAGAACGGCGGCCCGGACGGCGGCGACGGCGGCAACGGCGGCGACATTGTGCTGCTCGCCGACCCGAACATGCACACGCTGATGGATTTCCGCTATAAGCGCAAATACACCGCCGACAACGGCGAAAACGGCGCGGCGGCGCTCTGCCGCGGCAAGAGCGCCAAGGATCTCATCATCAAAGTGCCGGTTGGCACGACGGTGCGTCTGGTTTCCGACGGCCGTTTGGTGGCCGATATGCACGAGGCGGGGCAGGAACACATCCTGCTCAAGGGCGGCCGCGGCGGCTGGGGCAACGCGCACTTCGCCACGCCGACCCGTCAGGCGCCGAACTTCGCCAAGCCTGGCCAGAAATGCGAGATCACCGAGTTTGAGCTGGAGCTCAAGAGCATCGCGGACGTCGGCCTTGTCGGCTACCCGAACGTCGGCAAGAGCACGATTCTCTCCGTCGTGACGGCGGCGCGCCCGAAGATTGCGAATTATCATTTCACCACGCTGGCCCCGAATCTGGGCATCTGCCGCCAATACGGCACGGATTTCGTCATGGCGGATATCCCCGGTCTGGTGGAGGGCGCGAGCGACGGCGTGGGGCTGGGTATCCGCTTCCTGCGCCATGTGGAGCGCACGCGCCTGCTGGTGCATGTGGTGGATATCGCGGGCAGCGAGGGGCGCGACCCGGTCGAGGATTTCGAGCACATCTGCGACGAGCTGGTGGCCTACGGCGATTTGGCCGAGCGGCCGCAGATCGTCGCCGCCAACAAGATGGATCTGCCGGGTGCGGAGGAGAACCTCGAACGCCTCAAAAAGCACCTCAAGGGCACGGACATCGAGGTTTATCCGGTTTCCGCCGCGACGCAGCAGGGCTTTGACGCGCTGATGGGCGCGATTGTGCGCATCCTGCCGACCCTGCCGGATCGCCGCGTCTTTGAGGAAGAGCTGCCGGTGGAGACCGCCGAACAGGCGCCGTTCGCCATCGAAAAGGACGGCGGCTATTACGTCGTTTCCGGCCCGGCGATGGAGCAGCTCATCGACTCGGTCAACTTCACCGATCAGGAATCGCTCAACTATTTCCATCGCACCCTGCGCAGCCGCGGCGTGATCGACGCGCTGCGCGCGGCGGGCGCGAAGGAAGGCGACAGCGTCGTCATCGGCGATATGGAATTCGACTTTGTGGAATAAACGCCTTCCGTCACGATAAAGCATGAAAGGATGCTTTCTTAAAGGATGCTTTTTTAAGAGAAAGCGGGCTGAAGGCGATAAAGAAAGGATAGCTTATGACGAGTAAACAGCGCGCGTATCTGCGCAGTTTGGCCAACACCATGGAGCCGATCATCCATGTCGGCAAGGATGGCGTGAACGAAAACATGATCAAGCAGGCTTCCGACGCGCTCGAAGCGCGGGAGCTGATTAAGGGCACGGTTTTGCAGAACAGCCCGATGAGCGCCCGCGACGCGATTGCCGCCCTCTGCGAGGGCACGAACGCCGAGCCGGTGCAGTGCATCGGCAGCCGCTTCGTGATCTACCGCGCGCGGGAAAAAGACCCGAAGATCGTGCTTCCGTAAGGAAAAAAGAACCAAATCAATAAAGCAAGGCTGTCAAGCAAATAAACCTGATATTTCAAAAAACTAAGTGTTTTTGCCCGAAGGTTTCCAAAGGGCGACCGGAAAGCCCTTTGGTGGGGCGATGGGGCAAAGCCCCATATTCAAACAACGCTTAGAGATTTACTTTTTGAAATGCTTGGTTTAAGTATGACAGCCTTGTTTTATTTGCAAAGTATTATTTTGGGGCGGACTTTACCGCCGCGACAATGCCTCCGCAGATCATCAGCGCGCCGAGAATAAAGCTGGGGGTGACGGTTTCGTGCAGAAACAGCACGCCCAAAATCGCGGAGACGAGCGGCTGCATCGGGTAAAACATGGAGCAAAAGCTCGCGTCCATCACCCGCAGGCTGTAATTCCAGAGCGAATGGGTCACGGCGGTGCCGAAAATGCCCATGTACAGCACGGCGAGGACGCTTTGCACCGAAAAGGAGCAGGCGGCGCTTTGCAGCTCGATCAAAGACCATGCGCCGGTCAGGGGCAGGGCGCAGCAAATCGCAATCAGCGCGATCTGCATCGGATCGTAGCGGCCGCTGATGCGGCGAATGATGATCGAGGCGGTGGACCAGAGGAAGACGCTGACCAGCATCATCAATACACCGGCGGCGTCCGCCGTGCCGCCCACGCCGACGATGACCACCACGCCGAGCATGGAGAGCGCGACGCAGGCGATTTTGGACAGGGTGATGCGCTCGTGCAGAAAGAGCGCGGCGAGAATCGGGATGAAGATGGGGTTCATCGCGCCCAGCAGCGAGGAGAGCGAGCCGGTCAGCCGATTGATCCCCAGCATTTGCAGGCAGAAGCTGGCGAAATACCCGGTGAAGCCGATGGCAAAGAGAATCGGCCAGTCGCGCCTGTCCACGGGCTTCAGCGCCCTGCGCAGGCGCAAAACGAGCAGGAGCGCCGGGATAGAAACCAGATAGCGCAGCGCGAGAAGCGTCACCGGGGGAATGGTGCGCAGCGCGACCTTGGAGACGACGTATTGGCTGCCCCAGAGGATGAAAGCGGTGAACAGGGGAATCAGGCGGCGCTTGTTCATATGAAAGCCTCACTTTGATAAGCGAATCCCGCCGCGCGGCGCTGAGGGCGCGCGCCTTTTCGGAATCCGCGTCTTTCTTCCTATTATAATTGAAGCGGGCGGCGTTGTATAGTTCAAAATGCGCGAAGGAGGATGGAAATGCCGAAATTTGCAAGCACAATCAAAAAGAACGATTTTTTGGTGAAATTGGGCAATGAATTGCAGCTGACTGCAAAATAGAAGTCGCAAAGTGAAAAATATTCATTGCAAAAGTGAAGAAAACTGAAAGAATTCGCTTGTTTTGACGGGATGATTGCGGTATAATACCACCTATCAACGGCGGGGACCCAAAAGCCCCCGGCGAATTTCATGAATCCTGTATAGGGGGAATTGACATGAAGAAGTTGCTTGCTGCGGCCGTTGCCGCCGCGATGACGATGACCGCGACCTTCGCGATGGCGGATGGCGCGATCAAGATTGGCGAAATCGGCCCGCTGACCGGCGCGGCCGCGATTTATGGCACGGCTGTCGCCAACGGCGCGCAGATCGCCATCGACGAGCTGAACGCGCTGGGCGGCCAGCAGTATGAGCTGAACGCGCAGGACGACGAGGCGGACGCGGAGAAATCCGTCAACGCTTACAACAACCTGCTCGACTGGGGCGCGCAGATGATGCTCGCGACCGTCACCACCAACCCCTGCATCGCCGTCGGTGCGCAGGCGTATGAGGATCGCGTCTTCATGCTCACGCCGTCCGCCTCTTCTTCGGATGTTACCGCCGATAAGGACAACGTGTATCAGGTCTGCTTCACCGACCCGGCGCAGGGCACCGCTTCCGCGCAGTACATCGCCGAGCACAAGCTGGCTGAGAAGGTCGCCGTGATCTACAACAACGCCGACGCATATTCCACCGGCGTCTACCAGACCTTCGACGCGGAGGCCAAGAAGCTGGGGCTGGAGGTTGTCGCCGTTTCCACCTTCACCGACGACACCACCGATTTCTCCGTGCAGGTGACCGCCGCGAAGGAAGCGGGCGCTGACCTCGTGTTCCTGCCGATCTATTACACCCCGGCTTCCATGATCCTTATGCAGGCCAACGCCATGGGCTATGCGCCGACCTTCTTCGGCTGCGACGGCATGGACGGCATCCTCGCCATCGAGGGCTTTGACACCAGCCTGGCCGAGGGGCTGATGATGCTGACCCCGTTCGCCGCGGATGCGAAGGACGAGAAGACGGTCTCCTTCGTCACCAAGTATCAGGAGAAGTTCGGCGGCGTGCCGAACCAGTTCGCTGCGGATGCTTATGACGGCATTTACGCGCTGGCTGCCGCCTGCAAGAAGGCGGGCGTGACCGCCGATACCTCCGTGGAGGACGCCTGCGACATGATTATCGCCGCCATGCAGGAGATTCAGGTGGAAGGTCTGACCGGCACCATGACGTGGGACGCCGCCGGCACCGTCACCAAGACCCCGACTGCCGTTGTCATCAAGGATGGCGCTTACGTCAGCGCGGAGTAAACAGCAATCTCAGCGTACATGGCTTCGGTCAGCCGGAGCCATGTACTTTTGTTGTATCTGCCGCGTTCGTCTATCCCCCTTTTCTGACGCACTTATACTAATTCTTATTAAAATGGCTTAATCCGCGCACCATCTTTTTCGCTCTGACTTTGCCTCGTTCCGTTCAACGTACCTCCAGTACGCCTCACTTCACTTGGCTTCGTCAGAACAAAAAATCTGATGCGCTCTGTTAAGCATTTTAACTGCGAATTAGTATTACGCAAATGAGGTGAATGAAATGACACTGTTTCTTTCCTATCTGATTAACGGAATCAGTCTGGGAAGCGTCTACGCCATCATCGCGCTCGGCTATACGATGGTCTACGGCATTGCCAAAATGCTGAACTTCGCCCACGGCGACGTCATCATGGTCGGCGCGTATGTCTCCTTCTGCGCCATGCAGTACCTCGGCCTGCCGAAGCTGGTTTCCGTTGTGCTGGCGATGGCGGTGTGCACCGCGCTGGGCATTGTCATCGAGGGGCTGGCCTATAAGCCGCTGCGGAAAGCGCCGTCGCTCGCCGTGCTGATTACGGCCATCGGCGTGAGCTACTTCCTCCAAAACAGCGCGCTGCTGATCTGGGGCTCCGCGCCGAAGAGCTATCCCTCCGTCATTTCCCTCGGCTCGCTCACGCTGATGGACGGCCAGCTCGTCATCTCCGGCGGCACGATCGTCACGGTGCTGGCCAATATCGTCATCATGGCCGCGCTGACGGCGTTCACCGGGCGCACCAAGTTCGGCAAGGCGATGCGCGCCGTGTCCGAAGACAAGGGCGCGGCGGAGCTGATGGGCATCAACGTCAACATGACCATCTCCATGACGTTCGCCATCGGTTCCGCGCTGGCGGCGATTGCGGGCGTGCTGCTCTGCTCCGCCTATCCGACGCTCCAGCCGACCACCGGCTCCATGCCGGGCATCAAGGCGTTCACCGCCGCCGTTTTCGGCGGAATTGGCTCCATTCCGGGCGCGATGATCGGCGGCGTGCTGCTGGGCGTGATCGAGATTCTCGGCAAGGCGTATGTCTCCACCGAGCTGGGCGACGCGCTGGTGTTCGCCGTGCTGATCCTCGTGCTGCTGGTCAAGCCGACCGGCCTGCTGGGCAAGCCCGTGCGCGAGAAAGTGTGAGGTGAAAACCATGAGAAGCAAAAAATTCCGCAGCACCCTGATGACATTCGGCATTGTGATCGCGGCGTTCATCGTCTGTCAGGTGATGATCTCCACCGGTGCGATGACCCGCTCGCTCAAGGGTCAGCTCGTGCCGATCTGCGCGTATGTCGTCATGGCCGTTTCCCTCAACCTGACGGTCGGCATTTCCGGCGAGCTGAGCCTCGGCCACGCGGGCTTTATGAGCGTCGGCGCATTTTCCGGCATTGTGATGGCCATGTGGCTGAGCAAGGGCATGGGCGTGGCGAACGAAACGCTCTGCCTGCTGCTGGCGATTCTGACCGGCGGCGCGGCGGCCGGCGTCGCGGGCGTGGTCATCGGTATTCCGGTGCTGCGCCTGCGCGGCGACTATCTGGCGATTGTCACGCTGGCGTTCGGTGAAATCATCCGCAACGTCATCAACTGCCTGTATATATCGCTGGACGGCCAGCGCCTGCATATCGCCTTCAACAACCCGAACGTGGCGGGCAAGCTGCTGGTCAACGGCCCGGCGGGCGCGACCGGCGTGAACAAGATGGCGACGTTCGGCATGGGCTTTGCGCTCACGCTCTTCACCCTGTTCGTGGTGCTCAACCTGATCGACAGCCGATCCGGCCGGGCGATCATGGCCATCCGCGACAACCGCATTGCGGCGGAGGCGATGGGGCTGAACGTGACCAAATACAAGATGATGGCGTTTGTCACCTCCGCCGTGCTGGCGGGCATGGCGGGCGCGCTTTACGGCCTGAATTTCTCCACCGTCGCCGCGTCGAAGTTCAAGTTTGATACGTCGATCCTCGTGCTGGTGTTCGTCGTGCTCGGCGGCATCGGCAACATCCGCGGCTCGATCATCTCCGCAACGCTGCTGACCATCCTGCCCGAGCTGCTGCGCGCGTTCGCGAATTACCGCATGCTCATCTATGCCATCGTGCTGATTCTGGTCATGCTGGCCACGAACAACCCGACGCTGCGCGGCATGGTGGAGCGGATCATCCCGCGCGGAAAAGGGCGGAAGAAGGAGGCTGACGAGGCATGACGGAAAACAAAAAGCGCGCCGCGACCCGAATGGTTCCGGTGCCGAGCCACGGCATCATCCCCGAGCGCGATCTCAACGAGCGCCCCGTGCTGGAGGCGCGGAATCTGGGGATTGACTTCGGCGGCCTGCATGCCGTCGAGGATTTCAACCTGATTATCGGCAAGACGGAAATCGCCGGTCTGATCGGCCCGAACGGCGCGGGCAAGACCACCGTGTTCAACCTGCTGACCAAGGTGTATCAGCCGACGATGGGCACGATCATGCTCAACGGCCGCGACACGGCGGGCATGAACACCGCGCAGGCCAACAAGCTGGGCATCGCCCGCACATTCCAGAACATCCGGCTGTTCGACAATATGTCCGTGGAGGACAACGTGCGCATCGGCCTGCACAATCAGGTGCGCTACGGCATGCTTTCCGGCATTTTCCGCATGCCGGGGTATTGGCGCGGCGAGCGCGAAATGCACGAGCGCGCGCTCGACCTGCTGAGCATTTTCGATATGCAGGATCTGGCCAATCATCAGGCGGGCAGCCTGCCCTACGGCGCGCAGCGCCGCCTGGAAATCGTCCGCGCGCTGGCCACCAATCCGTCGCTGCTGCTGCTGGATGAACCGGCGGCGGGCATGAACCCGCACGAGACGGAGGAGCTGATGGAGAACATCACGAAGATCCGCGATCAGTTCCACATCGCCATCCTGCTCATCGAGCACGACATGAGCCTGGTCATGGGCATCTGCGAGGGCATCTGCGTGCTCAACTACGGCAAGATCATCGCGAAGGGCACGGCGGCGGAAATTCAGAATAACCCGGTGGTCATCGAGGCCTATCTGGGCAAACGGAAGGAGCAATGAGCCATGAGCATGCTGAAGGTTGAGGGGCTTAACGTCTATTACGGCAGCATTCATGCCATCAAGGGCGTCTCCTTCGAGGTGAATCAGGGCGAAATCGTGACGATGATCGGCGCGAACGGCGCGGGCAAATCCACCACGATGAACACGGTCGCGGGGCTGCTCAAGCCCAAGAGCGGCAGCATCACGTTTGAGGGGCACGATATCACGTCCACCCCGGCGAGCAAGGTCGTGTCGCTCGGGCTGGCGCTCTGCCCGGAGGGGCGGCGCGTCTTCCAGCAGATGAGCGTGCGCGAGAACCTCGAAATGGGCGGCTACACGCGCCCGGCGGGCGAGCTGGCCGCGTCGCTGGATCAGGTTTTCGAGCAGTTTCCGCGCTTGAAGGAGCGCCAGCGGCAGATCGCCGGAACGCTCTCCGGCGGCGAGCAGCAGATGCTGGCGATGGGGCGCGCGCTGATGAGCAAGCCGAAGCTGCTGATGCTCGACGAGCCTTCCATGGGTCTGGCACCACTGCTGGTCGAGCAGATTTTCGAGATTGTCTTGAAGCTCAATCAGGCGGGCACGACGATCCTGCTGGTCGAGCAGAACGCGCAGATGGCGCTTTCTATCGCCAACCGCGCCTATGTGCTGGAAACCGGCCACGTCGTCAAGGAAGGCAGCGCCGACGCGCTCATGCACGACGACGCGGTGCGCAAGGCGTATCTGGGATAAACGCATATACAGAGCTCCGCTTTCCGATAGGGAGGGCGGGGCTTTTGATTGAATGACAAGATTTGCAAATGACCGTTTAACGCTTTCAGCCAGCTTTGCTGACCAAGTTGGAATGATGAAGGGATAAGACCTCCCTCCTTGAGGGAGGTGGCACGACGAAGTCGTGACGGAAGGGGCGGAAATCTAAAGCAGCTTTAGAAAATAATGGGAGGATTTGCTTGTAAATAAATTGACGAACTTCTCGATGCGTGATAACATAATAAGCGTGAGGAATGCCCGAAAAGCCCGTTTTGCGCGAAAAAACGGGCGGCGTATTCGGGCTTGATTGTCAATTCAAGAGGAGGTTTTGTCAAGATGAAGAAACTTGCATCTCTGGTTCTCGCGTCCGCGATGGCCGTCGTGCCGTTTGCCGCCGGTCTGGCCGCAACGTTCACGCCGGGCGAGTATGAGGCGACGGCGCAGGGCTTCGCCGGTGCGGTGACCGTGAAGGTGACCGTGGACGAAGAAAAGGTGACGGCTGTGACCGTGACCGGCGAAAACGAGACCCCGGCGCTGGGCGGCGCTGCGATCGAGGGCTATAACGCTTCTCTGATCGGCGTGGCCGACGCGGACGCCGTTGACGCGACCGCGGGCGCGACCGTGACCAGCAATGCCGTGAAGGAAGCGCTGGCCAAGGCGCTGGCCGAGGCGAAGGGCGAGGCGGTTGTGAACGACGCAGCCGTGGCCTTTACCGCCGGCACGTACACCGGCGCCGCGAAGGGCTACAACGGCCCGGTCGAAGTGGCCGTGACCTTCTCCGACAGCGCCGTGACCGCCATCGAGGTCGGCGCGAACAAGGAAACCGACCATGTCGGCAACGTGGCCTTCGAGCCGGTCATCGCGGATATCCTCGCGGCGAACGGCACGGGTGTGGACGGCGTTTCCGGCGCGACCTTCTCCAGCAACGCGATCCGCAACGCGGTGAACGACGCGGCGGAGCAGGCGGGCTGCACCAACATGGACGCCTTTAAGGCGGCGGGCGCGGCGCACGAGCCGCAGGCCGCGATCGAGGAGACCTATGATGTGGTCGTCATCGGTGCGGGCGGCGCGGGCATCGCGGCGGCGGCTCAGGCCGCGCAGGACGGCAACACCGTTCTGGTGATCGAAAAGAACGCGGAAGTCGGCGGCAACACGCTGGTCTCCGGCGGTCAGTATCAGAGCGTCATGCCTTATCTCGTGTGGGATCCGGCCGATCCGGACGCGACCACCGGCGTGGGCTATGACGGCAACACCTACAACAAGGTCGTCGAGAGCGTCGCGACTCTGGGCGAATTGAAGACGATCCTCGGCTGGTCCGAAGAGCCGTTTGACGAGACCTACTACAAGGATCACGAGTTCGTGGCGGGCGACATCGCCGAGCTGTCCAAGCATGGCGTGCACGCCGAGTATCTCCAGACCCTCAAGGATCTGAAGGCGGAAATTCAGGCGTACCTCGATTGGGCGGAGCCGAAGGTTGCCGAGGGCGCGGGTCAGCTCACGCTGTTCTCCACCGTCAACCTGCACATCTTCCAGACCTATTACGGCGGCCTGCGTCCCTCTGCGGACATGACGAGCTGGATCTACGGCGATTACGACCTCGTGAAGCAGTTCATCGAGGGCGGCCAGACGCTCAAACAGTGGCTCGAGGCGCAGGGCTCCACCTTCGTCGAGGATACCCAGCCGACGCTGATCGGCGCGCTCTGGTATCGTGAAAACGAGTTTGTCGGCGCGACCATCGACGGCGTGGATTATCCGGGCCGCTGGGGCACCTACTTCAAGGCGCCGATGAACACCGTGCTGGCGACCTCCGAGACCGCCGCCTCCAACAAGATCATGCTCCGCACCACCGCGGAAGAGCTGATCGTCGAGGACGGCAGGGTGACCGGCGTGAAGGCCACCCAGTATGACGGCACTCCGGTGACCGCGCACGCGACCAAGGGCGTCGTGATCGCGACCGGCGGCTACGCGGCGAACCTGCAGATGGTTGTGGATACCAATGTCTACTGGTCCAGCGACTATCTCTCCACCAGCACCAAGACCACCAACCGTTCTTCCCTCAAGGGCGACGGCATCACCATGGCGCAGGCTGTGGGCGCGGATGTGACCGGCATGGGCTATACCCAGATGATGCCGATCAGCTGGATCGACGACGGCAACCTTGCCTTCGGCGGCGGCAACTACGCGATCTACATCAACCCGACCACCGGCAAGCGCTTTGTGGACGAGACCTCCGAGCGCGACGTGCTCTCTCTGGCGGAGTTCCGCAATGGCATTGAGCACAACGGCACCAAGGGCGTGTTCATCGAGCTGGCCAACGCTTCCTCCAAGATTCCGGGCCCGTACCTCTACGGCAATGAGGATGTGGAGTGGCGTCAGTACGTGCGCACCGTCGATCAGCTCGCGGAGCTGTTCGCCTCCCTCGGCCTTGAGACCGACGCGGACACCGTGCGCGCGACCATCGAGAATTACGACAAGGCCGTCATGGCCGGCGAGCAGCCGGAAGGCGTGAAGAAGACCAACCCGAACGCCCTGATCGGCTACGCCGAGAAGGACGAGAACGGCAACTACCTGCCCGAGACCTACAAGCTCGACGGCGTGGAGCTGCGCGTCCGCTTCATGGCGCCGTCCACCCACCACACCATGGGCGGCATCAAGGTCGATACCGAGCGCCACGCGCTGGATGCTGAGGACAACGTGATCCCGGGTCTGTACGCGGCTGGCGAGGTCACCGGCGGTATCCACGGCGGCAACCGTCTCGGCGGCAACGCGATTGTCGAAATCTTCGTTTCCGGCCGCACCGCGGCTGAGGCGATTCAGGCCGACAACCTGTAATTCCTTCCGTCCCATGGAGGCGGCTTTGCAAGAGCTGAGCCGCTTCTGATGGAACGGACATATGAAAACCTCCTGCTTCGGTTCGCTTTGAGCCGGGCAGGAGGTTTTGTATTTTGGGATTCGGTTTTTCCGGGAAAGGCGCAAAGGGACGGCGGCGATCAGGTTTCGGGGCGCATCATCTCGGTGGTGTAATACTGGCCGTCGCGCCAGAAATAGACGGTTTGAATGTCCCCCGGCGCGAACGAGGCGCGGGAGAGGCGCAGGGTTCTGTCGCCCAGAATGGTCTGCTCGCCGATGCCGACGATGATATCGCCCTCCTGCAGGCCCGCGTCCTGCGCGGGGGAGCCGTCCTCCACGCTGCGCAGATACGCGCCCTGCGGCAGGCTGTAATAATCCTGATAGATCGGCAGAACGTAGCGCGCGACGATCCCCATTTCCCACGTGCGGGCGTTTTCGGTCTCACTGTCCGAAATGGAGATGGGCAGGGTGTTTATCAAAACGTCGTCCGCGCCCTTGCCGACGGGGATGAACACCATCTGGTCGTCGTCCACATAGACGCTGCGCCCGGCGGCGCGATACCAGCAGACGGCGACCTGCGCGCCGGAAAAGTAGTTTTTATAGCTGACCTGAAAGTGATGCGGATAGACGTAGACCTCGCCGATTTCCGGCTCTTCGTAATCCTCGGGATCGTTGTAGAGCGGCGCTTTGCCGTTCGTCGCGAAATCGGAATAGCAATTTCCCTTGGCGATGGCGATGTCGTCGATGGCGTATTCCTTCTCGATTTCCTCGGCGAAGGTGTCGGCCATGTCGGCGGGTGTGCCGTCGCTCGTGTTCGGGATGATCTTCAGGCCGAAGGCGGTCAGCTTGCCGGTCGTGTTGTTGCGGACGCTGACCTGCACGCTGCCGTAGAAGCTGTAGGACGTGATTTCCGCGCGCTGGATCATCAGCGGCTGCGCCTTGTTTGACAGGTAGGTGACCTCCTGCGCGCTGCCCTCGCGGGCGAGCATGCGGTCGTCAAAGAGCAGCGCCTGCGTATACGGATCGGCGACGCCGGTTTCCTCCAAACCGCAGTCGGCTTGGAACATCTCGATGACGTCGGCGGTGGATTCGGTATACAGCGGGTTCTCGTTCGGCTTGGTGTAATAGCCCAGCGCATAGAGCCGCTTGCGCAGCGCCAGCACGTCGGCGCTGCGGTCGCCGACGTCCAGCGTGTGATACTGCGCCAGCTCCTCCTCCGTATAGGTGAAGGGAATCTCGTTTTTGATATCCGCGATGGGGTCGCGTCCGATGACCGGGAACAGCGCGCGCACCTCGCCCTCCGTGACTGGGATCAGCTCGACGGGCTTCACCTGACGCACCAGCTCGGAGAGCATATAGCCCTCGCGGTGATCCTTGCCCTTTTCGACGTGCAGCCACAGTTCGCCGTCCTTTTCGACCTCGCCGACGACGGTCAGGGCGGTGTTGGCGGCGATCTCCCCAAGGCGGGAACCGGCGGGCTTTTTGCGCAGGTTGGCACGCTTGATCGTGCGGACGAGGCGCGGCTCGTCATAGGCGATTTCATCCTTTACGCCGCTCGGCTCCGCGGTCGGCTCGGGCGTTTCGCTGCCCGGTTCGGGCGTGGCCGTCGGCACGGGGGAAGGCGTGGGGGTCGGGGTGGCGGTCGGTTCGGGCGTGGGAGTGGGCACGGGCTCGAGCAGTTCGTAGAGGATATAGCCCTCGCGGCCGCTTTGGGCGCGCACATACGCCCAGTTTTCGCCGTTGATCTCGCTGACGGAGATGACGGTCAGCACGCTGCCCTTTTTCAGCGTTTCGAGCTTGTCGCTCTTTTTGTTGGGCAGCTTGCGCAGGTTGGCCTGCTTGCCGGTTTGAAGGCGGTCGTCCTCTGCCTGCCGGTTTTCGGCGGGGGTGTTTTCACAAAGCGCGACGGCGGGCGACAGCGCGAGCAGCGCCGAGAGCGCGCACAGACACGCGGCATGTTGAATCGGTTTCATGGAGTCCTTTCCTGCGCGGCGCGCGCCGCACATTCACAAGAATGACCCCATTATACCAGTTTCGCGGAAAATGGGCAAGTCAGCGGAGAAAGACGCGCAGCAGCCTGTCCTTGAGCGGCGTATAGGGCATGTAGCGAACGGGCATGTCGATGCGCGTGGATTTTTTTAGCATGCTCTTTTCGTGGCTGAACGTATCGAAGCTCTTCTTTCCGTGATAGCTGCCCATGCCGCTGTGGCCGACGCCGCCGAATCCCATGCGGCTGGTGGCCAGATGGACGATGGTATCGTTGATGCAGCCGCCGCCGAAGGGCACGGAGGCGAGCACGCGCTTTTGCAGCGCCGGATCCTCGGAGAACAGATACAGCGCCAGCGGATGCTCGCGGCCGCTTACGAAGGCCAGCGCCTCGTCGATGGAATCATAGGCGATGACGGGCAGAACCGGGCCGAAGATTTCCTCCTGCATCACCGCGTCGTCCGCAGTGACGCGATCCATGATCGTCGGCTGGATGCGCAGCGTCCGCTCGTCCGACTGCCCGCCGAAGATCACCTTATCGGGGTCGATCAGCCCGCAGACGCGCCGGAAGTGCTTTTCGTTGACCATGTGCACATAGCTGTCGCAGACGAGCGCGTTTTCGCCGACCATGCGCTGAATCTCGCGTTCGAGCAGGGGCAGGAACGCATCCTTGACCTTGCGGCTGATGAGCAGATAATCCGGCGCGACGCAGGTTTGGCCGCAGTTGAGCAGCTTGCCGAACGCCAGACGGCGCGCGGCGACGCGCAGATTCGCGGTTTCATCGACGATGCAGGGGCTTTTGCCGCCCAATTCCAGCGTGACGGGGGTGAGGGTTTCGCTGGCGGCGCGCATGACCTCGCGGCCGACGGTCACGCCGCCGGTGAAGAAGATGGTATCAAACCGCTGATGCAGCAGCGCTTGATTCTCCGCGCGGCCGCCCTCGACCAGCGCGACATATTCCGGCGGGAAGCACGCGGCGACGATCTGCGCCATGACCTTCGACGTGGCCGGGGCATAGGCCGACGGCTTGAGGATGCAGCAGTTGCCCGCCGCCAGCGCGGGAGAGATGCCCACGCTGAAAACGAAGCCCGGCAGGCTGTAGCGCAGG
>ERZ839823.773-NODE-773-length-41162-cov-4.135038_pt1 | contig 41162 bp, 45 predicted proteins | sample MGYA00519862_ERZ839823 | MGnify/ENA primary metagenome ERZ839823 (study PRJEB31850, sample SAMEA3708853) | human gut metagenome | biome: human gut; feature: human-associated habitat; material: faeces | place: China | collected 2014 ...
GCTTCTCGCCAGTCTGCCCGTGTCGGCGCACGCGGCGGTGTGGGACATCGGCAAGGGCAACATCACGGTAAATGCGGGGAGCGGCGGGCAGACGGTCACGCAGGGAGACGGAGCCGCTGTAGAGGACAGCGCACCCGTCATTACGGGAAGCTCCACGGAAAACACCGTCACCATCAATGCGGAGAAGGATCAGACCGCAAATGTCACCCTCTCCGATGTGAACATCGACGTGAGCAGTGAGGGCAAGGCCGCCGTTTCCACCACCGGCGAGGGCAATGTCAGCATCGAGCTGAACGGCGACAACACGCTCAAGAGCGGTAAGGGTCATGCCGGCCTTGAAAAGAAAAACGGCGGCAAGCTGACCATTGCGGACGAGGACAAAAACGGCAAGCTGACCGCCGAGGGCGGCAAATACGGCGCGGGCATAGGCGGCGGCGATCAGGGAGCTGGCAGCGGCATCACCATCACCGGCGGCGAGATCAAGGCCACCGGCGGCCAATACGGTGCCGGCATCGGCGGCGGCAAGGGAGATGGCAGCGACATCACCATCTCCGGCGGCGAAGTCAATGCCACCGGCGGAACAAGCGGCGCAGGCATCGGCGGCGGCTACAATGGAAATGGCAGCGACATCACCATCACCGACGGCGAGGTCAATGCCACCGGTGGCAAGTACGGCGCAGGCATCGGCGGCGGCGAATACGGCATCGGCAAGGACATTATCATCACCGGTGGCGAGGTCAATGCCACCGGCGGCAGATTCAGCGCAGGCATCGGCGGCGGATCTCGCGGCACTGGCAGCGACATCACCATCTCCGGCGGCGAGGTCAATGCCAGCGGCGGCGTAAACGGCGCAGGCATCGGCGGCGGTCTGCGGAGTAAAGGAAAAGACATCACCGTTTCCGGTGACACGAAGCTGAAGGTGCAGGGCGGCGATGAAGACCATTATGACGGAGCGGGAGCAGGCATCGGCGACGGCGGCAGCAATGCGTACGGAACCAAGATACTCGGCGCAGAGGTGGAGCCGGATACCTCCGATTTGTTGACGACCGGTTGGATTGAGTATTACGCCCCCGGCGCGGACATGGAAACCGATGATCCGACAAGCACCACGTTCGGAACGGCTTCCCAGCCGGAGAAGCCCATCGACCCGGGCGCAGAGCGCGGCATGGACGCGCCCCTCTACCGCGTGACCGACAGGGACGGCAGGGACATTGCCTACACGGCCGAGCAAAAGGGCGGCGTGCTGACCGTCAACGTTGACGAGGACTTCGCCATCCTCACGGGCAGACTCAGCGGCATCCGCACTCTCAAGGCGCAGGGCGTGGAAAAGATCGTCTTTGTCACCAAGGGCGCAGCGTCCGCTTTCCTGCTCTCCGATCTGCTGGGCAAGGGCGATAGCGGCGAAGCCTACCGGCTCACCCACGACGGCAAGGCCGTCACATTCACCCTCGGCGAAAAAATGACCGACGTGAGCGCCATTCTCACCAAGCCGTAAGCGATATTTCAAAATCCATACAGGCGGGCAGGCACAAGCAGTGTCTGCCCGCCTTCTATCTCCAAAAGCGCAGTGGTGCGAAAAAAACACCGCTGCATGGTGCGGAAAAAAACCTTACGGCATTCACGGGCGCGGACTGCCGCGCCTGGTTTCGGTTGTGCGCTTAGAGGACAAAACAAATAATCCGAACCCGTTTCCCACAGGGAAGAATTGGTAAGGAAGAAGGAGCTAACATAGTGCAGTTTTCGCCGCAAGGCGGAAACGGAACGGTGTTTGCTCCTTCTGACGTGGTGCGGGTAACAGGGGTCGAACCTGCACGTCTCACGACACGAGAACCTAAATCTCGCATGTCTGCCAATTCCATCATACCCGCTTATAGCGTTTTGATGATAGCATATGGCGGCGGGTAAGTCAAACCCGGTTTTGAAAAATACCGCCGCTTTGCCCTGCGGCGGCAAACACGAACAATTCAAAATAATTCGCACCATGGCCGCATAGTCATGCAGGGAAGGGAGGCGGTAACCATCTCTGCCTTGGAAAATTCCTTGTGGCTGCTGCCGGGGGAGCTTCGGAATACACTGCGTCATCTGCCGGAGAATTCAGCCTCAGAAGTTTGCGAAATTCGGCTCCGCCGCGGAAGGCTTCCGACGGTAACTCTGCCGGACGGAGAACATCCGCTTCTTGATGCGTCCGCTGTAACGGCGGCCGATCTCGCCCGCGTTCTGGAGCTTGCGAGCGGCGCATCCCCCTATGCGGCGTCGGACTGTCTGCGCCGCGGTTTCATTACGGCGGAGGGCGGTGTCCGTGTTGGATTCTGCGGGCGGTTTCCGGGCGGCGAGCGCGGCCTTTGGAATCGGGACGATCTCTTTTCCGTGTGTATCCGTATTCCGCGAGAGGTAAAAGGAATCGGGAAGAGATTCTGCGCACGTCCGTTTCACTCCACATTGATCCTCTCCCCGCCGGGCGGCGGGAAAACAACGCTGCTGCGTGATATGGTGCGGACGCTCTCCGATGGGGGAATGCGCGTCGGTCTTTGCGACGAGCGCGGAGAGATCGCAGCGCTGTCTGCCGGCAGCTGCGGATTTGATATCGGAGAGCGGACGGACGTGCTGTCTGACTGCCCGAAGGCGCGCGCGGCCATGATCCTTCTGCGCTGCATGTCGCCGGAGCTCATCGCAATGGATGAGATATCCGAGCCGGAGGACGCCGGTGCCTGCCGCAGCGCGGCGTACTGCGGCGTATCGCTCCTCGCCACGGCGCATGCCTCAGACGCCGAAGAACTCTCCCAACGGGACGTTTATCAGAGACTGCTGCGCGGCAAGGTGTTTTTCCGCGCTATCGTTATCCGCTGTGCCGATGGCTGCCGGAGCTATGAGGAGGTTATGCTGTGATATCCGCATTTGGGGCGATCCTGCTCATCGCGGCGGGAGGTTACGCCGGTTTCTCCGCACTGGAACACCTTCGGACGGCCCTCCGAAGTGCCGAAACGATCCTCGACGCATCACGCGATATGCGAACGGAAATACTCTGTCACCGGACACCCCTTCCGCAGCTGCTGGAGCGACTGGGGACGCGGTATCCGCGCCTTTTCCCGGATGCAGAAAACGCATGCATGCTCGTTCGTGAGTTCTCGTTTCTCTCGGTCTGGACGGCGAGCATTCGCTGTGCCGCGCTGCCCAAACCGCTGGAAGAGCCGCTTCTTCGGCTGGGGATGCAGCTCTCCTCCGGCGCGGAGCCGGAGGAGGCGCTCGATGCGTTGGACGCTTCGGTCCGGCTCGTGCGCGATGCGCTGCGCGAAAAGGACCGTGCCGCCGTTCGGCTTTATCCGTCGCTGGGCCTTGCTGCGGGTTGTCTTCTTGCCGTTCTGCTTCTTTAGTCTTTACATTTCGGCGGCTTTGTGGCAAACTGTCGGCGGGTGATAATAGAAATATGAATAGAAAGATCCTCTTTTTTGATGTGGACGGGACGATCGTGACATCGGACCACGTCGTTCCCGAAAGCGCGCGTGCCGCGCTGAAAAAAGCGCAGAGCGCAGGACACATCCTCATAATCAACACCGGCCGCCCGTTCCGGCACATTGAGCCGCAGATCCGCGCTCTCAGCTTTGACGGATACATCTGCTCCATCGGCGGACACATCCTTCTGGATGGGAAAGACCTGCTGTACCGAACGATCCCGCACACAGAGGCTGCGCAGATCCGTGACGCAGGGTATGCATGCGGCATGGATATGCTGTTTGAATCCGAGCAGGGGGTATGGATGGATGAGCGATGCACATCCGCCATCGCGCGGCGCGAATTTGCGTGGCTTAAGAGCATTGGAGTTCCCGCCTTTACCGACACTGCCGTGCCGGACTTTGCTTTTGACAAGTTTGTCTGCTGGCCGCAGGCGTGCGCCGATCCCGAGCGTTTTGAGCGCGCGTTTTCCGACCGGCTCGATTTCATCCGCCGCGAGCATTCCATGCGCGAGGTCATTTTGAAAGGCCTATCCAAAGCGGGCGGCATGAAAACCGTGATGCAGTACCTCGGCTTTGCTCTCAAGGATTCCTTTGCCTTCGGCGACGGACCGAACGATCTCCCCATGCTGCGCGAGGCGGGGACGAGCGTTCTCATGGGCAACGCTCCGCAATTTCTTTGGAAAGAGGCGGACTATGTGACTGCGTCTATCACCGGGGACGGACTCGCTCTGGCGCTGGAGCATTTCGGACTCATTTGATACGGCAAACCGCTATATAGTTATGTAAACCTCCGGGATATAGTCCCGGAGGTTTTCGCATATACGGTCGCGCGCGCTCATACCTTGACAGTGGACAACCCCGCAAAGGAGAGCGCCCTATGGATGTGGATCTGATATTTAAAATTGCAGCCGTCGGAATCCTTGTTGCTGTGCTGAACATTCTGCTCACGCGGTCGGGCAGGGAAGATCAGGCGCTTATGACGAGCATCACCGGTCTCGTGGTCGTTCTGGTGATCGTGGTGCAGGAGATCAGTGAGCTTTTTGATCTGATCCGCGATCTGTTCGGGTTTTAGGGAATGAATGGAAATTGTGATTCGCGCCGCGGCTGCGGCGGTGATCGGCAGCATTCTGGCGCTGCTGCTTCGCAAATATACGCCGGAGCTGTCGCTCACGGTGACGATCCTCGCAGGGGTGATCATCGTATGGCTCGCGGCAGCGGTGGCTTCGCGTATTTCCGATCTTCTGCGCGAGATCGCCGAGAAGGGCGGCATCGACGCGGTGTATCTCTCCCCGGTGCTCAAATGCATCGGGATCGGGATGATCACGCATCTGGCGGCGCAGGTCTGCCGGGACGCACAGCAGGGGAGCATTGCCTCCGCTGTGGAGCTTTGCGGAACGCTTTGCGCCTTATATATATCCCTGCCGCTCATCCGCTCGCTCCTCGCCATTGTGGAGCAGCTGCTTTGATGCTGCTCGTACTGGCGCTCGCCGTCTGCCCAGGGAGGGCGCTTGCCGCTTCAAATGTTCCGATCCCCGGGATGGACGAGCTGACCGAAGCTCTCCCGGAGGAAGCGGCGCCTATTCTTTCCGGCGTTTCCCCGGAGGAACTGCCGCAGGAGAGCGTATGGCGAACGCTCCTGCGAACGGCGTGGGAAAAAGTACGCTCTTCCGCCGCGGATATCTGCCGCACGGGAGGGATACTCCTTTGTGTGTGCGTGCTTGTATCGCTCACGGATACGCTCGATCTCGGCAGCCGGGCCCCGCCGTATATCACATTTGCCGCCGTCGCGGTGATCGGTACGGCGACGATCTCGGATCTCCGCTCGTACCTCTCGCTGGGAACGGAGACGCTCCAGACACTCTCGGACTATTCTCACGTCCTTCTGCCGGTGCTCTCGTCCGCCGCCGCGGCGTCCGGAGCGGCAGGAAGCGCAGCGGCAAAGTATGCCGCAACGGCGGTATGCATGGACGTGCTTTTGTCCGTTGCGCGGAGCGTTCTTGTCCCGTGCGTGTGCGGGTATGCCGCTCTGTCCGTTGCCGACGCCGCTGTAGGAAATGAAATATTGAAAACCGCAAAGAAAATCATGAAAACGGTCTGCACCGCTCTTTTGAGCGCCGTATGCGTGGCGTTTACCGCGTGGCTATCGCTCACCGGCGTCGTTACCGGTACGGCGGACGCGCTCGCCGCGCGGGTGACGAAAACGGCGGTTTCCGCGGCGCTTCCGATCGTCGGGAGCATTCTGTCGGACGCGGCCTCAACGCTCGCAGCCGCAGCCGGGACGCTCAAGGCAACGATCGGGATCTTCGGGCTGCTTGCGGTGGCGGCGATCTGCCTGCCGCCCGTTTTGACGCTCGGCGTGCGGTTTTTCGTTTATAAGCTGACAGCCGCTGTGTGCGAGTGTGTGGCGGACAAGCGGTTTTCGGAGCTAATATCGAATCTTGGCACGGCGTTTGCGCTGCTGCTTGCGATAAACGGCGCAGGGGCGATGATGCTCTTTCTCTCCCTTTATTCTCTGATACAGACGGTGGTGTAAACGCATGACGGAATGGCTGTTTTCATGGATCCGTTCGCTGGTCGCGGCGTCGCTTCTCTCCGCGCTGGCTCTCCAGCTCACGCCGGAGGGGAGCGTAAAGCGTGTAACACGCTTTACCTGCGGCATTCTCCTTGCGTGTACGCTCCTGTCGCCCGTGCTGCGGACGGACGAGACATCGTTCTCGCTCGCGCTAAACGACTACCGGCGGACGGTTGCCGAGCTGACGGACGATCTGGAGGAGCAGGAAAATCAGCTGCTGCGAACATACATAGAACAGAAGACCGCGGCATACATATTGGACGAGGCACGATCCATAGGGATGCCGGAACCGTCGGTTTCGGTGAAGGTGAAATGGGGGGATGAGAGCTGGGTGCCCTGTGAAGTTACGATACGCGGAGAGATTACCGCCGAACAGCGATACCGCCTGAGCGCTTATCTTGCCGCGGAGCTGGGTATTCCGGCGGAAAGGCAGCACTGGACCGATGAGTGAGCGGAAATCTGTGTTAAGCTCCTTGTTGCAAAAGAAAAGCGTATTGATCGTTCTGCTTGCCGCGGGGCTGCTGCTTCTGCTTTGGCCCAAATCGTCCGGCAGCGGCACAGCAGGAAAGAACGAGGATGTGTCAACTACAGAGGAAAAGCGGCTCTGTGCGGTGCTCTCAAAAATCGACGGCGTCGGAGAGGTATACGCGCTGCTCTCCGAAGAGCCAAACCGCCGAGGCGAGTATACCGGGGCGGTGGTCGTCTGTTCCGGCGCAAGGTCGCCGGATATACGGCTCCGCGTCATACAGGCCGTGAGCGCCTTCACCGGTCTCGGCAGCGATCGGATCATTGTGGAAGAATTGATATCTTAGGAGGATGATTATATGAAGACGGTAAATCTGCGTCCCCATCTCAAGCGAAACATTCTCATTGCAGCGGTGCTGCTGCTCGTGTGCGCGGCGGCATTCCTCAACTGGTCGTACAACCAGCGCTGGGGCGACGGCAACAGCGCCATGGCCGACGCGGAGGACGAAATGACGACCGCCGTAAACGCCGCGGACGGCGCGCCGGAGGAAACCGTATCCGCAGCGCTCCCCGCGTCCGTGTCCGGGTATTTCTCGGAAGCGCGGCTCACGCGCCAGCAGTCAAGAGATCAGGCGCTTTCGCTGCTTGAAACGGCGGCCTGTGCCGAGTCCGCTTCGCAGGATGTCATCGACAGCGCCATGAACGAGATCACCGTTATGGCCAACTGGTCTCTGCTGGAAAGCAAGATCGAAAACGAGCTTCTTGCCAAAGATTTTGCCGACTGTGTGGTGTATCTCTCCTCGCAGGGCTGCACGGTCGCAGTCCCGTCCGGTGCGGACGGCCTGACCGAAACGCAGGTCGCCCAGATCACCGATGCCGTTCTCTCCAACACCGAGATGACGGCCGCTGCGATCAATGTGATCGAGGTGAGGAACTGAAAAAAGCGCGGAGGGAAGATCCCTTCGCGCTTTTTCTATGGGGAATGATTACTTCATGCCGTTTTCGTAGGCCTCGATCATTTTCTTGACCATCTGGCCGCCGATGCTGCCGGCCTGGCGGGAGGTAAGCTCGCCGTTATAGCCATTCGTAAGGTTCACACCGACCTGGCTGGCAGCCTCCATCTTAAAGCGATCCATCGCTTCGCGGGCCTGAGGATTGACAAGATGATTGCTCTTGTTGGTAGACATCTGATTGCAACTCCTTTCTCTCGAATCGAACACGTTTTTGCTGTGTCCGAGCCTATTTTGGCCTTGACAGCCGCGGTTATGCGAAAGAAAGAAATGTAATATTTTACAGTCTCAAAGCTCTTCGGCGGATAATATGCCGCGGAGAATAGCATCAATGTTGCTCCGATATTCGAGAAGCGTTTTCTCCCATGCGGAAAGACAGTGCCGCCCCTCGTCCGTGATGGAGTAAACGCGTCTCGGCTTGCTGGCAGATTCGGTGTCCCAGTAGGATGTGACAAGTCCGGCCGTCTCCATCCGTTTGAGCGTGCGGTACAGTCCGGCCGGGTCAAGTCCGTTGCCGGAGACCATACCGCTTTTTTCCAGATCGCTGATCATTTGAAACCCGTGGCTGCTGCCGCGCTGCAGAACGACCAGTATGGCAGGCTGAAGAAATTTATCAAGATAGGAGCCCCGACAGGCACACTTTTCCAAACACGCATCCATAAAATGACGCCCCTTTTCCGCATGTATTTGTTCCGTTAAAATCATAGCGCAAACAACGCAGGAAAGTCAATATGTCTCGCTCGTGTGCTGCACTGCGGGTTGGCCCGGCTAGAGAATCTTTGCGGATTTTTCCTAATATTGTCCAAAATCTTTCTATTTTATCAATTACTGCATATGGTATACTTTGTCCGAAAATGAAACAGAAACATCAATGTATATTAACGCTTCGGCAGCATTTATTTGTCTGCGTTAACTAACTCAGACGATCCGGCGTTAAGACGGAGATACACACGGTTTTATTTTTAATTCATGCAAAGGAGAACAGATCATGACTCCCAAAGAATTACTGCTGGCAACGCTTAAGTGTAAGCCGACGCCGCGCCCCGCATGGATCCCGTTTGCCGGCGCTTATGCCTCCCGTCTGAAAGGCTATACCGCGACGGAGATGTTCCAGAGCGCCGATAAGCTGACAGAATGCCTTCTCGAGGTCAACCGCATGTTCAAGCCGGACGGCGAGTGCTGCATTTTCGATCTTCAGATCGAAGCGGAAGTCCTTGGCTGCGACCTGATGTGGGCGGATGACGGCCCTCCCAGCGTTGCATCCCATCCTCTGGCTACCGAAATGGGAGATACTCCCGTTGTCCCCTGCGAATGCACGCTCCCCGGCCCGAACGACGGACGCATCCCGCTCGTGTGCGAAGCCATGCGCCGTGTCAAGAAAGAAATCGGCGATACCACCGCTCTGTACGGCCTGATCACCGGTCCGTTCACGCTGGCATCGCATCTGCGCGGCACCGACATTTTCCTCGACATGCTTCTGGACGACCAGTTTGTCCATGACCTGCTCGACTACTGCTACAAGGCCGCGTGCAAGATGGCGGAATACTTCATCGACGCCGGTATGGACGTTATCGCTGTTGTTGACCCGCTGATTTCTCAGATCTCCACCGAGCACTTTGAAGAGTTCTGCTCCGAGCCGTTTACGAAGCTCTTCGACCACATTCGTGAAAAGGGCGCTTACTCCTCGTTCTTCGTGTGCGGCGATGCCACGAGAAACATCGAAGTCATGTGCAAGACCGGCTGCGACTCCATTTCGGTCGACGAAAACGTCAACTTCAAGCCCGCAAAAGAGATCTGCGACAAGTACAGCGTAGCTTTCGGCGGCAACATCCCGCTTACGACCATCATGCTTCATGGCACGCAGATGGACAACATGAAGTACTGCGTTGACCTGATCGACAGCATTGAGAACAAGAACGGTCTCATCGTTGCCACCGGCTGCGATATGCCGTACGGCGTACCGTTTGAAAACACGATCGGCTGCATGCAGGCAGTACTGCAGACGGACGAGGTCCGCGAAATGGTCAAGGACTATGTTGCGGAAGACGATAGCGACATCGAAGTTGAGCTGCCCGACTATGAGCATCTCACCAAGCCCCTGGTGGAAGCCTTTACGCTTGACCCCGCCACCTGTGCCGCCTGCACCTACATGGTCGCGGCCACGGATGAGGCGAAGCGGACCTTTGGCGACGCCATCGACTATAACGTTTATAAGTATACCGTCAAGGAAGACATTGCCCGCATGAAAAAGATGGGCGTTCCCAATCTGCCGTCCGTTTACATCAACGGCAAGATGAAGTTCCGTTCCATTATCCCCTCCAAGGACGAACTGGAGGCTGCGATCCGCGAAGTCATGTAAACAAGCGCGGCCGTCCGGAGCGTTTTCGCTCCGGACGGCCAACCCCGCGGTCTGTGCTTTTTTTTTACATATTTAGTAGACCACGTCCAATATAGGACGAAGCCAATATGAACGAATTTCGAGGTGATAAACATGCCGATGCTTCCTGATCCGGCGCATATGGACATCATCGATAAGGCGTGCATTTCTGCCTTTGAAGCGGAAGAGCCGGTCAGCGTATTTTCGCTTTGCGAAAATATTATGGACGATCCGAAGCTCCCCATGCATTGCCCGTATCACCATTATCTGATCCCTGCCGTATTGCTCACTGCCGCCAGCAGAATAAGCGGCGAAACGGAGGAAATGCTGCAGAAACGGCTCAAAGCGGCGCGGGAGCGCGCCGGAACGGTGCCGGGGGGCTGCTGCGGACAGTTCGGCTGCTGCGGCGCCGCTGTGGGCGCGGGAATTTTTGCCTGCGTTTGGCAGGGATCAACGCCGCTCTCCAAAACCGGCTGGGCGGCAGGGAATGAGATGACCGCCCGCTGCCTCTCTGCGATCGCTTCGGTGGAAGGCCCCCGCTGCTGTAAGAGAGTGACGTATCTTACACTCTCGGCGGCGCTTCCCGCAGCAAGGGAGTTTCTCGGTCTCGATCTCGGCGAGATACCGGAGCACACCTGCCATCATTTCAGCCAAAGCCGGGAATGCCGGGGAACCGCCTGCCCGTTTTTCCCAAAAAAGAAAAAAGCGGAATAATTAACGGAGGATAAAACCATGGAAAAAACCATTGCACTGCTGCTCGCTGCCATTTTGCTCCTGTCTCTCGCTGCCTGCGGACAGACTGCGCAGCCCGCCGAACCCACAGCGACCGAAGTTCCTGCGGAAGCTCCTGCCGAGGAGGAATCGTCTGCGGAACCGGATAATTCCAATGTTAATTATTCTCTGCGCGTTGCGCAGATGGGCACCAGCATTAAAGCGGCCATGGTCGTTCTTGCCAACGAAATGGGCTACTATGCCGAGGAAGGTCTTGATGTCACGTTTGAGCCGATCAACAACCTGAACGACGGCATCACCGCCATTCTGGGCGGCAGTCTCGACATTCTTCCGTTCGGCGTGATCCCCACCTGCACCTTCGTTGCGCAGGGCGCCGATCTCACCGTCATCGGCGGCACGATCGCCGAGGGCAGCGAGTGCGTTATGACGCCGGAAAATGCCGCGACCTACACCGACGGCGATTTGACCTGGTTTGCCGGCAAGACCGTCGCCTGCGTCCGTCCGGAAACCGGCCATATGATCATGATGCAGAAGATCGCGCAGGCTGGTGTTGATATGACGACCGTGAAGTTTGTGGAGCTTGACGGCTTCCAGTCTGTTGTTGAAGCTGTGCTCAAGGGCGAGGCGGACGCTGGCTTCGTGAACAGTGGCTTCGGCCAGAACGCCAAGACGCAGGGCCTTGAAGTGCCGTTCCTCGTCGGTGAATATGCGCCAAACGCTGTCTGCTGCCGCCAGACTGCGCTCAAGAGCAATGTGGAAGCGAACCGTGACGCCTACGTCCGCTTTGAGATCGCCAATCTGCGCGCCATGATGCTCATGCTGACCGACAAGGAGACGACCATTGCCAAACTGGTCGAGTTCTCCGGTCTTGATGAGCAGTATGTTTACAACTGCATTTACGACGGCGTTATGAAGATCTCCATGGACCCCTCCGCCAACCGCGTGCAGGAGTTCTATGAGATCATGCAGGCAAACGGCGATATTGCCGCCGATTCCGAGTACGACATGACCGACCATGTAGATTCCGGCATTTATTACGATGCTTTGACTACCGTTATGGAACGTTATCCCGATTTCGACAGGTGGACGGCCATGATGGAGGCCTACGAGGAAAATAACCTCTGATATGGGCGGCATTGAAGTCAAAGATCTGGTTTTCACTTACCCCGGGACGTCTTCCGAGACGCTCCGGGGCGTGGCTCTCTCTGTCGGCGAGGGAGAATTCCTTTCACTCATCGGGCCCTCGGGCTGCGGAAAGTCCACGCTACTTCGGCTGCTCGCCGGATTGGAACGGCCGGAGAGCGGCAGTCTTTTCTGCGGCAGCGTTCCGATAACCGGCCCCGGCAGCGACCGCGGCGTCGTCTTCCAGAGCCCGGCTCTGTTTCCGTGGATGACGGCGCGGGATAATGTATCCTTTGCCATCCGAAAAAGCGACCATTCGCTCTCCAGGGCGGAAGCGCGCTCCCGCGCTGAGGAGGCGCTGTGCCGTGTTGGGCTTGCCGATTCCATGAGCATGCTGCCCAATCAGCTTTCCGGCGGCATGCAGCAGCGCGTTGCTATTGCAAGAGTGCTCGGTATGGGCTGTCCTACGCTGCTGTTGGACGAGCCGTTTTCTGCGCTGGACCCCAAAAACCGCTTCGCTCTCCAGGAGCTTTTGCTCAAGCTCTGGGAAGAGGACAGAAAAACGGTCCTGTTCGTGACACATGATATGGACGAGGCGATCCTGCTTGGCGACCGCGTAGCATTTATGGAGCCGGGACGGATCGTCTTCCGGCACAAGATCCCGTTTTCACGCCCGCGCCAGCGGGAAACGCTGCTTATTTCCAGCGAGTGCTGCGCGTTGCGGCGGGACATGATCTCGCTCTTCTATAAGTGGGGCGAGGCGGCGGAGGTGAACCCATGACGAAGCGCGAAGCAAAAAGGCGCCCGATTCTCGCCGTTCACATTCTGTTCGCCGCGCTGATGCTCTCCATGTATCTGCCGGGAAACGCCAAGGTCAAGGCAAGCCCCGTGTGTATGACCGTGGCGTGCGTTCTCATCGAGCTTGCTGTGATCTATCAGCTGATTCGTCGGAAAAAAGCGCGTACCGCCGGAGATATCGGCGCGATCGTCTTTTTTGTTCTGATGTTCTGGCAGGTGTATACAACGCGCCTTGGCCGCGGACATATCATCCTCGTGCCGACGCCGGAAGCCGTTTTCTCGGTCTTCTATACCATGCGCGAGCGAATGATCCTTGGCGTATTCTCCTCGCTCTCGCTGCTTCTTATCGGCTTCGGCGTGTCGCTGCCGCTCGGCGTGGCTCTCGGACTGGTCGCCGGTTGGAACTCTCGTCTGCGCGATACCGTCGTGCCGATCGCACGCGTGCTGTCGCCAATACCGGCCATCATCTATGCGCCGTATCTTATCGCGATCATGCCGTCGTTCCGCTCGGCTTCCGCCATGGTTTTGATCATCGGCATTTTCTGGCCGACGTTTCTGCAGATGGCAGCGCGCGTCGGCGCGCTGGATCAGCGCATTCTCGACAGCGCCAGAGTATTGGGTCTGAAACAGCGAGAGCTGTTATGGGAGGTGCTCCTGCCGTGGGTCATGCCCGGTATACTCACCGGTCTGCGCGGTTCGCTCTCCTCGGCCTTTATGCTGCTGACGCTCGCTGAAATGATGGGTGCGCACAGCGGTCTCGGCTATTTCATCCGAAACTTTGCCGATTACGCTAATTATACCAACGTTCTTGCGGGCATCCTGCTCGTGGCGCTGGTCATCACGCTGCTCAACCGCGCGGTAACGGCGCTTGAAACACGTCTTGTGCGGTGGCACTGAAAAGGGGACTGTTATTATGACAAAGCTGTATCTTATCACCGGATTTCTCGGGGCGGGGAAGACGACGTTCCTGCACCAGTTTGTACGTCTGTTTCCGGACCGGCGCACAGCCATTGTCGTCAACGAGTTCGGCAAACAGGGCGTAGACGGAACGCTGCTGGAGGATCTCGATATCAAGATGGAAGAGATCAACAACGGTTCCATTTTCTGCGCCTGTAAGATCGAGCAGTTTGAGGACGCGCTTCTCCGTCTGCAGAAGGAGAATTTTGACGTGATCTTTGTGGAAGCCTCCGGTCTGTCCGACCCGACCGCCGTCGGTACGATCCTCCGGCAGCGGGATAAATTTCCCGATTTGGAATACGCGGGAGCGATCTGCCTTGTGGACGGCGCACGGTTTATGACCGTTTATAAGACCGCTCGCGTCTGCCGAATGCAGCTTGCCATCAGCAATATGATCATCGTCAACAAGTGCGACATTGCCTCCCCCGAGCAGCTGGATGAGATCAATACCATCGTCCGCGCGCAGAAGCCGAACCGCCCGACCTTTGAGACAACGTTTGGCCGGATTCGGCCGGAATGGCTGACGGCGATGGAAGAGCAGCCCGCCGAGGATCCTGCAGACGGACAGGTCCACACGAGAGATATCACGCTCCGCAAGCTCCTGCTGCACGTTTCGGGCTTCAGCAAAAAGGACCTGACGTCCTTTCTTCGGATGTTTGCCGAGGAAACGTATCGGATCAAGGGCTTTGCAAGTACGCCGGAGGGACGGTTTGTGGTTGACTGCGTCGGCCCCATGGTCGAGCTCAGGGAATTTGAAAATGCTCCGGCCGGGGATGAGAATACGCTTGTCGTCCTCTTCGGCAACGGGCTTCCGGCACAGCGCGCAATCAAGGAAGCCATTAGCTGGTTTCCAGACGCGGAAGTGACCATAGAATAAAAAAGCAAACTCCGATAAACACACACCTCGCCTGCCGAACGGTCGATGCCGTCGGACAGGCGGGGTGTTGAATTATTTTATGAAAGCAGGAGGCTTCGCAGCGCTGCAACGCTGTCTGCGATGGCGTCGGTTCCTTCGGCCTCCAGCTCTTCGCGGCTGCCGTAGCCGTAAAGCACGCCGATGAAATCGATCCGCGCCATTTTTGCGCCGATGGCGTCGTGTGACCGGTCGCCGACCATGACGCAGCCGGAGCGATCCGAAATGCCCATTTCGTACAGCGCGTGCAGGATCACCTCGCACTTATCCGGCGGCTCGCGGTCGAGCGGTATGCCGGAAACAACGTCGATATATTGGCGGAGACCAAAGTGTTCGAGGATCTGTTCAGAGAAAACCGTCGGCTTTCCGGTTGCAACGGCAATGCGGACGCCGGACGCCTTTAGATCGCGCAGCAGCTCCGGAATGCCCGGATATACCTCGTTTTCAAAAAGACCGACGGTCGAAAATCGCTCGCGGTAATAGCCGAGAAGCTCCTGCGCCTCCTCCGGTGTCGCGTTCGCATAAACCTCAAACGAACGGAGCAGGGGAGGGCCGATGTACTTATGGTAGCTCTCGATCGGGCCGACCGGGCGGCCAGCTTTTTCCAGCGCATAGCGGACGCTGCCGCAGATGCCCTGCACCGGATCGGTCAGCGTTCCGTCCAGATCGAAGAGCACGGTGGAGTACTTCATTCAGCGCTCCTCCCGGAAGTACGAAAGGCCGAGACTTGCCGGGGGATCGTTCTCCCGTTTTTTCTGCATGGAAACGATGACAAGAACAAGGATCGTGATCACGTAGGGGAGCATTTTGTAAAGCTCCTTCACCGCGAGATTCATGCCGGACGGGATGAACATATGGAGAATGTACAGTCCGCCGAAGAGGAACGAAGCGAAAACGCCGATGTTCGGACGCCACACGGTGAAGATAACGAGCGCGATAGCGAGCCAGCCTCGGTCACCGAAGCCGTTATTGGACCATACGCCGCAGGCATAGTCCATCACGTAATAAAGTCCGCCGAGACCGGCGATCATGCTGCCGGCGCAGGTGGCGACATACTTATATTTTGTGACGTTGATGCCCGCCGCGTCCGCCGTGTTGGGGTTTTCGCCCACGGCACGAAGCTGGAGGCCGATGCGCGTACGGCGCAGGATATGCGCGCAGATAAACGCAATAATAACGGCGGCGTAGGCAAGGAAACCGTAGGAGAGGAAAATCTTGCCGAACCAGCCGAGCTTGCCGGAAAACGGGAGCGATGCGCTGAAAAAGGCGCTCGTGCGCGAAAGAGCAATGGAGGGGACATCCGCGCCGGAGAGCTTGATGAGCGAGCCGCCGAAGAAGTTGCCGAAGCCGACGCCGAACGTCGTCATGGCAAGGCCGGTGACGTTCTGGTTCGCGCGGAGCGTTACTGTGAGGAAGCAGTAGAGCAGCCCCATAAGCAGCGACCCGAGAAGCGAACTCAGCAGGGGAATGAGAATGGCAAGGAACGGGTTGAGCGCACCCGGCGCGGGAACGGCATGCTCATACAGAAATGCGCCGATGACGCCGCAGATACCGCCGACGTACATGATGCCGGGAATGCCGAGATTGAGGTTGCCGGATTTTTCCGTGAGCGTTTCGCCGGTGCTGCCGAAAAGGAGAGGAATGCCCTGCACAATGGCACGGGGAATGAACGAAACAAAATCAAACATGGCTGGCGTCCTCCTTTCCGGCGCTCTTGCGGAAGTTGATCTTATAGGTGATAAAGAACTCCGATCCGATGATGAAGAAGAGAATGATGCCGGTGAGAATATCGGAGAAGGACTGATTCAGACCGAACGCTGTGGAGATCTCGCCCGCGCCGCGGCTGAGGAACACGAGCAGGAAGCTCGTAAAGATCATCCAGATGGGGTTGAATTTGGCGAGCCACGAGACCATAACGGCGGTAAAGCCGCGCCCGCCGGCGATGGAGGTGGTGAGAGTGTGGTTGGTGCTGCCGACGAGCAGCAGTCCGCAAAGGCCGCATACCGCGCCGGAGAGGATCATGGTGCGGATGATGACCTTGTCCACCTTGATACCGACGTAGCGCGCAGTGCGTTCGCTCTCGCCGACAACGGTGATCTCGTAGCCGTGCTTGGTGTAATTCAGATAGAAATACATCAAAATCGTGACAACAGCGACGATGAGAATATTCAAAAGGTATTTATAGCTGCCGATCTGCGGGAACCAGCCGATCTCCGTGGACTGGTTGATGATGCCAATCTGGCCGGAGCCCTTGGGGTTTTCCCAGACGATGACGAAATAGGCCACGAGCTGCGTTGCAACGTAGTTCATCATCAGCGTGAAAAGCGTTTCATTCGTATTGTATTTTGCCTTGAAATACGCCGGAATGAAGCCCCAGAGCGCACCGGCCAGGATGCTGCTCACGCACATGCACACGATAACAAGGGCGTTCGGCAGCGTGTTGCGCAGGCAGATCATGCACGCCGCCGCTGCGAGCGCACCGGCAAGCACCTGACCTTCGCCGCCGATGTTCCAGAAGCGCATCTTAAAAGCCGGCGTCACGGCGAGCGCGATACAGAGAAGCATCGCGATATTCTGCAGCAGCACCCAGACCTTGCGGGGCGAGCCGAATGAGCCGTTAAAGATGGTCGCATACACCTGCAGCGGATTTTCGCCGGTCATCGTCGTTGTAATAATGGAACATACGATGAGCGCGAGCAGGATTGCCGCCGCGCGGATGCCCCAGGACTTGTACCAGGGGAGAGCGTCCCGCTTCGTAATGTGGAAGAGAGGCGATCTTGTTTTCTTATTCATGGCTCTGTCCTCCCAGCTTAGTCATCATCATGCCGACCTCGCGCTTTTCCGCGCCGCGGCCGGAGACGATGCCGCTGACCTTGCCGCCGCACAGAACAAGGATACGGTCGCACAGCTCCAGCAGCACGTCCAGATCCTCGCCGACGAAGATAACGGCGACACCGGCTTTCTTCTGGCGGTTGATAAGGTCATAGATCGTATACGACGAATGGATATCCAGACCCCGCACGGCATACGCCGTGAGCAGTACGGTCGGCGCGCTTGCGATCTCACGGCCGACAAGCACCTTCTGCACGTTGCCGCCGGAGAGACGGCGCACGGGCGTATCCACGCTCGGCGTGCTTACGCTCAGCTCCTGCACCACGGATTCTGCCAGTGCGCGGGGTGAGCGGCGGTCGGTAAAGATCGATTTGCCGCGGCGGAAGGAACGGAGCATCATATTGTCGGCAAGATTCATGTTGCCGACGAGTCCCATGCCGAGGCGGTCCTCCGGAACAAAGGAAAGGGAGACGCCGAGCTCGGCAATGCTCAGGGGATCTTTTCCGATGAGCTCTTCGCGGGAACCGTCATCTTCAATATAGGAAATGCTGCCGGATTCAACGGTCTGCAAACCGGCGATCGCCTCGAGAAGCTCCTTCTGGCCGCAGCCGGAGATACCGGCGATACCGAGGATCTCGCCGCTGTTGGCGGTGAAGGAAACGTCGTCCAGCTTGACAATGCCGTCCACGCTGCGTACCGTGAGCCCCTTGACCTCAATGCGGGGCTTGGGATCGACCGGGTCCGGACGCTCAATGTTCAGCGATACCGCATGGCCAACCATCATGTTCGTCATTTCCTGCGCGTTCGTGTGCGCCGTGAGCATATCGCCGATAAACTGGCCGTGGCGGAGGATCGCCACGCGGTCGGAGAGCGCCTCGACCTCATGCATCTTGTGCGTGATGATGACGATCGCCTTTCCGTCGTTGCGCATGTTGCGCAGTACGGCGAAGAGCTTGTCGGTCTCCTGCGGCGTGAGAACGGCGGTCGGCTCGTCAAGGATGAGAATGTCCGCGCCGCGGTAGAGAACCTTTACGATCTCGACCGTCTGCTTCTGGGAGACGGACATATCGTAGATCTTCTGTGCGGGATCGACGCTGAAGCCGTATTTGTCGCAGATCTCGCGGATCTTTGCCGAGGCTGCTTTGAGATCGAGCTTGCCGGGCAGACCGAGAACGATATTTTCCGCCGCCGTCAGCACATCCACGAGCTTGAAATGCTGATGGATCATGCCGATGCCGTTGTCAAAGGCGTCCTTGGGGGAGCGGATGACGACTTCCTTTCCGTCGATCTTGATCTCGCCCTCATCCGGGAAATAGATGCCGGAGAGCATATTCATAAGCGTCGTCTTGCCGCTGCCGTTTTCGCCGAGCAGCGCGAGGATCTCTCCGCGGTAAATATTCAGCCATACCTTATCGTTGGCTAAAACCGGGCCAAAGCGCTTGGTAATGTTGCGCATTTCAATTGCTGCGGTCTTTGTTTCCATTCTTTCACTCCCTGACAGATTGTATGGATTTCGGCAGACTGTACTGTAAAGGGCGGCGCGGCGGCCGCGAGCTGCTGTGCTGCCCTTTACAGTACATATGGGGAAGGCCCGGAAATCGGGCCTTCCCCTAAGCAGGATCAGATAAAAATCAGGCGTCGAGGTTGGTGATGCCGTCGATGTCGAGATCGAAGTACGGAGCGGAGCGGTAGAAGGACTCGAGGAACACGCCGTCGGAAATGGCCTCGGTCTCACCGACGTAGTCGCCGAGATCGTCAACGTCGGCGAGGTAAGTCGTAACGGTCTCGCCGTTGACGGTGAAGGTGGCGGTGTCGAACACCTTGACAGAGCCGTCTTCCAGAGCCTTCATGACTTCGGCGATCTTCTCGACAGTGCCGGCAGCGGCGGCCTGCTCGTTGACGTCAGTCAGAACGACGGAGCCGGTAGCAAGAGTGCCGGTCCAATCGTAGCCGATGTCCTCACCGGAAGCGACGCAGTTGATGGCGTAGACAAAGAACGGAGTCCAGTCAATGCGGGAGGAAACGATGAAGGTGTTGGGGCAGGCGGCAACGGTGCTGCCGTTGTAGGAAACGTTGGGGACACCGGCGGTCTCGCAGGCCGTGGGAGCGCCCATGGAGTCGGCGTGCTGGCTGATAAGGACGCAGCCGTTGTTGATGAGCTTGTTGGCGGCTTCCTTCTCGAGAGCCTCGTCATACCAGGAGCTGGTGAAGGTCACTTCCATCGTGACGCTGGGGCAGACGCTGCGGGCGCCGAGGAAGAAGGAGGTGTAGCCGGACTTGACTTCGGCATAGGGGAACGCACCGACATAGCCCATCTTGGCTTCCTCGGCGGTGATGTCGCCGTTTTCGATCATCTCGTTGAGCTTGAGACCGGCAGCGACACCGGCGAGGTAGCGGCCTTCATAGATGGAGGCGAAAGCGTTGTGGAAGTTGCTCAGACCCTCGGTGTGGGCCTTGACACCGGTGCAGGAAACAAAGTGCACTTCGGGGAACTCCTTGGCAGCGGCAAGAGCGAAGGACTCATGGCCGAAGCTGTCGGTGATGATGAGATCGCAGCCGGCGTCAACCAGCTCGGCAGCGGCGTCATAGCAGGCCTGGGACTCGGAGATGTTGGTCTTCATCATGACCTGATCGTCGGAGAGACCGACCTCGGTGCAAGCGGCTTTCGCAGCGTTGATGAAGTTGAGGTCGTAGGTGGAGTTTTCATCGTGCAGGAAGATGAAACCGACCTTGATGTCCTTGGAAGCGGTAGTGGTTTCGGTCTCGCTGGTGGCGGCAGGGGTCTCTTCCGCGGGAGCATCGGTGGCCGCAGGAGCTTCGGTGGCCGCGGGGGCTTCGGGCTGAGCGCCGCAGGCGCACAGGCCGATGCACAGCGTCAGAGCGAGCAGCAGAGCAACGAACTTTTTCATGTTTTCTTTCCTCCAGTAATTTTTTGTTTTTTTTACTGTTACTGTTTATTTCCGCCGGCAAGCCGGAAGAAAGCAAAAAGAAATTGCGGGAACCGGTCAACGGCCTCCGCAAACGAACGAAAAACAAAGCAGAAGAAAACGCTGCTTTGTCCCTCGTCGATAGTCCGGTCCTTTACGGTGACCGGGTAGAGACTTCAAAACCGTATCATTTGATTTATATCGACAGATATGAAATTGTAAGGAAAGCGCCGTCAGCAGAACTCGATGCCGTTTTCCTCGCTCATGGATTTCACACGGGCCAGAGATTCCACACGGACGCCCTTGCTGCGGAGCATGTCTCCGCCGGGCTGAAACGCTTTTTCAATACAGATGCCGCAGCCGACGAGCGTTGCGCCGGACTGCTCCACCAGCTCGATGAGACCGCTGAGCGCAGCGCCGTTGGCAAGAAAATCGTCAATGACGAGTACGCGGTCGTTCGGGCCGAGAAAATCCTTGGAAACGATGATATCGTATACCCTCTGGTGGGTGTAGGAGCGGACTTTCGACGTCCATACATCTCCTGCGATATTCAGCGTCTTGCTTTTCTTGGCAAAAACAAGAGGACACCCGAAGGTCTGCGCCGTTATGCACGCAATACCGATACCGGATGCCTCGATCGTAAGAATCTTATTGACACCGCAGTTATGGTACAGGCGCTCAAACTCTTTGGCAAGTTCGGAGAAGAACACGACGTCCATCTGATGGTTCAGAAAACTGTCCACCTTCAAAACGCCGCCGTCACGCACTACACCATCGCGGCGGATCCTATCTTCGAGGAGCTGCATCCGTATCACCCCCACGGCTTAACTTAATTTCATCTTATCGAATTTGTTCCGGTTTTGCAATGCATATATCTTGTGAATTTCGGAGAAATATATTTCGATATTTTGTGCATAACGGAAAACACCGTCGAATGGGGCTCACCCATCCGACGGTATTTTGTCATTTGCTTATTTCTCTTCGGCGTAGGTGTCGAAGTAACCCTGAATGAACACGACCGGCGTACCCTTGTCGCCGCTGCCGCTCGTAAGATCGCAGAGCGAGCCGATGAGATCGGTGAGCTGGCGGGGCGTGGTGCCCTGACTTGCCATGCTGCCTTTGAGATCGGCATCCTTGTGGCGGATGGAATCCTCCACGGCGGAGCGCAGCTCTTCGCCGTTGAGACCGGCAAAATCGTTGTCGGCGAGATACTTGATCTTCAGCTCGTTCGGCTTGCCGACGAGACCGGCGGTGCAGGCAGGGGAGACCACGGGATCGGCGAGTTCCCAGATCTTGCCGACGGGATCCCTGAAGGCACCGTCGCCGTAGATCATGCACTCGATGTTCTTTCCGGTTGCCTTGCGCATGGCCGCGGCGAGTGCGTCAACAAACTCCGCTCCGTTGCGCGGGAAGAGCTTCACCTTGTCCTCGGAGGACTTGTTGGAGCCGAGCAGGCCGTATTTCTCGTTATAGCCGCTGCCGTTGACGCTTGCGGTGAGAAGATCATCCAGCGCGAGGACCTTCTCCGCACCCGCTTTGGCAAGACGGCGCTTTGTGCGGAACCGGGTGTGGATGTCGCAGCAGAGGACATTCTTTACGCGCGTGAGGACGGCTTCCGCCTGATTGGCGAAGAGGATATCGGCCTCGCAGCCGCATTCCTCGATGAGCTTTTTATAATAGTCCACATAGTCCACGCCGGTGAACGGATGCAGCGCGTAGCCGAACGCCTTGCGGTATTCTTCCTCGGTCAGCACGTCGCTGTACGGATTGATACCGGAATCCTCCAGCAGTTCCTCGTCAAAGAGATGGTTTCCGACTTCGTCCGAAGGGTAGCTGAGCATGAGCGTGATCTTCTTCATGCCGGTGGCGATGCCGCGCAGCACGATGGCAAAGCGGTTCCGGGAGAGGATCGGGAAAATGACGCCGATATGGTCGCAGCCGAATTTTGCTTTCACGTCATCGGCAATGTTCTGCACCGTCGCATAGTTGCCGGCGGCGCGGGCCACAACGGACTCCGTCACGGCGACGATATCGCGGTCGTGGAAGGTGATATGCTCCGTCTCGGAGGCGGCCATGACGCTGTCGCGCACCAGCGTGACAAGATCGTCGCCCTCCCGGACGATGGGGGTACGGATGCCGCGAACAACAGCACCAACAGTTCTCATAACGAAATAACCTCCGAAGTATTGGATTTCCGCCGATATTATGCTACAATACCGTTTGTCTGTAAAGAATTAATTTTCGATTTTTGCAATTATTCTATTTGCGTCAGTCAAAAAAAGCACATTTTGCAGGAGTTGCCATGAAAAATCTCAAAAAAATTTTGATCGTCTGCACCTTTTTCGTCGCTTTGGCTCTTCTGGCCGGCTGCGCTTCCGGACCCGCGCCGGAGGCTGCTGCCACAGAAGCACCAACCGCGACGCCCTCTCCGACGGCTACGCCCGCACCGATCTCATTCGAGGCTGCGGCTGAGGCGAATCGCGCAGAGCTGCGCACGTTTTCAGATTACGGCAGTGTTTTTTCCGCCGTGCAGGAGAGCAAAGCCGAGGGAGACGGCGCGGACGTTCCGGCGCATTCCTCCGCGCTGCGTGCCGCAGCGTCGCCGGAGGATCTTACGGAAAGCGACATCCTCTGTGTTGACGGTGAGTATATCTATACGCTTACGGACAAAAATCTCACGATCTTTCATCTGAGCGGTGTGGCGGGGGAGCTTATTTCCACTACGCCGGTCGGTACCGCCTGGAGCAGCTCCGGAGACGGTTCCGGCAGCTTTGCCGGCAGTGAACGTACGCCGCTCGCGCTGTTCCTTCGCGGCTCACGGCTCGCCGTTCTCCTGGACGTATACGGGTACGAGAGCTTCGCGGGCGAGATGCGCTATTCGGAATATGTCGGCGTCGATTTCTACGACGTTTCCGATCCGCACACGCCTGTGCTCCTCGCGAGCGCCGGTCAGAGCGGCGTATACTCCGATGCGTGGATGAGCGGCGGCGCTCTCTGCGTTGCGACGGACTTCTCCGTGCTGGACGCAGCCGGCACCGCAGATACGGACAAGTTCGTTCCGCGCGTACATACCGCCGCGGACAGCCGCCAGCTTGAGGCCGAAAGCCTTTACGCGCTGCCGAACGGCGGCGAGGGCTGCACCGTGCTCGGCGGCTACTCTTTCGACGAGGCGGCGCAGAAAAATGCCGTGTCCGTCTACGGCATCGAGGCGAAAAACGTATACGCTGTACCCGGCAGTCTTTTCCTGACCGACACACGCTCCGTATCCGCCGAATCCCGCCGCATGAGCGACAGTGTGGGTGATTATACGGAATACGTTGAGCTCCTCTGCACCGATCTTTTCCGCTTTGACTTTGATGCTTCCGGCATCCGTCCGGCAGCCTCCGGCGTTGTGAGCGGACTTCTTCCGGAAAGGAGTGCCATTGCGCCGTTTGGTTCCGGGTATGTCTGCCTTTCGGAAGTCTCGGGCTCTTATACAAATATGTATGTTGGCAAGGGCGGTCCCGCTCCGGCCGCGGAACAGACCGGCAGCGCGCTTTATACGCTCGACGCCGCTCTTACCGTCACAGCGAAGCTCTCCGCGCTTCCGAACGGCGACTGTATCCTCTGGGCGGGCTTCACGCCGGAAACCGTGCTGCTCTCCGGCGAGAACGGATCCTGCACCGCCGATCTCTCCGTTCCCGGCACGATCACCGCCTTGCCTGGCGGCGATGCGATCCTGGCGGATGCGCTGCTTCCGTGGAAAAACGGCGGCTATGCCGCCTTCCGGCATGAGAGCGCCGGACAAATGGCGCTTGCGCTCTATGATTCATCTCTGAAGAAAACCGCGGAGCGCACGTTCGGCAGTGACTACAGCAGCACACTCGAAAGTCTGCAAAGCTATATCGCCCTGCCGGAGAAAAACCTTCTCGGCTTTGCCGCCGACGACAGCTATTGCCTGTATGCCGAAAACAACGGAGAGATCGAATACTGCCTGAGCGTATTCCTGACTGACTGGGCCTGGAACGCCCGCGCTTTTGAACAGAACGGCTATCTCTGCATCGCGGATCGCCGCGAGGCGTTCGTCTATCTGCCGGACACGCTCGAAAGCGCCGCATCTTTTCTGTTCTGACCGCCCCGCTTCGGCAATCTTTTCATAATACGCCCGTTAAAATGGCGCTGTGGACAACCACAGCGCCATATCTTTTTCAGGGGGATGAGTGTCATGCAATTGGAGAGCGCCTATACCGACGGCTGCCTTTGTATCCGATATACCGGAGATCTCGATCATCACGCGGCGCGCGCGGCGTTTCGCGAAACAGAAGCGTTTATCGACCGTTTCCTGCCGCGGCGGTGCATTCTTGATTTCTCCGGCGTTTCGTTTATGGACAGCTCCGGCATTGCCGTTGTGCTCCGCGTGAAAAAACGGATGGAGGAAACGGACGGGGATGTCTTTCTGCTTGATCCGGCGCCGCAATGCGCAAGAGTTCTTCGCACGTCCGGGATCGAACGTTTTGTCGCAATCAAATTTACGGAGGGAAAGGCCGCAAGATGAAATACGAAAACTACATAAAGCTGGAATTCCCCAGCAAAAGCTGCAACGAGGCACTGGCGCGGTCGGTAGCGGGCGTGTTCGCCTCGCAGATGGACCCGACGATGGAGGAGCTCGGCGATATCAAAACAGCGGTCAGCGAGGCCGTGACAAACTGTATCGTCCACGCTTACCCGGACTGCATCGGCAAGATCCTCATGCGCTGCCGGATTCTCGAGGATAACCGGCTGGAGATCGTTATCCGCGACTGGGGCCGCGGCATCGAAGATATCGGCAAGGCGAGAAAGCCGTTGTATACGACCGGCGGCGAGGAACGCAGCGGTATGGGCTTTACGATCATGGAGAGCTTTATGGATAAGCTCACCGTCCGCTCCACGCCGGGCGAGGGGACAAGCGTCATCATGCTCCGCACGCTCCCGCGCCGCGTGCGCGACCGCTGATGGAAAGCCGCGCGCAGCTTCTCTCCCGCGCGCACTCCGGCGACCGGGATGCCGTGCAGCAGATGATCGAGGAAAATACCGGCCTCATCTGGAGCGTCGCCCGCCGGTATTTTGGACGCGGGGTCGATGCGGACGATCTCTATCAGCTTGGCTGTCTCGGTTTTCTCAAGGCCATTGAGGGCTTTGACGAGCGGTTCGGCACGCAGTTTTCTACCTATGCCGTGCCGAAGATCGCCGGGGAGATCCGTCGCTTTCTGCGCGACGACGGCGCGGTAAAGGTCAGCCGCGGGCTCAAAGAGCGCGCGCAGCAGATCCATGCGGCACGGCGCCGTCTGGAGCAGACGCTCGGCAGGGAGCCGGCGCTTTCCGAGATCGCCGCGGAATGCGGCGTGAGCGTGGAAGAGATCGCCGAGGCGGAGACCGCGGCCGCTCCGGCGGAAAGTCTGCAGCGCGAGAGCGGAGACGAAGGCTTGTTTTTCCACGGCCTGACGCAAAGCGACTGCGCGCGGATCCTCTCCGTATCACAGGTACAGGTATCGCGCCTCGAACGCCGGGCAATGGAAAATCTGCGCGCCGTTATGCTCTGAGCTGTGCGGCAAGAATGCATGCCGCCGGAAGTGCAAGACCCCAGCGGCGCGTGAGCATTGCCGCAGCAAGACATATTGCCCCGGTACACGCCGAAACGATCCGAACGGCCTTGCAGTCGCCGCAGAGTGCATAGAGGATCCGTCCGCCGTCGAGCGGCTGCGCCGGAAGCAGATTGCATACCGAAAAATACAGCGATATGTCCCGGCACAGCTCCCACCACTCGCCGGGAAAGCGTGAGCAAAGCGCCGCCCACAGCAAACCGCACACCGGCCCTGCCGCCGCGCACACTGCCTCCGGAAGCGGCGACGAAAACGGTGTCATATCGAGGCACAGCCCGCTCAGACTCATGCGGAGAGAAAGGATCCGGCCACCGTACATCCATGCGGAAATACAATGGCCGATCTCATGAAAGAACACAGCGGGCAGAACCGCGGAGAAAATGCCGGAATCGTCCAGATAAAAGAGCAGGGGGAAGACAACGGCAGCTCCGGCGGTGGTCTCTACCCGGCAGCGGCTCAAATCGCCGCCATGTAGAACGCCGGATTCAGATAAACGCCGTCGTGCGTAAGTTCAAAATGGAGATTCGGACCGGTGACCTTGCCTGTCGCGCCGACAAGCGCGATCTTTTCCCCGGCATTGACCTTCTGCCCCTCTTCAACATAGATCTGGCCGCAATGGGCGTACATCGTCGCGTAGCCGTCCTCGTGCTCTACGCGGAGAAACTTTCCGCTCGTGCCGTTCTCGCCGACTTCCGTCACCGTTCCGGACGCAAAGCAGACGATATCGTCGCCGGAGTTTGCTGCGAAATCCATGCCGTAGTGGAACTTTGTCTCGTTGTCGATCGGGTGCAGCCGGTAGCCGAAATCGGAGGATACTCTGGCGGAAAGCGGCTGAACGAAGGAGAACTTCGGCATGGGCGCGTCATAGGAGACATTGGCCGGAACGCCGAGATCGACGAACGGCTGCTGCTCTTCCATAAACGCCGCCATCGCCTCTTCAACGGCGGGGGACAGCTCTTCCGTGCCGGCTGGTTCCGTAAGTCCGAGAAACTCCGCGGCGTTGATCGTGACCGTGACCGGCATCGCAGCATCGTCCGCCGCTTCCGTCACACCTGCGACGGTTTCCTCCGTCCTATAGTCTGCTCTGTGGAAAGATTCTTCGACCGTACGGATCGTTTCGGATGTGCGGGCAGGGAAGAGAAGCTTCGCGGCGGCCGCCGCAACAAACAGTCCCGCTGCCACATAGATGGTTGCGCGTTTTGCACGTTTCATTCCAAATCACACTCCTGCCAAAGCGTATTCGGACGAGTCACAAGCTATGAATCCTTTTTTGTCGCTTGACTTTTCAGGCATATTTTGGTAGAGTACATCAGTAAACAAAATACGCGGATATAGTTCATCGGTAGAACGACGGCTTCCCAAGCCGTAGAGGTGGGTTCGATTCCCATTATCCGCTCCACGGAATATCCCCATCGGTCAAACCGATGGGGATAGTTCATATGACCCCATGACGCTTGCAAAACGCTGGGAACACCTTTGCGGTGCAATCAATATTTGAGGGAGAGAAGAAAGGAAGCTGCCGGAAGATTTGCGCGGCACCAGAGAAAATATAGGGGGAATCCAAATGCTGGATTATAACGCGGACCATTATTGCCCGGTGTACAAAAAGGTCATCTGTGCCGATTTGTGCTACGATTCTCTGTGCTGTTTAGGCCGACTGTTCAAAATTTCCTCGACGCCGGAGTTGCAGGAAGTAGAGGACATCGAGACAGCGCGAAAGATTTGTGAAGACTGCCCATACAGCGACCTCGGCGGCGGCATGGACGAGTGGGTGCCGGATTTCTAATGGCCTTATAAAGAAATCAGCTTACAGCGATGACCGCCGTAGGCTGATTTTTTTACTGCCGCTGTAAAACACCGCAGTCAGTGAAAAACAAGATTGATGAGCAAACACAGCAGCGCGCCGCAGAGCGTCGGCAGCACGGCGGCGAGCGCCGTCCATGTCCGGCTGCCGGTCTCTTTTTTTATGGAGAGAAGCGTTGTAGAGCACGGCCAGTGCATCAGTGTAAACACAATGACGCACGCTGCTGTCTTTCCTGTCCAGCCGTTGGCGAGCAATATTCCGCTCATGGCTGCGGCAGAAAGCGTCCGGTTGAGCGCACCCTCGGCCATATAGATCATCATGGCGATGGGGATCACCGTTTCATTGGCTGGGAATCCCAGAATGAAGGCCAGCAGGATCACGCCGTCCATACCGAAAAATTTTCCGATTGGATCGATCACGTCCGACAGATACCGCAGCAGGGAGACATTTCCGACGGAAAAATTTCCCAGCAGCCAGAGAACCAGACCGGCGGGCGCGGCAACGGCAGCGGCCCGCCCAAGGACGAATACCGTCCGATCAAGGAGCGAGCGGACAAGGATCTTTCCGAGTTGCGGCTTTCGGTACGGCGGCAGCTCCAGAACATAAGAGGACGTCTCCCCGCACAGAACCGTGGCGGATAAAAGCCGTGTCGCGCCAAACGTGGCGGCAATGCCGAGACATACGACACCCGTCAGCATAAGCGCGGACACAATAGGATTACGCGAGGAAAAGAAAGCGCCGAGCAGGAAAATCAAAATCGGAAAGCGCCCATTGCACGGGACGAAGCTGTTCGTGAGTATGGCAAGCAGCCGCTCGCGCGGCGAATCGATGATACGGCAGCCGACAACGCCGGCGGCATTGCAGCCAAAGCCCATCGCCATTGTAAGCGCCTGTTTGCCGCACGCGCGGCAGCTCTCGAACGGCTTATCGAGATTGAACGCCATGCGCGGCAGATAGCCGACGTCTTCAAGGAATGTGAACAGCGGAAAGAAGATAGCCATCGGCGGCAGCATGACGGATACGACCCATGCGGTCACCCGGTATACGCCAAGGATCAGCGCATCATGCAGCCAGAGCGGGATTCCGGCGGCGAGAAGCCAGCGTGAGAGAATATCGCCAAAGGAGAAAAGCATGGAGGAAAGAAACGCCGAAGGGTAGTTTGCGCCCTGCACCGTCAGATAAAAGAGAATCAGCAGCAACAGCAGCATGATCGGAATGCCGAATTTTTTTCCGGTCAGGATGCGGTCGGCCTTCCGGTCACGGGAAAAACCGTTTTGATGCGCCGCTGAAACGACCTCCGCCGCAATATCGGCTGCACGGCGGAGAAGCATCGTTGCTGCCGCTGCCGCGGTTTCCCCGGCGCGGTCGATGCGCTCTCTCCCGAGACGGACAGCTTCCGAAAGAAAAGGATCCTCCTCCAGCGGTCTTCCGAGCTTTTTCTCCAGTGCGCAAATCGCAGTATCGCCGCCGGTCAGAAGCTGCATCGCTATCCACCGGTGATTTGGCATAGACCCGGGAAGCAGCTCATCCAGCCGCGCCTCGATCGAAAAGAGCCCCGCCTCGATCGCTTCGCCATAGCGCACCAGAATTGGCTTGCGGTGTCTCTCCTGCGCGGCGGCCACCGCTGCACGCAGCAGGGCAGGTAGCGTTTTTTTCTGCCGCGCGCTCGTTCCGACAACGCGCACGCCGAGCAGCTGCGATAGCCGCGGAAGATCCACGGTGATGCCGCGCTTTCCGGCCTCGTCCATCAGATTCACGCATATAACAACGTGATCCGTGATCTCCATGACCTGCAGGGCAAGATAAAGATTCCGCTCGAGCGCCGTGGCGTCGCAGACAACGATCACCGCGTCGGCGCAGCCGAAGGAGATATATTCCGCCGCGACCTCCTCTTCCGGAGAACGGGCGGAGAGAGAATACGTTCCCGGCAGATCAATGAGCTCAACGGCCGCCCCGTCGATGCTGCATGTTCCCGCCGCCGTCGCGACCGTTTTCCCCGGCCAGTTTCCGGTATGCTGGTGCAAGCCGGTCAGCGCGTTGAAAAGCGAGCTTTTCCCAACGTTCGGGTTCCCCACCAGCGCAAAACGGTAAGTTTCCGCCATTACGTTTTCGCCTCATGCGGCAGGCGGACGAACACGGAGGCGCTGTCCCCGGCGCGGAGCGCGATCACCGTGCCACAAATTTCGTAGGCCGTCGGATCACCGAACATGCTGCGAAAGAGGCATCGTATTCCCGCACCCTCCGCGAACCCGAGATCGAGAAGGCGGCGGCTTAAGGCACACTCCGGCAATATATCCGTGATAATTCCCTGCGTACCGGGCTCCATATCTCTCAGAGAAATGATTGATTCCATGGCAAATTCCGCCCTTTCCGGTAATGTCTTTCCTCTGTATTCTATTCGGGCGCACTCGTCCGGTTCCTTGACTTTTTGCGCGGAAGAGTCTACCATAAAATAAAAAAACATTGAGGATATGACCATGGTTGAAGTTGTTGCAGCGCTTGTCCACGATACGGAAAACCCGCGGCGCTTTCTCATCTGTCAGCGCCCGGCGCACAAGGCGAGGGGACTGCTCTGGGAATTTGTCGGCGGCAAGGTCGAGCCCGGGGAAACGAAGAGGGAAGCCCTCGCGCGCGAATGCCGGGAGGAGCTTGGCGTCGCAGTCTCGGTCGGTGATGTCTATATGGAGCTGACGCATGATTATCCCGATCTCACCATCCGCTTAACGCTGTTCCATGCGAAGATCACGGACGGCGTGCCGCAGCTTCTGGAGCACTGCGCCATGGACTGGATCACGCCGGAGGAGATCGGCAGCTACGATATCTGCCCGGCGGACGAAGAGATCCTCGCCCGGCTCCGGCTTGAGGGAAAAACGGCAGCGGAATGATGCTTCCGCCGCCGTTTTCTCTCTGCTTCAGCGTCCGGGGAACGCCGGATTCATATAGTAGACGTTGTTTTGGTTGAGCTTTTCCGTCACGAGACCCAGCGCCTCACCGAAGCGCTGGAAATGGACGACCTCCCGCTCACGCAGGAATCGAATCACGTTATTTACGTCGGGATCGTCCGAGAGCCGGAGAATGTTATCGTAGGTGGCGCGCGCCTTCTGTTCGGCGGCAAGGTCCTCGGTGAGATCGGCGATCACATCGCCGCTGACGCCGATGCTGATGGCGTTCCACGGCACGCCCGCCGCGGCCTGCGGAAATACGCCGAGCGTATGATCGACGAAGTAAGCGTCAAAGCCCTGCGCCTTGATCTCCTCCGGCGTCAGATTCCGTGTGAGCTGGTGGACGATCGAGCCGACCATTTCCAGATGCCCGAGTTCAACCGCGCATGACTGATGGATATAATCAAAACAAGGAGCTGAAACCATTGAAAACGCTTGGATTGCTTGAAAAGCTGTTAGTCGCTGGAATGATAACCGAAGAGGAATACAAGGAGAGGAAAACGGTGTATGTAGAATCGCTCTTGGAACTCTATTGTCTGGGGATTATATCACGGGAGCAGATGGAAGAAAAGCTGAATTGTTAATCGCCTTTAATGGGAACGGCCTTGCTGCCGTTCCTTTTTTATTTTTGTTCTTGTTTTTTGCCATTTGGCAATGTAGAATATTGTCAAATTTCAGATAACAGCAACGGGGGAAGCGGTATGATTATTGAGGTCAAAGAAACCACATACAAGGGCTTCAAGATTGAGCTTGTGGAAAATAGTGGCTGGAAAATTGTCCTCGGCGATGACGCATATCTTTTCCCGCGCCTTCAAGCAGCGCAATCTGCAGTTGATGATTTTTACCGTGAAGTGATCCCAAAGTACAAGGGAAAAAGAATGAAGCGTTGTTAGGGTGATGGCATTATGGGATTATTTGATTTTTTCAAGAAAAAAGCACAAACCCAAAATGCACCAAAGGATAACTTCCAAAACTCGTTTGGGGAAGATATGCGGTATTTAACATCGGATGGTGATCTACCTTGGGGATGGTATACCGCCAATGCAGACTTCACGGGTAAAATTAGGGAAGAATACAAGTATTTTTTTAATGCTTGGTATGAAAGCCGGGACAAATCACCGCGTGAAACTTATGCAGCGTTGAAATCATTTGTCTTGTACATGAACGATGCAAAGAAACTTTGTCATAATATGGGGGAGTGCTTTGAATATTGGTTAGATGTATGCTTTACTGATGACTATTTGAGTGCGCGAACGGATGAACTGAATCACCTTGAGCAGAACTTACCCGAACTTGAGACGGCTTATGAAAAGAAAATCTGGTTTGAAAACAATGTTTTGCCAAATCTTGAAAAAGACTTGTTAGAAATCATCAAGGAAAAGCCCGGGGTTTTGCAGAAAGATATTTATAAAATGTTTGAACCAATGGCAAGAAGTTACATTCAAGAAAAACTCTATTTTTGCGAAAAATCAGGTTCAATTGCTCGTGAAAAAAGCGGAAACACATACAAACTATTTCTGAAATAAAAAGAAGGGGAAGGCGCGAGCCTTCCCCTTTTCATATGATGAACGATATATCTATTGGCAACCATGTATTATTCGGCGCGTCAGCCCATGCAGCGCCGTTTCTGTATCGAGCGAAACGCACAAGCCCCGCAGCAGTAACGGTGCAAAGCCAAATTGCTGTACCGCTGCCCTGACAAATGAAATTGCCCTGCACTTCCGGTCTGTATCCTTCGGGAAGCGTCGTAATGGTCACGTTATCCGTGCCGCCCGTCAAGGTTGCCTTCGGCGTGACAACGCCCTTCAAATAGACAACGCCGCCGACCTTCCTATATCGCAATGTGTTTCCGGCGTTTGCGGCGTATGTTTCAAAGTCGCTTGTGAGCTTTGCCGTTATCCATCCGGGATTTTCTGTTATTGAATACCCGTTGCGGAAGATGACCGGAAGGCCAAATTCAATGCCTTCCGCAAGCTCTGACACCTTGCCGAAGGCCATTGCCCGACCGGAAGCATTGAAGTCCAGCAGCGTGAACGCCGTGGGAATCTCCACGGTTTTTGTGACTGTGGTGAAGTAGTCCTTGACGGTCAGGCGCACGTCATAGGCAGAATCAACGTTCAAGGTGGCGGCGGTTATCAGCGTGGTCGATAGCGTGTACCCCGTGCCATCCTTCAGCTTTATCCACTCGCTGGAAGCCCGCGCCTTGTATTCCAGCGTATACTTGCTTGTGTTTTGGTTTGAAACAGGGGAGATATTGAAGCCGAAGCCAATTTTGCCGTGTGTGCCGTCATAGTTTTCCGTGCCGTCTGCCAAGCATCGCACAGCGGATATTCCACGGATGACAGGCGCAGCATAGGCAATAACCGTCAGCGTCTTTGTGGCCTTTGCCGTGCGTCCACGGCTGTCTGTAACGGTGATCGTGACGGATTTCGTGCCGCTGGACAGCGTACCGGTTACGGGCGCTGCGCCGGTGTAGCTCTTTCCGTCAACGGTCGTTTTGTATGCCTTGATGATAGAGCCGTAAGCACCCGCCGCCACAATGCCGATCTTGACCTTAGACTTTCCTTGCACAAAAGCGCCGAACTGCACCGCAAGCCCGGAAACTGTTTCCGTAATGGAAACGGTTGAAATTGTCGGGACAACAGCAGCCGGGACATTTGCTTTGAAGGATACCGTCTTTGTGCCTATCAGCGTATTTCCGTTGTAGGTCTTGCATGTGATTGTACATGTGCCGGACGTGCCGGACGGAATCTGACTTGCAAAGGAAAGGGGAACGTCCCAAGCCTTGCTTGTGCCAAGGCCGCTGCCAATCGTGCCGGTTGCGTTGCCGAACTTATATGTCAGCGTGTGTGTAAAGGCGCTGGATGCCCTCGGCATATTGATTGTGATACTTGATCCCATGTTGACGCTGCTTGCTGACAGCGTGGGCGTGGTTGCACGTGGGATCGTGTCAAATGTGCCGTTGCCGGATGCCGAAACATCCCCATAATATGTGCCGCCCAGCGTGACCTTGATCCCGATGGTAGACGCAAAAGCGCAGGTTTTGTTTCCGTCTGCATTATGTGCTATGGTGACGGTTTTTGTGAACAGCGTCTTTGTCTGATTGCCGGACAGGGAAGCGGAGAAGGAGAACGTGTATTTTGTGCCGTTGATCGTCAGGCTTCCGCTCTTGCTCGCGCTGCTGTTGATGGTGTAGCTTGCGCCGGTTGACACAAGCTGCACCTTGACCGTTACGCTGGAAGTGTTGTTTGCCGCAGACTGACTGCCAACCGTCCAGACGATTTTCATCTGATAGCCTGTCCGGATCGCCTTTGTTATCGTTCCTGATTTAGCCATACCAGCGCCCCCTAAAGCGATAGCTTTTTGAATGACAGGTTGCCGTTTGCGCGGGGAATGAAAGCGAAATCGCCGAGCTGTAACGAATGGATAAAATGCCCGTCCGTGACGTATAGCTTATTGTCCGAGAAATACGCCACTTCAACGGCGTCCTGAAGAAAAGAAATCCGGTCGTTGCTAATTTTCAATTCAAGCTCATTTCCGACCTGTCCGAGCAGAATAGAGCCGTCCACAAAGCGGATATACTTCCGTATCTCTTCAAACTCTGCATCCGTACCAGCCGCTACCGCTTCGATGTCAGCGCTGAACTGGTTGAACTGGATTTCAACGCTTTCCTTTGTCTGCTCAATCTGCGTACTGACAGAGGAAACAAGAGCGTCCGTATCGTCTTTCAGATAGTAGTTTTCCGCGACGGTTGACTTGATGTTTTCTTCGGACACCTGCAAGGATGCAAGCAAATTCTGTTCCACGTTGTAAATGGCCGTAGAAGCCGTTTTAGACGCATTTTCTATTTGCAGTATAATTTCCCCTTGTGCATCGGAAAGCCCCGCAAGCGTCCCGGAAATGCCCTCTAATGCGCCGCCAAGCGTCAACTTGTTTGCGCCCGGCTCTAACAACTTCAAAGACAGCTTTGTCACAAGAAAATTCTGGTCTATCCCGTGCGGATTGCTTGTAACTTTGACGTATGTTCCAAGGCGGAAACTGCTGAAGGAAGCGTCAACGGTCGCAAGGTCAGCCGCTGTCAGCTCTATGGTTTCCGGCTGGTTGACAAGGCCGGAAATGTATGCTTGTCCCTTTGCCAGAAGGTTTGACGCTTCGGTCACGTCATCCCATGTATGCGTGGCAAAAATAAGGCCGTATTTGTCAGCGGCTTCCTCATCGACGATATAATCAAGGCCGTCATTGACGGCGGCAACCGTCAGGCGGTTGTCTGTGTCCTTGCCTTCACCGTCCTTCAGCTTTGCGCCGAGCGGAAAAAGCGCCGTTGCGATGTCTGCGCCTTTTCTGATCCGCTTCAGGTCAAGAAGATTCTTTCCGAAGGTGATCTTCTGCGGAGAAAGCAGCGTGAAATCTTGCAGATAATCAATGTAGTTGATATAGCCTTCATGCCGGATGACGATATAGCCGCCCAGCAGGTCAATCAGCTTCTTTTGCAGTTCCGTCCATGTATCAACATAGTCAATATTAGAACGGACGATATAATCATTCGGATCGGTGACAGTCACATTCCCGACCGTGAACCATTTGGATTCTTCCACCTGTGCATTATGGTTATCTATCAGCAGATTCAGGAAGCCGGAAACCGTCCCGGAATAGTCATAAGGGCGCTGGATGCTGTCCAAAAGGAAAGCAAGCTCGCCCTCGCAGGTCACATGCTTTTCGTTGTAGAAGCCAATTTCATCGTCAAGAACGCGCCCACGGAAGATTAAATAATCATCTTGATAAACCGTGATGATCGACCGCAGCTTTTTTATTGCGCTGTACTGTGGATGATCGGGATAAACTGTGAATTGAAAGCTGCCGGTCTTGTTCAGCTCCAATTCCAAGGATGGATTGAAGATTTTCAGGCTTTCAAGGCTGCTGTTATACAGCGTCGCGCCGTCACAATATACCCTGTACATAATCACAGCCCCGCTTCCTGATAGGAAAAGGAAATCGTTCCTTCTCCGGTGACGGAAACGCTGTTGTTTCCGGCCTTCAGTTCCAGTTCCGGCAATGTGTAGCTGCCGCTGCCCAAGTCCCAAATGTTGTATGTTTCATAGACGATATGCAGGGCGCTGTCTGCTGTGATTGTTACCAGCGGAACAACGCGCTTTCGGAGATTCGGCAGGGAAATCACGCTTTCGCCGTTCACCGTCTGCGTGACAACGGTTTTTGCAAGCTTGTATTTGTACGGCTCGCAATCGCACTCCACGCTTATTTTGCCGATGTTCTTTTCATTTGTGAAAGAAGAAACAAAGCACCGTCCAACATAGTAAAAAAGCGGATCATCGTCAAGGATGATCCGCTGCATTTTACCGTGTATCGCGTTTTTGATGGTTGAAAAAAGTGTAAGGAATTCGTTTTGTGGCACTATCGTTGAAAACTTGAATTTGTGCGTGACGTTCTCATACTTCGGTTCTCCGAAAAACTCTGTCAGATCAAGCGCCCCGTCTGCGCCGGGAACGTCAATTTCAATCGTTTTCACTTTCGGGGCTGCAACTTCCTTCGATGTCAAAAGCAGATTGAAATCATCGTAGCTGTGATATGTGCCGAAAGTGATTCCCTTCATGATTACACCCCTTATTCTCATTTATTAAATTTTATAAGAACCTCTTTCGCTGTTCCGTTGACATTCAGCAGAACGCGCGTCACTTGCTTTGCCGAGCCGTTCACGTTCAAATACAGAACATCGCCGAGCAGCGCGGGGGCGGTCAGATTGACCGTGCCGTTACTTCTGCTGGAAGAGCTGCTTGTTATCCCGTAAACAACGGTGATTTCCGTCCCTGCATCAGCTTCTCCAACGAAATACCAATACGTTGGCGTTTTGGGGAGATCGCCGGGCTCTTCGGCTGTCCCCTTAGCATCCCCGATATCGCAGCGGAGATATAAGTCGGCGTATTCCGGATGGTTGCCGTAAGAACCGCCGCTTGGGGATACCAAAACACGGACGGCAAACTGTTTCCCTTCCAGCCTTGCAATAGAGTATTCGCCGCTCAGTACAAACCAGTTCTGCTCAAAAAAGTTTGTCTTTGTGATCGTCTGCTCCCACGCGCTGCCGCTTGGAAGCTCTGGCGCTGTTTTGCTCCATGCCATCCCGCTCACCTCACACAGAATACCGTAGGTATATGTCGCCCGGCTGCCACCCGGCAGGCGGCGTTTCGCTCGTCCCGGTGTAGATGTGCCGCACCTGATCGGCGGAAAGCCCGAACTTTGTATAAGGGATGTTGTCGGCAAGCTTTTCGGCAGTGACGGACTTGTTGGCATATTTTGGCGTTGTGAGCGATCCGTCCGCGATCTGCCCGCTTGCCGCCTGTTCGATAGCGGCGCGAAGCTGCGCAAGCAGCTCCGTGAACTGCGCGTTGATGACGCTTGTGTCGATGCTCAACGTGTCGGTCACAAGGCCGCAGACGTCCGGGTTTTGCCGTTCGTCTGTAATCATGGAAGCCGTGATCGCGGTCGTACCGGCAGCAACGGCAATCTGCGCAAGGCTGATCTGCCGCTTCGTTCCGCTGTTGGTCAGCGCCGGAGCTGCCGCCGTGCTGGATGCCGCGCCTTTCAGGATTTTAATTTCCGGGCGGTCAACGTAGTTCGTGGTTTTCCACTCGACAATAACGCGGTCAATACGATTCAGAACGCCGTCCGCCGCGTCAATGGTAAGCTGTAACTTCGCGCCGCTCATGCTCTCTGTGTCATTCCACCAGACAACGCCGTCAGCGGCGGCGTTTGCCATCCAGCCTGTGCCGTCCGACACCGTGACCGCCATTCCCGGCGTTGCAAGCGCGGCAACCGCCGCATTTCCTGACGCGGCAAAAACTCCGGACGTTCGCCCATGCAGCCAGCGCATAACGTCTTCCGCGCCGCTGTATTCGTCTTGGTTATTCGGGAAACTCTTAATTTCAGCCATTTAATTTCAACTCCCCCAAAGCAGTTAATATTGGATCACCGAGAATGATTTCGGTGCTGGTGCTGTTTGCGTCCATCTTGTACTTCACGCCGGTAATCCGGGCATTGAAGGACACGCCGAAGCGGACGGATACGCAGGAAACGATGTCACCGAGATTGTAGGCAACGCCAAGATCGGCGCTGTCAATCGCAACGGAAAAGGACTTGCGCTGAATGCGCTTGCCAAGCTCCATCGTCGCATAAGCTCGCGCACGGGCTTTGCAGTCTGTTTCGCTCTCTTCGTCTTCTTGCCGGACGTTCGTGTCAAACCAGACTTCGCGGCGCGTGTCGCCGGTTGCCGTGCCTACCTCTTCGATGAATTCAACACCGTCTTTCAGCGTTCCCGTGGCATAAGCAAAGTTTTTCAAGGTGCTGTCATCGTCATTAATGACAAGCTCCTGCGCTGTGCCTTGCTCTTCGGAAAAAACAACGGCGTGAATGCCAGAAGTCAAATCAACGCCCTTGTAGATTTTGAATGTGTGGGAAAGCGTTTCGGCGTCCCACACCATTTTCTGACCAAGCCCGGCTTCTTCCAGATAGGGCATGATCTCATCCAGAAGCTGACCGCCGTGCAGGATCGCGTCTGTGGCTTCTGTAAGCCCCGCAGCCGCCGCCGTTGCAAGGCGCGACATATTCCGCAGGTTCGCATTTATGAGCGCGTACACGCCGCTTTCCAGCGTTGTCAGGTGGTATTCGGACGCAATGCAGCGCTTGTTCAGCAGCCAGTTTGCCGTGTAGCCGTTCGCCGTGATACGGTTCTGATCCGTGTCGTGCTTCGTGTTGACGATGAAATACGTCACGTTTCTTTCCGTGTCGAAAAGCATATTGCCGACCTGAAGCGCCTTAATGTTGTAGTCGTTTACCGACGCAACAACGGTCAGCTTGCCGATGTCGTTGTAATAGACGGACATCTGAATGGAAACGGCGTGTTTCAGCTCATAGCGCGTGGAGAAGTCCGAAGGATAGATTTCAAAGCTCATAGCGCGATCCCCACAATCTCTGTTGCAAAGTCAACGTCCACCTGAAGGTTTTCCAGTCCGGACGCCGCTTCCGGCTTCAGAACGTTATCACCGACATCCAGCCGGAACAGATTGCTTGTAAGGCTCAACGCGCCCCGGCAGTCTCCGTCCGCGGATGACGTGACATAGGTTCTTTCGTGTGTGATCTCCACAACAAGCCTTTCGCCACTGACAAGCGTTTTCTTAATCAGCAGAAATTTTCCCGTTGTTGCGTTGGTGATTTTCGGATTTACAACATCACCTTTTGCAACAAAGGTTGCCGTGTAGGGAATAGGCACTTGCCCGCGGTTCGCAACATTCATGAACTGCGTCTGCATCAGCGATCCGAAGCGATACGTCTTTGAGAAATTGCAGGGCAGCCGGAAATATTTCTGAACGCCGGAAAGCGTGGCGCTTGCGCTGTCATCCTTGCACCAATACGGATACGCAGCCATAAGCGAAAGCTGAAACTGCGCAAGCTGTCGCTTCGGCTCAATCGTCGGCGTTGCTGTCGGATAGACGGACAGATAATAGTCATCCGCATACAGCTTGCCGCCGAGATCGGGACGAACAACGGACAGAAGCTTTTCCTTGTTCTCCGTCTGCATATCGCCGACAAGATAGCCTGTGATCGTGACCGGGCGCGGTTGGATGTTGGTGCTTTGGATCGTCGCGCCTACCTGATCGATGCCCTGCGCCTGTGACAGATTGATGGACAGTGTGTCAATGCCGGAAGGCTTATTGATTAAAAAGCCCCCGGCATAGTCAAACGTGATACTGTCGCCGTTGTTGTTGATGTAGCGGAACAGCTTGGAAAGATTGTTGAAATTCAAATTGCCCACCTCGCTTGCTCGAAATAAGCCGCCGTTGCGCTCGCAAGCTGAACGGGCGTCTGCGCCGGTGCGTTGATGTACTGATTGATAACGACGCCGTTTCCTGCGCCGCCGTTGCCCTTGCGCCATGCGTCGGCTTCGGATGCAGTCAGCACTGCTTCGCCTTCATGCAGAAGGGCAGGGAAGTTGTTTCGCGGAACATAATCAAGTCCGGATGCTGCCGATTTTCCACCGCTCCCGCTGACGCCAACATTGACATTCAGGCCGCCAAACAAGCCGTCCCAAATTCCTTTGAACCAGTTTTTCAGCCCCTGCCATGCGTTGGAAATTCCTTCGCGGATTTTGGTCACGACCTGCGATCCTACACCAACAAGGCTTCCCCACATTTCGCCAATGCCTTCAACGATGGTCGTTATGATCTCACCGGCAGATTTGCCAAGCGCGAAAAGGTTGTCGGCGATGCCGGAAACGATCTGCACGACGATTTCAGCCGCCGACAACAGGAGCTGCGGCGCGGCTGCGATCAGTTCCTGCACCAGCCTTGAAATGATCGTCGGCGCTTGCGCAATCAGAATCGGCAGCGCAGCGATAAGACCTTCCGCCAGCGCGGAAATAAGATCGACTGCCGCATCAACAAGAAGGTTGACATTTTCTACAAGCGTCATCACGATCTGCAAAACGACTTCAACGATTGTCGGAATCAGCGTCGGAAGGCTCTGTGAAATGCCCGCTGCCAGAGCAAGGATAAGCTGACCGGCGGACGAAACGATGATCGGTAAGCTGGAAATAAGCGCAGTAATAAGTGTGTTGATGATCTGCGGCGCACTGCCTGTAATTACCGGCAAAATGGTTGCCAAAATTGACGGCAACTGCTCACCAAGGCTGCTTATCATCGTTGTGATGCTGTCTATAATGCTCGGCAAAAGCTGATTGATAAGCGGCGGGATTTCCGGCGCGAGCTGCGCGACAAGCTGCGAAATGCCCGTTGTCAGGCTTGGCAAAATGTCGCCGATTGCCTTTGCGAGAAGTCCGGCAGAATTTACGACCGTACCAACAAGCGCGTCTATGCTGCCTGTTCCGGTCAGCCAGTTATCCCACGCGGCTTTTGTGGATGCAAGACTGCCCTGAATGGTTGTTGCCGCTTCTTGCGCCGTTGTGCCTGTGATTCCCATTTCCGTCTGGACGTCGTGAATGGCGCTGACGATATCGGCATAACTGTCTATGCTGTATTTTGTCATGTTGCCCTGCGCAGCGTTCAAGGCGTTTGCATCGTCAATCAGACGCTGCATTTCCTCTTTCGTGCCGCCATAGCCGAGCTTGAGGTTATCGAGCATGGTATAGTTCTGCTTGGCAAAGCCCTGATATGCGTTCTGTATGGATTCCATTGCAGTACCCATCTTATTGGCGTTATCCGCCATATCCGTAATGGCAAGGTCTGCCGCCGCAGCCGCCTTTTCCGTATCCCCATCCAGACTTTGCAGCAGGCTTGCCGAAAAGCTCGTAACGGTTTCCATATATTCATTTGCGGACAGACCCGCAGTTTTATACGCATTATCCGCATAAGTCTGAATCGTGTCTGCGCTGTCCTTGAACAGCGTTTCCACGCCGCCGACCAGCTGTTCATAGTCCGCATAGGCATTGATGCACGCAGTCCCCAAAGCCGCAACCCCTGCAGATGCCGCGCCGACTGCCGCAGCACTCGCCTTTACAGCCGTATTTACCGCACTGCCGATTTTCCCCAGCACCCTTTGAAATGGGCTGTCATCGCCCTTAATTTTAATTACAACAGAGCCGTCTTCTGCCAATGGTTCCACCTCTTTCCCTATGGA
>ERZ839823.781-NODE-781-length-40607-cov-5.457487_pt1 | contig 40607 bp, 30 predicted proteins | sample MGYA00519862_ERZ839823 | MGnify/ENA primary metagenome ERZ839823 (study PRJEB31850, sample SAMEA3708853) | human gut metagenome | biome: human gut; feature: human-associated habitat; material: faeces | place: China | collected 2014 ...
GTACCCGCGACCGAGGTGCTCGCCCCGGTCGACGACTGCATCCGCTGGCACGACCTTAGGACTTCAAACAACACAAAAAGCTCTAACACTTCTGCTGAGCGATTAACCCCGACTCAAATACTTGCACGAGAAACACTGCGGAGAAGACAGCTGCCTCAGCTTTTTCTCGGGTGACACTCTCGACAACTTCTGATGAGCCATGTCTGTCGGAATGACTGTTCATCATTGCGCTCATCAGAAGTTGAATGACACCACCGGGAACATTATTAGCATCTCTTGCTTCAATCTGAAATCTCCACCCTTTTTGTTCACGCAACGCCTGTGCTACTTTACCAAGTGTAGCTTTCTTGTCATTAGGAGTAATTAGACCAGATGATGCAGCCTCTACGGCTCTGATGGCTTGTGCATATGATTCAGAATAATTCGGATTTTGTCCGAAAACATTATGCCATGCTTGCGATAGAAATAAAGAAGCATTGTTATGCACATTCATCACTTGATCAGCAAGTGTTTGCATATTCTTTTCAACGCGCAATTCAAGGCCGCCATAAGATCCTCTATGACCAACTTTCCACTTTGAGCCAGATTCAGCAAGTATTTCATCCAAATCATCAAGGTGATAACCAATAAGGACCTTAAGCGGTTCGCTAGGACGCGAAGGTAAATAAACTACTCCACGACTGCTCTCATCCTCCAACAGAAGGCTTTGGGACTCTGAAAGCTTCATGACTAAATAATCAATATACTGAAGAGCTAGAGCTTCATCTTTGTCTGCGTTCACGCACTTTTTGAGAAAAGATGAAGTAGACACAGCAGTCAGACCAGTACGAGTTTTTGTCTTACGATCAAACATCAAAGCTAGCTGATGCCTGCTGTTTTCATCAGGTTCTTCAACTCCGCTAAAGCTATAGTGATCTACATTAAGACATAACAAGGTTTCAGCGTATTCAGCCCATTCTATTATGCTCTCTAGCATGTAATCAGGTACGCCATCTCTGAGCACGTCATATTTATGATCCTCCTCAGAGAAAAGAGGTTTCCAAACCATAATAATCCTTTGCTTTCCCGAAGAGCCTTATTTTATGGCAGTTACAGCGTATTCAAATAACTTTTTATTGCTGTTTCGCTTACGAATAGCAACTGCTTTCGCATCCCTAAAACCTAAAGACTTCATCATCTCGACATACCATGTATGCGACGGAACTTCTATTCCAGAGAAAGTAGAATTTCCGACAATATAGCAAAGCTTGCCACCATCTTTAACAATAGGATAAATCGCTTTGAAATGCTTCCACATATCATCAAAATATTTCCTTACATACGGAGATAATATGTCACCGCTTTTGCCGTTAAGAATTTTCGAGCAGACATCTGAAAGGGCACTATCGATAGGTACTCCACTGTCGGGTATTCGCTCGCGAAGTTTTGTTCCCACAGATCCCCACGTGCCACCAATAGTTTGCCAATCCAGATCTCCAGCTTGTTCTCCAGATTCCAGATAACGCAACCAGTACATATATGGCCGAAGCTCACGAATGTAAGACATTCTATTCGCATATGGCGGCGAAGTAATTACAAGGTCAGCTTTATGAAATCCATCAAATGGCCTTGTGGAATCGCCGTGCTGCACTTTCGCTTCGCCCAAAACTCTATCAGCTAATGCTCGACTAGTTACATCGGATACAATTTCAAGAAACGACCGAACATTATACAGAAAAGTCTCACGGTCATACTCAAACAAAGATTCCTGATTCTTGAAAGACATGCTTTGATGGTTAAAAGCCGCCGAGCTTAAGGAAATAAGTAGCCTACAAAAAGCAATATCCAGTAAATCTCTTTCTTTCCCGGAATAGGCATCAACCTCATGCCTAACAGAGGCCAAGGCTTCTAATGCAGCCTGGTCCCACCACCTGTTGATATTAAACATGGGGGGAACCCAAAGTCCATCTAACCCCTCCGACTTAGAAGCTTTCCGCACAATATCCGAAGCAACACGAAGCGTATTGTTTACATCTTCTTCAGAGTAATTTGCAAGTTTCGCGTTGCCAAACCACACCAAGAAAGGGTTTATCTCCCTAGCTTCACAAGTCATTCCCAGTTCGGAGGCAGCCAGAGGAGTGGTACCACTCCCAGAAAATGGTTCAATGATATGACTTTTAGGTGGCAATTTCTCAAGTTCGCTATAGACAAGATTAATGCTATACGCAGGTGTTAGTCTTAGCCAACCATGCCTACCTGCCTTACTATTAGCTTTATAAGTTAAATCAGCTCGCTGCGTTAATGTCATCTTTCACCGTTAAAGTCTTTTCAAGAATTGTTTGCATGTTTTCTTTCAACGCGCCGGTGTTTCTTTCAAAAAAACCAGCAAAATCATATCCGATAATTCTATCCATAAATGCAAAAGTACTTGTCATAACATCATCAGAGTTAACATCACCAGTCATTACAAGAATGCCGTTATCTAAATAGTGTGTTCGAGCGGCGTCATTTATCTGCATACTGATTACTGATACAACCATTTGATATTGCTCCATAAGAGCTCGCTTGCCATTATCAGTATCGCCTTGCGAACGCTTAGAATCTTGGCTCTTATACCCCTGACGAACTTCAAATACTACACCTTTAAGCGGAAAATCTATTGCTTGTTTTTGATAAATTCGGCTCTTGACATCAGTCAACCAATCAACCACAAGCTGCCGCTTGGATTGATTGTTCACCATTCCTAAATCAATACGGGCATCTAGGTTGCGCGTCTTAGCCTCAGTGGTCTTGGTAGCCGGAATGGTGTACGACCAATTTGCTTGATGTTCATCAAGGTCAAACTCGTCCATGATTATATGACGGAAAAGTCGTTCCACCCCTATGCCAAGTTGCCTATAGATAGAGGTCATTCCACTGTTACCTCTGGCTGCTTGATAAACTAAAATATTGTCAAGTCCCATCCAGTGATAAAAGGGGTCGGCACCGTACAGTTCCTTGAATCCAGCAAGAGACACGGGTCTATCGGTTCCCATCTTCGGCTGGCACTTTGTGCTCTTCTCCAATGGAGTGAGAAGGAGATCCCGATAAAAGCTGTCCCTAGCGTCTTGATTCGCATACTGCATAAATGCACCTTCCTCACTAGTTGAAGCTCCAAGTAGACTGTTGCTGCTCTTCCGAGAGCGGACAGTTCAAGCTGCTTTCCCGTATTGTAACTGGGGACCCCACCAAAGAAGGTAGGACGTTTGCCGATTCCCACACCCCTACACTGAGACAAGAACGGATTAATGAGCAAAGAGACATTCTGCTTAGGCGATTACCGAACAGCAACTTCATCCCAGACTGGCCAATTCATCCTTCTGAAGTGGCTTGGTTTTTGTTCCGCCTTTATAGTGGGGCGGCTTGCGCCGCTTGGTTCGTATAATACTTGGTTTCCACCGCTTCCGGTGTCCTGTAGCCCAGGGGCCGGTGCAGCCGTTTCGAGTTCCGTCACGAGACCCGCCGGAACGTCGCCGGCCTCAGGTCCTTCGGATCATGGAAGGGCTTGCGCCGCCAGACGAGCTCGGTCTTGTACGCGCCGTCGGCGGATTCGGCCATGGCGTTGTCGTGGGAGTCGCCGACCGTGCCGGTCGACGGCAGCATGCCGTATTCCATCACCCCGGCGGCGTACACCGTGCCGATGTACTGCACGCCATGATCGCCGTGGCGGGCGAGACCGTCGGTCCCGCCATGCGACGCAGCCCACGCAATCGCCTGCTCCAACGCCTGCAGGGGCGGCTCCTCCGTGTTCATGGTGGTGGCGCACGCCCGGCCCACGATCCGCCTGGCGAACACGTCGGTGACGGATGCGGTATATGCGAAGCGCCCGTCGGCCATGCGCCCGTAGGTGATGCCGGCCACGTGCAGCCGGTTCGGCGCCTCGGCCTCGAACTTGCGGTCCACCAGGTCGGGCCTGCCGCCCGTGCCCTTCGCGGGCCTGGTGGTGACGGGCGTCTTTCCACGCCTGACGCCCCGCATGCCGAGCCCGCGCATGATGTCCATCACCTGGTCGCGGCCCGCTTCCCCGGGATCCCGACCCTTGCCGACGAGCCCATGCCGCACCTCGCGGTATCCGTACACGGCGGAGAACCCGCCGGCATGGATGTCCATGACGTCGCGGGCCGGCGCCTCGTGGCGCGCCCGCATGCGGCTGACGGGCCCTGGCCTGAACATGCGGTAGCCGCGCGGCGTGGGGGAACCGCAGTCCGGCGCTTCGGACAGGACCTTGCGATCGGCCCGGCCTTGAAACGGTTCCCGTATTCGTCGATGCACGCGGCCATCAACGCCGTGTCGGGTCGAGCCCGGCCGCGAAGAAAGCCGGAGCCGTCGTCGATATCTCTTTCGCCCGGCGCAATTCCGTGTTCTCCGCCCGCAGCCGCTTCAGCTCCGCCATCGCCTCCTGCGCGGACCGCTTCGTCTCCGACGAATACGACGACCTGGACTCCGCCAGCAACCTGACGGCCTTCGCCCGGAACTCCGGAGTGTATCGAGTGCCCTTTGCCATGGTTCCATCATCTCCCATCGAGTTAGAGGAAAAGCGGAACAAAAAACAGGCCATATCAGTCGCACCTCAGTTGCTCGATTGTGGTGTGTTTCTGCAAGTTGGCGTCCACAGTACGAGCTGGTGACTTTTTCTTGAACTCCCTGATTGGGAGGAACAAGTATGCTTGAAACATCGTTGGGCGTTTTACTGCGCCCGTGCCTTTAAAGAGGCGCATTGTTGACCAGCGACCGATTTATCAGCGATAATCTTTCCCATTTTCTTTGCGAAGCATTGCAAGCGTCTTGTCCTTGCGTGCCTTTCGTCCGTCCTTATTCCGAATGGTGCCGGTTGGAAGATCGTGCTTCTTTTCATACGTGCCGACAGTGCAGTCGCTTCTTGTCTTACGAACTTTGCCGAACATAATCCGTCTCCTTTGGCTTTAGGCTATTCTAATTGTTAAGCTTGCGCATCATTATATTACCTATTGCTCGAGCGGTGGATAGCTGCATATCGAAAGAGACTTCTAGCTCAAGATATACGGAATGATTCCACCATTAGGGGCTGATACTACTGGTATCCGCACCATGAAATATTCTGAAATATCCTTGTGTCTTAACACTGATGTCTTAGCAGAAGGAGAATCGCATGGCTGGCTCATACGGCGCGGAGACGACGCAGGGGGAGAGATACAGGCTTTCCTTCACCGTTGGTGGACTTCTCGCCCCGCAGGGCCGTGCGCTTGCCGAAATGTACCTGAATCGTATGGGCGATGGCAGCACTGAGCGTTCTTCCCAAGCCAAGGTCTCTGAAAAGATCTCTGAAAAGGCCAACGAAAAGAGCGACAAGAATGCTGGCGAAGAAGTCGGCAAGTCCATTGCCGCGATTCGCCAACAGGCCGTCGAGGAAAACGTTCTTGCGATTCGCACGGATTCCGCGAACAGGCGCGTTGTGGCGGAAACTACTAGGCGGCTCAGTGCGCTCACGGTCGGGGAGCTTGCATATTTGGCAGGCCCATATTCCTCCATATCCGACCGCGAGGCACTTATGTGGATCGCGATGTGCCGTTATTACGCAATCGTCGGGGAATTCGCCAGCGAAGTACTTAAAAAGCATTATCTTACCGGCAATACGCATTTGGACTTTGAGGATTATGATCGGTTCATTGCGGACAAAGCCACATGGCATCCTGAGCTGGAAAACATAAGCGAGGGAACGGCGAAGAAACTTCGGTCCAATGTGTTCAAGGCCATGAGGGAGGCACATCTGTTCGATAATAATTCCGACACGGTGCTGTCTTTCCTTCCCGGTCCCTCTTTGGCGGATATTCTTAGAAAGAGGGCGGATTCGTTCGGGTATCTTCCGATGCGCGAATCGTCATTATGAGCAGAACGGAGGATAGCATGGCTGATTCCATCGCCAATATTGGATTTGTGGATGAGCGTCGTGACATTGATGCTGATTTCGCTCATTTATATGAGATCATGGAGTCCCGTTCATTCCGGACCAACAGCGGGCTGGCGGGAGAACAGCCGTATTACATCTATGACTACCCGCCCATGCAGGAGCTTGAAGTCGCCGAGCATATCAAGCAGTTGGCGAATCGTCTGCAGACGATGACGCCGAAAGATGATGGCGATTACGCTCCGCAAGTGCTTACGTTGGATTTGTACGACATTGCTTTGGAGATTCTTGAGAAGCGTGGCATTTTGGATCGCATATTCAAAAGGGAGGAAAAACGCCACAAAAAGGTTTCATCGGATGTTCACACGGATAACTTCTTGAGATTGCTCGACAATATACTGGGTGCCGATGCGAATCATCTGCCCGATACCATTCGTGATCATTACGAGCAGGCCAAGAGCGAAGGCGGGGCCGATATCGTGTTTATTACGGGAATCGGCAAGGTTTACCCGTATATTCGTGCGCATACACTGCTCAACGCGTTGCAAGGGCGTATCGATGATCGCCCGCTGGTACTGTTTTATCCGGGTACGTTCACAAGAAGCGCTACTTCAGGATCGGTCATGTCGCTGTTCAACTGTTTGCCGGGAGACAATTATTATCGTGCGCAAAATCTGCGTGAGATGAGCGTGCAGCTGGAAGCATAGCGGTTTAAAGGAATGTCCTGTCAGCTGCAACATGACACGAGGCAGGATTTGCAAGTATTCGTTCAAAGAAGAAGGGAACACAAATGAACGGGGAAAGCGGCATCAGCTTCAAGGAGCTGTTCAATAAAGACATTGACCGCAACATCAATGGTGTGATCAAGGCCAATGATGAGAAAAATCTTAACGATGAGGTCAACGAGTATGTGCTGACGGAGGAGATTTGCCGCAATCTGGCCAAATTCCTTGACGCATACAACGACCCGTCGAACCATGAACAGAATGGCGCATGGATTTCCGGTTTCTTCGGTTCCGGTAAATCGCACCTGTTGAAGATGCTGTCGCATATTCTGGGCGAGGTCCCGGCTGAACTCGTTGACAAGGGCAATAAGCCGACCATGAGTCGCGAACAGATTGTTCATGCCTTCATGGGCAAGGCCGAATCGCAGGACGACCAGATGCTTGCAGGTCAGCTTGAAAAGGCTTTGACGATACCAGCCACGTCGATTTTATTCAACATCGATCAGAAGGCGGATAAATCCAATGCCTCCGACATGCTGCTGTACGCTTTTGTTCGCGTATTCGATGAGGCGCGTGGTTTCTACGGCAAGAATCCATACGTTGCGAAATTCGAACGCGATTTGGCGAGCAATGGTTATTTCGAGGATTTCAAACAAGAGTTCGAACAGGTGGCTGGCAAACCATGGAGCGAAGGCCGTGGTGAGGCCGTGCTATGGGATGATGAGATCTGCGAAGCCTATGCCGCGGTGACAGGCAAACCGGAGCAAGACAGCATCATCCAACGGTACGAGGATACGTACACGATGACGGTCGGCGACTTCGCAGACGACGTGAACATGTGGCTGTCCCGTCAGGAACCGAACCGCCGCATCCTATTCCTCGTGGATGAGGTAGGCCAGTTCATCGGTGAGAACAGAGAGCTCATGCTGTCGCTGCAATCCATCGCCGAGGATCTTGCCGTTAAGACCAACGGGCGTGCGTGGGTGGTGGTCACCTCTCAGGAAGACATGGATACCATCGTCGGTGATCGGACCAAGCAGCAAAGCTATGATTTTTCGAAGATCCAGGGCAGGTTCTCCATCAAGCTGAAGCTCAACAGCGCCGACGTGGTGGAGGTCATTCAGAAGCGCTTGCTGACCAAGAAACCGGAATATGAGTCGGTGATGAACGAGCTGTGGAATGAACAGAACGCGAACCTGCGCACCATGTTCGAATTCACTCGTGAGACTTCGAAATTCAGTAATAACAAGGCATACAGCAAGGACGATTTCATCGCATCGTATCCGTTTGTGAACTATGAGTTCGAGCTGTTCCAGAACGTGCTGCGGGAAATGAGCCGGTACAACATGTTCTCCGGACGCCACGCGTCCGTGGGTGAACGGTCCATGCTTTCCACCATCAGCAGTACGCTGCGGTCCAGCCAGAATGAGATGGTCGGGGCCCTGATGCCATTCGACAAACTATATGACGGTATCGCCGACGCCATCCAATCAACCTCGAACTTCCGCATCAACCAAGCCGAAAAGAGACTCGGCTCCGATATAAAGGAGCTGGGTGTGCGCCTGCTTAAGGTGCTGCTGCTGGTCAAGCATGTCGACGGATTCCCCACCACACCGCATAACCTGCGCATTCTGCTGACCGACCAGTTCGACATGGACGTGATGGAACTGGAACGGAACATCAAGTATGTTCTGGGAGAGTTGGAAAAAGACACGTATGTGCAGCGTGTGGGAGATACCTACAATTACCTGACCAACGAAGAGCAGGATATCGAGCAGGAGATCAAAAGCACGGACATCGACTCCACCAAGGAGATCGAAGAGCTGAAGAAGATCCTGGTCAGTGACGTGCTCGGCAAGATGACCGTGGCATACGGCGAACAGCGTGCCCAGTTCCGCTATGGTTTGCGCATCGATGGGGTGCAACAGTCCGCGCAGCAGCCCATCTGGTTGAACGTGGTCACTTCGACCAATGCGCAGGACCGTGCCGATGCCATTCGCATGGGCATGGGTATGCGCGACACCATCACTTTGCTGTTGGATATGTCCGACAGAACACTGTTCGATGATCTGCGCATGTACGTGAAGACCTATACGTACCTTATGCGCACCGACAAGAACAGCCAGTCAGAAGTGCGCCAGCAGATCATCTCCCGCAAGAGCGTCGCCAATGAAAGGCTCTATGCGGAATTACGCACCCGCATCGTCAAAGCCGCGGCCAATGGCGAGTTCAACTATAACGGCGGAACCGTGGAAGTGAAATCCACCGAGGTGCGGGCCCGTATGGCGGAAGGTCTTGGAACGCTCATCGGCCGGTACTATACGAACTTCTCCCTACTTGGTGGGCAAAGATACGAGGAAACGGATCTCGCGCGCATCATCATGAACACTTCGCAGCACCAGCCTGGCATGCTTGACGGCACGAACGCAGTGCAGGACAAGCTCGACGTTCCCGCCGATGATGTGTTCGCCGCGGTCAGTCGCGACAAAGGCAAAGGCATCATCGCCACCGTCAAGAGCCTTCTTGATGCCTACGGCAGCGTTCCCTATGGTTGGCCGTACGCTGCCACGCTCGCATGCATCGGCCACCTGTATGGTTCCGACAGAATCACGTTGACGCTGGATGGCAAGCCGGTGCAGCGTAGCGAGGCCGCCCGCGTGCTTAGGGAAACGAAGAAGCAGGATTCCATCCGAGTGGATCTGCCACGCGTATTCGACACGAGAAAAGTTTCACAGCTGCGTGACTTCGCCAGGGATTTCCTTGGGCTCACCGCCGCGGACCTGCCATCGAACGCGATTGATCTGGCGGAGGCCGTTACCACGCGACTCAAGCAGGAAGCGGAGAGTCTGACCCAGCTGCGCGTGCGCAATGCCCGATTCGGTTTCGTGCAGCAGCTCGACAAGGCTATTGAGAAAATCAACTACGCCTCCGGAATGAGCGAGGACTGGCTGCTCGGTGATTTCACTATACAGGAAACCGAAAACGGTTCCGAAGAATTGCTTGAACTCAAGGAAGACATAATCGACCCGATCGTCACCTTCCTCAACGGCTCCCAATCCAGGATCCTTGCGGATGGATTGGAGTGGCTGAAGAACAACAAGCCGAACATCGACTATGCCTCCGGCACTACGGCAAGCCTGTACCAATCCGCGGAACAGCTGGCAAACGACCCGAACATCTTCCGCAAAACCAACAAATTCAAGACCGCCATTGACGATCTGCGTGAGGCAACAGACGCGGCCATCCAAACCGAACGAGCCAACGCACTCAACGACGTGGAAGATATTCGCGCCAGAATCCACGATTCCGCCGAATACCAGCACGCCACACAAGCCGCACAAACCAAGGTCGAAACAGAACTGGACCAAGTGGCGGAACGCATGCAACACATGCCGTTCATCTACAAAATGCGCGAAAGCGTACACGAACTGAGCGAATGCACCTACCCACAACTCATCAACGCACTAGCAGCCTCCGCATCGAGACCGAAGACTGCGCTCGCAGATGAGGCGCAGACTCCATCTACTACACCGACGGATACGAACATTCCTGAATCGCGGCAAGAGGAGACCCCGCGCGTGGCCGTGTCGTTCGCTACCATCAGCAGACCTCACACCAAGGATGCTTTGGAAACCAAGGATGATGTGGATGACTTCCTTGATGCCTACCGCCGTGAGCTTATCGCCGCCATTGAGAATGGAAAGAAGATCCTGCTATGAACACGTCGAAACTGCAAGCCTTCGCAACGGATGCGCGCCGCCAGCTCATGAACGCGGTGCAGGCCCGGCTTGACGCCGCATTGGTGCCGAATTCCGACGCTCAGGTTGACGACCCGCGTGCGTTCGATTTTCTGCAGCATGAGATCGAGCGTGCCGGCGGCGGTGAAGAGGGCCGCAGGCATGTGGTGGAACGTTATGCGTACCGATGGTTCAACCGCATCATCGCGTTCCGTTACATGGATGTGCACGGGTTCACCGGCACGCCGGTGGTCTCTCCAGCCGGTCTGACCAGCACGAATGGACTGCCGGAAGTGCTTGCAGCCGCGAAACGAGGCGAGTATGACAGCAGGGTGTTCTCGGCGCACGTGAATAATAAGGCCAAAGAGCGCATCGAAGGGTTGCTGAGCGGTTCCATCTTGGCGGATGACCCGCAGGGCCTGGCTTATGGTCTGCTGCTGCAATCCGAATGCCGGTTCTGGAATCATAACCTGCCGTTCATGTTCGAAAACGTCGGCAAGGAGGCCGGCAGAGTGGATGAACTGCTCATGCCAGCCGATCTGCTCGCCGAGGGTTCCGTGTTGAGGAATGCGGTGGAGGTCATGACCCCGGAGGATTGCGGCGTTGACGATCCGTCCGGCAACGTGGAGATCATCGGCTGGCTGTACCAGTACTACATTTCGGAACGCAAGAACGAGGTGATGGACGGGTTCAAGAAGAACCACAAAGCCGGAGCCGAGGAGATTCCCGCCGCCACCCAGCTGTTCACACCGGACTGGATCGTGCGCTATCTGGTACAGAACACGGTAGGCAGACTTTGGATGCAGTCCCATCCAGACAGTCAACTGCACAAGAACTGGGACTACTATATTCAGCCTTCGGGGGATGATTCCGCTGGGAACGAGGATATTCTCAACATCCAAGCGCCTGAAGACCTGACTGTCTGCGATCCCGCATGCGGTTCCGGCCACATGCTTACCTACGCGTTCGACCTGCTGTATGAGATCTACGAAGAAGAAGGGTATGCGCCGAGCGATATTCCCAGCCTGATTCTCAAACACAACCTGTACGGCATGGAAATCGATGAGCGAGCTGCAAGTCTTGCCGCCTTCGCCCTGACCATGAAGGCACGCTCCCGTTCCCGCAGATTCTTCAAGAAGCAGGTGGAGCCGAATATTCAGCGCATTGCGCCGATTACGTTCAAGGAAGACGACGTCGCCGAGCTGAATGACCTATACCAGGTGAATCTGGACTCCACGGTATGGAACACCTATGCGAAGGCGGACGTGTATGGTTCGCTGATTCAGCCGCCACAGGAGCTTGTTGAATTGGCGGCGTCATCACCGGAAAGCGAGGATGGCATCGATACGTTGTTCGACCCACTTCTGCGTGAACATGCAGAGGACGTATTTACTCAAACAAGGTACCTCGCACGTAAATACGCGGCAGTGGTGGCGAACCCGCCATACATGGGCGCAAAGAACATGAGCGCCGAGCTCAAACAGTTCGTGCAGGACCATTATGAGGATGGCAAGGCTGATCTCTTTGCGGCATTCATTTATAGACTGTTTGAGTTGGTGCCTAAGCATGGGCAGCTTGGCTTCATGACTCCTTACGTGTGGATGTTCATATCTTCCTATGAGCAGATGCGTCAACGGATTATCCGACAGGAACACATCAGTTCATTGATTCAACTGGAATATTCCGGATTCGAAAGTGCCACCGTGCCTATTTGTGCTTTCACTCTAGGAAAGGGTCGCAGCGATAGGAAGGGTGCATTTGTCAGGCTTAGTGATTTTGTAGGAGCGAAGCAGCAAGGTCCTCGTGCATTGGAAATTATCGAAGCGCACAATAATGAGCAATCTGCCCATTCGGGTATGTGCAAGTATTTTTTCGAGGTGAACCAGCACGAGTTCGCGCAAATCCCTGGCTCGCCAATCGTCTACTGGCTTAGCAAATCCATGCTAGATACTTTTGCTAAGAACAAAGCACTCGAGGAAATTGCAGAGCCAAAAGTAGGTCTTCAAACGGGAGACAATGCTCGATTCGTACGTGAATGGTGGGAACCAAGTAACTATAAAACTGGCTTTGACTGTGAATCGCGTGAAGAATCGATTGAGCGCGAGGCAAAATGGTTCCCTTACAACAAAGGTGGTGAATACCGCAAATGGTATGGTAACCAGGAGTTCGTTGTTAACTGGGAAAATGATGGCAAGGAACTTGAAGATTTCAGGCCTAGATCGGTCATCCGTAACCCTAAGACCTATTTTCGGCCGTCTATTTCATGGTCGAAAATCAGCAGTGGCGCACCAGCATTCCGTTATTTCCCCCAGGGATTCATTTATGATGTCGCTGGAACTTCTATTTTCTGCACTAATGAACAAAGAAAAGGAATCATAGCCTACACGAATTCCTCTCTCGCATATGCGCAACTTACTGCCATCGCTCCCACATTGAATTTTGAAGTTGGACAAATTGCCTCACTTCCAATTGTGAATAATGATTCAAAGGATGCCGAGCGAAACGTTGATGATTTGATTGCTGTATCAAAGGCTGATTGGGATTCGTTTGAATCATCTTGGAATTATCATCAGTTTACTTTGCTTGATTCCAAGCAAGGTGCGCAATGTAATGATTTATTGGAAGATGCTGTATTGCATTTGCGTGAGTACTGGAACCGCGTGTCCGAGGAACAGCGCCAGCGTGAGATCCGTAATAACGAGATGGTTGCGGACGCGTATGGCGTGCGTGATGACGTGCCGTGCGATGTACTGTTGGAACGCGTGTCGCTGAAGCGCAACGTCGCGTTCGCATATCCGAAGGATACTCCGGAAGTGCGCAACGAGAAATTCGCGCAAGATGTGGTTAAGGAGCTCATTTCGTATGCGGTGGGCTGCATGTTCGGCAGGTATTCGCTCGATAAGCCTGGTTTGATTCTCGCTTCGCAGGGTGAAACACTTGATGACTACCATGCACAGATTCCGAACCCGTCATTCGGACCGGACGCGGACAATGTCATTCCTGTCACGGAGACGGACTGCTTCGAAGATGATATCGTGACACGGTTCCGCAGGTTCCTCACCGTGGCGTTCGGCAAGGAGAATCTGGCCGCGAACATCGCCTACATCGAACAGGTACTGGACAAAAGCATCCGCAAGTATTTCGTGAACGATTTCTACAACGACCACGTGAAGATGTATTCGAATCGACCGATCTACTGGCAGTACTCTAGTCAAACCAGCAACAAGGGCTCGTTCAAGGCGCTCGTGTACCTGCACCGGTATACGCCGAAAACCACGAACGTGGTACTCAACTATCTGCGCGACTACACCGGCAAAATCGCCGACATCGCCGATAGCTTGGAACATTCAGATCGTGCCGCGGACCAGAAACAGGCCGCCAAACTGCGCAAGGCCGTTCTCGAGTGTAAGGATTACGAGGACCAGACCCTGTACCCATTAGCTACCCGCAACCTGGAAATGGATTTGGACGACGGTGTGCTGGTGAACTACCTGCGCATGGGCAAAGCCCTTCGCGCCATTCCCGCCATCGAGCGAAAGCGCAAAGAAGTCTCCACCTGGACCTGGCCCGTCCATCCGCTGAAGGAACAAGACAAGGAAGTCAGTAATGGCAAAGAATAAGCTCAGCATTTACCTGATAAAACAAGATTTCCCAGTAGGGGAGATAGTCCCTCCTGCTTCAGATAATGGGAATCCTATTATCGAATTGCAAATTAAGGGGCATGAGAGTTGCAAGCTGTTCGTTCGTGCCACAAAACCGCATGAACCTGAATGGGCTAACGCATTTTTTAATTCAGCAGTAGAAAGCGAATCCCTTAAAGTTGCCAATATTGGAGCGGCTCTTGTCATTCCAGTTCTCATTGAGAATAATTCGTTTGATGCAAAAGCAGATGAAATTTTTTCGTCTGTTGGTGAAGAAAATCGGCGTTACTTTGTTCTTACTTTTGGATATGGTCGTACGCTTATCAATCGTTCGGCAATAGAGGAACGTTTTGGTCTGAAATGTGTACTTAATTCTGTAAAAAATGATACATTGAGAGCGATTCATTTCGCTGATGTCTCGGGTAGTGCCAAGCGTTCAAGTGAACAGTTGTCACGAATAGGAGATATCGATGATTTTGCCATCGATACTGAAAGGAATTTGTTAAGCCAGGTAACGGCTAAATGCGGAGAAGATGAGTTGCTGTGTGGAACGGTGACTGGCGGTGATTCGCTTGCTGTTACAAAAGAAATTGATATAGATAATGTGCAAGAATTCCTTAAATCTCTCTATGAATTGTTCTGTCAAGAAACTTACAAGCAAGATTTTGATTGGGTTGACAATATCGCTCCTGTAAAAGATCCCGCTCTAGAACAAAAATTATGGGACGAATCTATTCGGCAAATCGCAAACTATAGCTATAACGATGACAGTCAGCATGATTTGTGGATGGCGGTTCCTGATATTATTGATTGGGATAGAATCGAAGGTTTCCAAATTGGGTCTCAAACCGATGAGAATGATGAGCCTATCCTTCAGGATGATGTACTTTTAGCAGATGTACTTCGTTCTTTTAAAAAGCCTCTTACTTCTATTGACCAACTTAAAAATAAACGAGTAACTGCTATCTCAAAAGAAAATGGCTTGCCTTATCAAGGTTGGCAAGCGCATAAGTGTCTTGTTGGTGATTTGGCATACGGTGGGGAATCATATTGTGTGCTTGATGGCGCTTGGTATGAGATTCGCTCGGATTACCTTAATCGAATTAATGAAGATTTTATGGATACGGACGAATCGGATATAGATTTCATTCCATATCCTCAAAATGATGGAGAACAATTTGTTGATGATTTTGACGGGAAAAAGATAAAACTTGAGAAGGAAGGGCTATATAACTATAAGCTTGAGAAGGCTCTTGCTCAAAAATTCCCTAATCATTTTCTCTTAATGGATAAAAGATTAATTTCGTATGGTGGTGGTCGTAGCCGAATTGAATTTTGTGATGTGCTTGCTGATGATGGGAAAAGAATTCATATAAAGCGATATTCGGGTTCGGCAACAATGAGCCATTTGTTTAATCAGGGGCTTGTTTCGGCTTCTATGGAGCGGGATGCTGCCGATTATGCGGAAAAAGTGAATGAAAAAATCAAGCAGGTTGGCAAACAAGAGGGGCTGTCCTCAGTTGAGAATTTTCTGTTGAATCAGAATCAAATTCATGATGTCGTTTTCGCCATTGTTCCCAAGCAAGATAGTCATAGTCATGATCTTCCCTTTTTCAGCAAGGTTGCGTTATGCTCTGTTAAAAAACAGCTGAAGCGTATGGGGATAGAGACAAAACTGAATTGGATTAACCGTATAAATAAGTCAGAAGGGCAAACGCCTAATGAGCATTGAGACCTTGTTGAATGGCGAATCCAAGAATGTGGAGTACAAGCTCACTCCTCCCTCTAGGAGTATTAACTACACCAAAACCGCGGTGGCGTTTGCCAATGGACAGGGTGGTTGCTTGGTGTTCGGTGTCGAAGACCAGACGCTTCGCGTGGCTGGTATTGCCGAAGACAAAGTGTTCACGGTGATGGATTCCATTTCGGACGCCATCGTCAATAGCTGTGAGCCGCTGATTATTCCCGACATCACCATGCATGATGTGAACGGCAAGACGGTTATTGTGGCCGAGATCGCTCCCGGCTTGCAGCGTCCGTACCATATCAAGTCGCTCGGCCAGGAACAGGGAACATTCGTTCGCGTAGCTGGCACCACGCGTCAAGCAGACCAGCCCACCATTCGGGAGCTGACCATTGAAGGCAGCAATCGGAGCTTCGACCAAGTACAATGCCTTGGATTGTCCGTAACGGAAAAAGACATTGAAGCACTGTGCGAAAGTCTGACAAAAACCGCGAAGAACAACGCCGAAGACCCCGCAAAAGTCAAAACGGTTACGGAGAAACAGTTGCTGCAATGGGGCGTGCTGGCAGAACAGGACGGGCAATTGGTGCCCACCAACGCTTATGCGATTCTGTCTGGCAATGAGGCAGTCCGATCCGTGGTGCAATGCGGCGTGTTTAAGGGAACCACCAAAGCCGTATTTGTGGATCGGCGTGAGTTCTCCGGCACTCCGCAGGAGCTTATCGAAGAGTCCTACCAGTATGTGCTGCGCAACATCCATATGGGTGCCAGATTCAAGGGCGTGTACCGGCAGGATGTGTACGAGATTCCACCGGACGCCGTTCGAGAGCTGATTGTCAACGCGATAGTGCATCGCAGCTATATCGACCATTCAAGCATTCAGATCGCGATCTACGATAATCGATTGGAGATCACTTCGCCCGGGCGCTTGCCAATGGGGCAGACCATTGAACGCATGAAGCAGGGCTATTCGAAAATCCGCAACGAGGCATTGGCCTCTGCCTTTGAGTACATGGGTTACATTGAGCATTGGGGGAGCGGCATCCTGCGTGTGATGCAGGAGGTGCGTGATGCCGGATTGCCGGAACCGAAATTCCTTGGCGGCGATACGGATCTGCGCATCAATATCTATCGCAATGGCTCAGAGACAGGTTCTGATGACGGGATTGTGACGGGATTACGACGGGATTCGCTTTCTGATGACGGGATTGTGACGGGATTACGACGGGATTCGCTTTCTGATGACGGGATTGCGGAAGAAACAACTTCAAAAACGAATGCTGCTCCGAATGCCGCCATTGCAGTGGTTCCATCCCAGAAAGAGCGTATTCTTGATGCGCTGCGTAAGAATGCGAGTATTTCTATCTCTGACGCCATACGGATACTGGGTGTGCAGGAAAGGCAGGCTCAACGAATATTGAAGAGTCTGGTAGAGGAAGGCAGTGCAGTGAAAATTGGTGCTGCCCGCGCCACTCGATACGCTGAAGCGAAGAAAAGGACGGAACCGCATGAGTGAGAATAGCCAAGTAACAAGACTGCTCGCTAAACGTTTCAGCCAGCCGGGCGAACGCGGGCGCATAGTATTTTGGCGCGACGATAAGAAGCAGTACGTGGATGATGCGGCAACATTGGTAGGCGAGTGCGCCGCCGATGAGATACTGCGTGAGGTTGAACTCATCACTCCGGAAATTGGGGATGAGAATGACAAGCGGTACATTCCGTTCACGGTGCGCTACCGCATGTTCCACGAGCAGCCAAATCAAAAATTCCTCGTGTATCTGACGGAGTCGGCTCCGGCGGTTCAAGACAACTGGCTGTTGGATTTGGAGCTGGCATATGGCCCCACGTTCACCATGGACAAACTTGCCGTGACACTTACGGAAACGCTGCCGGAAGCTTCCGCCGACACCCGAAACGAGTGGTTGGAAGTGATGAAGCGTGTGCCGAAGTTCTTCGACAGTGAAGAACGCGCCAAGCGCTTCGCGAAACGTCTTAATGCGCACGACGATGCCACCGATTTCCAGGCGAAGATGATCGCCACGTTGTTGCAACTGAAAGAGGATCGGCACAGCATGCAAGACATCTGGGCTGAGCTGCTTGCACAATATTCGCAGGGTGACGAATCCGGCATTGAAGAAATCGAAAAAATGGGATTGAGCCAATTCCACTGGAATGGCACGCGAAGAATCTACCATTTCGATGTGAATACTGGTACTGGAGCCAAACCAACGGTGAAGGACTTCGTGCTATGGCTGTTCCAGCTCGCATGGAACGGATTCTCCGATGGCAGGAACGCCGTTTCCGCTTATGCGAACATTATTCGCGACTGGGACGACTGGTATAAGAACATCGACATGCGCACGGTGTTACAGAATCTTTCCGAGAATGCCGTGGAGGAACTGCACCTGTCCACTCGAATCGCCGATATGAGTGTGGAGGAGCTTGCCGACCGTGACCTGTTCCGCGACGTGGATGAGATGATCGTCAACAAGCTATTCGAACGGTTGGGCTCGCAATCCATTACGGATGACGAGGTGCAACGGATCATCAACGGGCGTAAGCAAAAGCTCTGGTATGCAGAATATACCGACCAATACGAGTGCATTGCCGCCGCAAGCAGGCTTCGCGCCGTGTTGACTGAATGCAGCGGACTCATTAGCACCATCAGCTCGCCGGAGCAGGGGATGAAGCTGTATGCCGAAAAGCTATACAAGGCCGATGGCGCATACAGAAAATATGTGCTCGCATGGCATCGTGCCAACCCGGATGCGGTGAGCGTGGACGATGATCTGCAAAGCGCCTACGAGGCATATCAGCAGGATCTGGGTCAGACATGGCAAAAACAAGTCGATACGCTAAGCCAATGGAAGTTCATAGACATGGACGCGCAAACCAATTTCTATGAACGTGAAATCGCGCCGGTATTGAAGTCCGGCAGAAAAATCGCCGTGATCATTTCCGATGCGCTACGTTACGAGGTTGCGCAGGAACTGTCCGAACGCATCGACAGGGAAAGCCGTTTCAGTACGAAACTGAATATGCAATACAGCGTTCTGCCATCCTATACGCAACTTGGCATGGCGGCGTTGCTGCCGCACGGCTCGCTCGAATTCGACAGCAAAGACCGTTTATATGTTCTGGCTGATGGACGCAGCACCAAAGGAATCGAAGCGCGCACTGCCATTCTTTCGGCCGTAGGCGGCAAAGCGATTAGATATGACGATTTGACAAAGCTGAAAGTCAGCGAAATCAAAGAACTATACAAATCCTGCAACGTGCTGTATGTGTATCACAATCATATCGACGCTACCGGTGATACGGAGAAAACGGAATCGGAAACAGTGGACGCATGCGAGAAGACGTTCAAGGAACTGGGTGAAGTAGTCAAAAAACTTGCCAGCGGCAACGTCCATAACATGATCATCACTGCGGATCACGGATTCCTCTATCAGGACCGAGATTTGGACGGTACGGAATGGTTGAGCGAACAGCCCAAGGGTGATACGGTATGGGTGAGAAAGCGGCGATTCTCCATCGGATCCAATCTTGCTCCGGGTCGCGCGTTCGTGACATTCAATGCCGCGCAGATAGGAATGGACGATGCTCGGAATGAAGGCATAAGCATTCAAGTGCCGAACTCCATCATGCGCTTGCGCATGCAGGGCGCCGGTGTGAAGTATGTGCATGGAGGAGCAGCATTGCAGGAAATCGTCGTTCCTGTGCTGCATGTCAGTAAGGGGCGTTCCGCGGCCGACGATGTGAGGCCCGTGGAATTCACTATTCTGCAACGAACTGACAGGCTTTCCAGCAGACAGTTGACTGTGGAATTCTTCCAGAACGAGCCCGTTGGAGGAAAAATCCGCGCACGTACCGTATTGGCCGGATTGTGGGGGCGTGATGCGGCAGGCAATGATGTGCTCATCTCCAATGAGACACCGGTCGCCTTCGATCTGCTCGGGCAGGAGAAAAGCGAACGTCATGTGACGGCTACGCTCATGCTGACCAGTGACGCGGAACGATTCAATGGAACGAATATCGAACTGCGCCTGCGTGAGAAGACAGATGGGTCAAATGTGCTGGTCATGCTTGAGCAGAAAGCACGATACTTCTTCAAACAGGGCGTGGTGGCCGACGATGCCGGATTCTTCGACTGAAATTGGATGAGCACAGAGGAAAGCGATCGTAAGGGGTAACACAATGAATGAGCAGGGTATGAGCCAGAACGGTTGGATTGAAAGTCCTGATCACAACGCGGATGGGAATTCCCTGAGCGCGTTGGATGTCAAGACCACCGACCTGTTCCCCGGAGTCACCGTCCGTAAGGATCTGGTGAACAAGGTCAAGGGCAATGCGTTGGTGCCCTCATATGTGCTGGAGTTCCTGCTCAGCGCATATGCCACGAACACCGACCAGGCCAGTATCGAGTCGGGTGTGGATCGAGTGCGTACCATTCTTGCAAACAACTATGTGCATCGTGAGGAAGCCAATCTTATCCAGTCGAAAATCCGCGAGAAAGGGAGCCATAGGATTATCGACCGTGTACAGGTGGCTCTTAACGAGAAGACCGACCTGTATGAGGCGACATTCTCCAATCTCGGTATCAGCCAGGTCATTGTCGATCCAAGCCTTGTAAAAGCTTATCCGAAACTGCTGGTGACGGGCATCTGGTGTATGTGTCAGATCGGTTACGCATATTCCGGCGACCCGCGCGAAGTACCATGGCAGTTGCTGCAGCTCAAGCCTGTGCAGATGTCGCGTGATGATCGCGAAAACTACATGCAGCAACGTTCGCAATTCACCGACGGCGAGTGGATCGATCTGCTGATGCAATCCATTGGGTTCAATTCCGATCTATTCTCCGACCGGGCTAAACTGCTGCATCTGGTACGCATGGTGCCGTTTGTGGAACGAAACTACAATCTGGTCGAACTCGGGCCGAAAGGCACCGGCAAGTCGCACATCTACTCGGAATTCTCGCCGCACGGCATGCTCATATCCGGCGGGGAAGTGACAGTGGCCAAACTGTTCGTGAACAATTCTAACGGACATCTGGGGCTTGTGGGCTATTGGGATACGGTGGCGTTCGACGAGTTCGCAGGCAAGGCCAAGAAGGCCGGCCGGGACTTGGTGGACATCATGAAGAACTACATGGCCAACAAGTCGTTCTCCCGTGGCGTCGAGACGTTCCAAGGCGAGGCGAGCATGGCGTTCGTAGGCAACACCTCGCATAACGTGCCGTACATGCTGAAAAACTCCGACCTGTTCGAGGAACTGCCGAAACAGTATCACGATCCGGCATTCCTGGATCGTATTCACTTCTATCTGCCGGGTTGGGAGTTCGAACAGATCCGTTCCGAGATGTTCACCAGCGGATTCGGTTTCGTTGTCGACTATCTGGCGGAGATTCTGCACAACCTGCGCGATGCCGATTACAGCGACCGGTTCGAAAAGTATTTCGAGTTGTCTTCCACACTGTCCACGCGAGATAAGGACGGCATCAAAAAGACGTTCTCCGGATTGATGAAGCTCATCTACCCGGACGGCAATGCTTCTCCTGAACAGATGGAACCGTTGCTGCGTTGCGCCATCGAGGGCCGTAAGCGCGTCAAGGATCAGCTGTGCCGCATCGACTCCACCATGGAGGAGGTCGAGTTTACCTACAAGCGTGTGAGCGACGGTGAAGTAGTCGCCGTGCAGACGTTGGAAGAGCTCGACTACCCGCAGCTGTATTGGCGTGGGCGTGTAGCTGAGAATTCGGAAGATAAGGGCGAGGCGGAAGCGCCTGTTGCCGGTGATGACGTGGCAATTGCGGGTAGCGAGGGAGGAGCTGGTGCCTCTGAGAATGCCGATGCCTTGCCCGTAGCGCGGCATCAAGAAGCGGTGATGTTGACGCCGGTCGAGCGCCTTGCGGCAAAGGCCGATGGAAAGCAGCGGGAACTGGTCGAGAATCAACGTGGAATCACGTATTTCGGATTATTCGGCCCCTACTTGGCCGGGGCAAAGAAAATCGTTGTAGAGGATGCGTATGTGCGTATGCCGTACCAGCTGCGTAATCTGGCTGAGTTCTTGGAGATGCTGCTGAGATGCAAAAAACCCGATGAGGATGTAGCCGTTCATCTGGTGACCGGACATAATGATCCTGGATTCGTGGAAGCGCAGTTAAATGGTTTGAACGAACTGGCATCGGCGTTCTCACAGCTGGGCGTGAACCTCACCTACGAATTCAGAGACACTTTGCACGACCGTTCCATTACCGCGGATACCGGCTGGGAAATTCTTCCCGGTCGTGGGCTTGACATCTTCCAGAAATTCGTTGACGGCGATTGGCTTAACCCGCTGCTGCGCCATCAGCAGCTCCGCCGCGTTAAGGAATGCAAGGTCACGTATCAGCGGGTCAGCGAGAAGTGAGGTAAAAATGAATGTCCAATGTCCAGCTTGCGGAACGTATGTGGCAGAGACCGCGACCATGTGTCCGTATTGCGGTTTTCGCGGTGATGATCCGAGCCGGCCAATATACAAGCAGGGGGAGTATCGTCCTGTGCCAATTGTGCCTTGCGAAATCGTGATGGATGATGACCGGCGTGGCGAGATTTGGTTGTCTGACGAAGACAGCAAGAATCTGTTTCGGCATTTGACTAATTGGAAATGGCTCTCAACCATGCTTCCGGCTCTGGCGGAAACATTAGAAAGTATGTTTGGCGGAACTGTGCATTTGGAAGCCAAGCTTCCGGAACATATCATGCGCATGATTGAAGAGGACAAACTCCATTTCGCCACGGATAAAAACGGTGAGATTCTCGCTGAAGTGTTCGATGAACGCAATAAAATCTTCAAACAAGTGCGTTTGGAGAAAGTCGTCAGAAATGATACGTTATTGCCGGCTATGCAGCATCTTGAAACACAGGCTGCCCTTTGCTTGGTAATGGAAAAAATCGATGAAGTCGGCCGAGCTGTGCAACAGCTTGGTGAGGAAATGCAGCAGGATCGTTTGGCCCGTGTCGATGCCGCGTTTGATATGTTCCAGCAAGCGTGTCGTATCGAGAGCAGTCGGGAACGTAATGAGTATGTACGTGAAGCGTTGAACGAGGCCACGCGCGCGAAGGCTTTGCTGGTGCGTAATTTTGCGCAGCAGCAGCGGCTGGTGAAGCAGAGTAGCAAGAAATCGGATGCCGCATTAAGGGCAATGCAGGATTATGTGGCGATTGTGAATGCAGTGAACGTGCAGATGCAAACGCATATGGCGTTGGGGCAACAGGACGTGGCCGCGTATTGTCTTCAGGATCTTAATAAGTTCATTAAGAACTATGATCTCGATAAGCGCGATACGATGCTCAACCTTGTAGGCAGCGTGAAGAGCAAGAACAGGGGCAGTAATCAGGAAAAGTTTATTGATGGTTCTTTGCAGGTTGCAGCGAACATTGAAAGCGTGGTGAAGGCTCTCGACGCGGGCGAAGTAATCTCTCCGAAACTCATTACCGAGAATGATGGGAACGGGAATGATTCTAACGATGAGGAGAAGCAGCATGATGAAGAAAACTGAGGATGCTGAAAAAGTTGCTGATGAAATTGCAGGTGTTGACGAAGAAAATCCTGCGTCGAAAAAACGCTCTTGTATCAAGTGCAAGATAGAACTGGCTTCCGACAACAAGCTGCCGTTCTGTCCTGCTTGCTGGGAAGAAATTACCGGCTACCTGAAAAAGACCGGAATCGCCATGGGAACGTTGATGGTCGCTTTGATAAGAAAGTATGGTCCCAAAGTCGGCAAGGCGGTCTTCATGGCGATCAAGGCAACATTAAAGAAGTAATCATCTACGCTTTAATTGAGATGCCATAGAGACGCATTGCTTGCGGTGTCACGTGGCTGTTGTTCTCATTTCATGGGAAATGAGGGTGAAAAATCAATGTTTCGAGAGGTGGCACCATGGACGCTGGCAAGAAAATCCTGCTGGACTTATTTACCGGTTCGCTTCGGTTCGTGGTTCCGGTGTATCAGCGCAGATACTCATGGGGCGAGGCGCAGTGCCGGCAATTGTGGGCCGACATTGTAACGGCTGGCAGGCATCCTGACAGAACCCATTTCATCGGATCGATCGTATGGATGCAGGAAGGCGGCATCGGCCCGGATGGTGTCAGCCGGTGTCTGCTCATCGATGGCCAGCAGCGCCTCACCTCGGTGACCCTGCTGCTTATCGCACTGGCCGAATATGCTCGCGAACACCCTGAGAACCTGCGATTCTCCACGGTAGTGCCCGAAAAGTTGCGCACTTTGGATCATGGCCGTCCATGGAGCGATGATCAGTTCGCTTCCACGAGGTTGTCATCGAACCGGGACATGTCGAGGTAGCGGCGGGTCGACCATTCGTTCGCGGTGACGTACCGGATGCGCGCGCAGACGAGCATGAGCGCGCTGTTCCCGTCGGGGAAGCCGCCCACGACGCGCGTGCGCCGGCGGATCTCCCTGTCCGGCCGCTCGATCATGTTGTTCGTGCGGATGCGCCTGCGGTGCCCGTCCGGGAACTCGTCCAGCAGGTAGGTCGTCGTCTCGCCGACGCCCTCCCGCAGGCAGTTGGCGGCGGCCCTCAGCCTCCTAGACCTCATCTCCGCGGCGACTTGTTCGGCTTTGTCCAGCGCGGATTCCCGGCTTTCCATGGCGAATACCGCCTTCAGGGCGGCGGACGCCCATTCTCTGTGGATCGGCGGGACCTTGGAGAGCACGTTGCGCATGAAATGCACCATGCAGCGTTGGTACTTCGCCTTGGGCAGCATCGAGCCGACCGTGGCCACCAGTCCGGCGCACCGGTCGCCGACCACGAGCCTGACGCCCTTCAGGCCGCGTTCGATCATGCCTCTGAAGAACTGCTCCCAGCTGGCCGAGTCCTCCCTCATGCCCTCCGTGACGCCGATGACCTCGCGATGCCCCTCCGCGTTGATTCCGATGGCGACCAGGACGCTCACGTTCTCCACGTGCCCGCCCCATGAGCGCTTGTGCCACACGCCGTCCACGAACACGTACGGGTATTCGGATTCCAACGGCCTCGTGCGCCACTGGTCGATCTCCCCGTAGATCCTTTTGAGCTTGTCGCTCAATGTCTGCGAGGGCATGCGGTCTCCCCACAGCAATTGGCTGATGTCGTCGACCTGGCGGGTGCTCACGCCCGCCAGGTACATGTCGATCAGGGATTCCTCGACGCTCTGCTCGCGCCGCCGGTAGCGTTCGATCACCGCGGACTCGAACAGGGCGCCCTTGAGTTTCGGCACCTTCAACGCGAGCCTGCCGGCCTTGGCGGTGAGCTTGCGTTCGTAGTGGCCGGCCCTGTACGCCTTCCGTCCCCCGCTGCGCTCGTATCTGGCGGCCCCGGTGATCTCGTCGGCCTCGGCATCGAGCATCGCGTTGAGGATCTGCGTCATCTTCTCGGTGATCAGCCGGTCGAGCCTGGTCTCGAGCAGGTTCTGGTCGATCTGTATGATGTTCTCGGGCATGGTTCCGTCTCCTGGCTTCCAATCGCGGTTTTTTGTTTTGGCGAATGAAAATCGTACACAGGACGCGGGCCATGCCCTCTTACGTCAGGGCCGGAATCCGAAAGTGCGCAAGAATTCGGGCGTTATCTTCTCCACAGACATGCTCATCGACCGTGGCTATCTGGTCGACAAGTATGCGACTGGTGAAGGCCGCTACAAGCTGACGCTTTCCGACGACGACCGGGACGCGTTGCAACGTCTGTGCGACCATGCGGTCGACCCCAACTGAATATTTGATTCGTTGTGGTCCGTTGTTATTGCGGTTGGGGGCCATTACGGGTTTTGGCGGTTATTGCGTTTCAGGGCCATGGTTATTGCGCTTTGAGGACATGGCTGGTTAGGCTCCTTTCACCATGCGAGGGACGTGTGGTGAAAGGAGCTGCCGGCAATGGTACGGAAAATACAGGCGAAACTGGTCCTGCGTTTGCATGGCCAGGGGTTATCGGGACGCGCGATCGCAAGGTCCCAAGGCATGTCGCGCCGGAGCGTGGCCGATGTGCTGGACGCGGCGAAGGCCGCCGGCATCGGCTGGGATGACGTCGCCAACAGGCCGGACGACGAGGTATACGCGCTGCTGTTCCCCGGGCGCGGGGAACGTGGGAGCGTGTAGGAGCAACCCGACTGGGGCAAGGTCCACCGGGAGTTGGCCCGTGTCGGCGTGACGTTGAGGATTCTGCACGGCGAGTATGTGGACGAATGCCGGCAGTCGGGTAGGCCCCATAGGGGTTATGACAGGTTCTGCAGGCTGTACGCCGCGTACGTGGTGAGACTCGGCGTGACAAGCAGGGTGGGGCATAAGGCCGGCCGCACCATCGAGGTCGACTGGGCCGGCAAAACCATGCACATCGTCGATTGTATTTAGTCAAGTCGGTGTTTTGGGTTTGGTCATGTAGTTTTTCGGGTTTGTTCATGGGGCGTGCCGGCCGGGTTGGTTGGTTATTGGGGTTGGTTTTTGCCGAACATGAGCGCCTCGCCGATGCGGTGGCTGGGGCCGGTGAATTCGATGAGCCGTTCGTGGTGGACGATGCGGTCGATGATCGCGGCGGCGAGTTTGTCGTCGGCGAAGACCGTGCCCCATTTGCTGAACTCGATGTTCGTGGTGAGGATGATGCTGCGTCTCTCGTACGAGCTGGCGGTGACTTGGTAGAGCAGGCGGGCGCCGTCGATGTCGAAGGGCGCGTGGCCGAATTCGTCGAGGATGAGCAGATCGGCTTTGGAGATGTCCTTGGGCAGGTTGTCGGGGTTGCCGTCGCGTTTGGCCTTGCCCAGTTGGAGCACGAGGCCGGCGGTGGGAAGAAACCCGACGTCCATGCCCTTGTCGACGGCGAGCATGCCCAGCGCGGTGGCTAGGTGGGTCTTGCCGCGTTCGGTCTTTCCATAGAAGACCAGGTCCTGGGCATGCCGGGCGAGGTCGAGGGAGAGCATCTCGTCCCTGGTGTAGCCGTCGGGCAGCCTCACGTCGGAGAAGTCATAGCCGTCTGTATTTCGTCAAATTGAGGTGGACGTGTTCGGCACTTAATCTGGACACCGTCGGCGTTCAACTTGAACACCGTCGGCGGTTGGTTCCTTGTTTTGTTGTTTGTTTGGTTTATTTCATGAGGGAGTGTTTGTTCCGGTAGGATTCGCCGTGGAAGCGGAGGATCCTGCCGTGGTGGACGATGCGGTCGATGACCGCGGCGGCCATGTCCCCGTCGCCGAACACGTCGCCCCATCTGCCGGACTCGAGGTTCGAGGCGGAGATGACGCTGCGGGTCTCGTAGCTGTCCGCGATGACCTGGAACAGGAGCCTGGCCCCGTCGATGTCGATGGGCAGGTAGCCGAGCTCGTCGATGATGACCAGCCCGGCCCTGCCTATCGACTTGAGCTCGGCGTCCAATCTGTTGTCGTCCTTGGCCTTCCTCAACCGCATGACCAGGCTGGAGGCGGTGAAGAACCTCACGGGTATCATGCGTTGGCATGCGAGCATGCCGATCGCGATGGCCAGGTGGGTCTTGCCGCAGCCGACGTCGCCGTAGAGCACGAGGTCCTCGGCCCGGTCGACGAATTCCAGGCTTTCCAGCTGTTCGCGGCCCCAGTCGGCGGGGAACGAGGCCATGCCCCCGGTCGTATCCCTCCAGGGTCTTGCTCTGGGGGAACCCGGCCTGTTTGAGCAGCCGCCGCCGTTTGGATTCGGCCCGGCTCGCGTTCTCCTTCTCGAACAGGTTGGCCAGGAAGCCGAGCCGGCCGGGCGTGGCGTCCTCCGGGGCCTTCCCGGGCACGCTGTGTGTCAACGGCAGGTTGCGGGCGAGGCCCATGACCTGTTCCGGCGTGGCCTTGTCAAGAACGCAGCCGCCGCGCTGCCGCGGTTTTTGCTGGCTCATTCGGCCTCCTTCATGTATTTGTCGTAACGCTTCAAATCCTGCCCGCCTTCGGTTCCCGCACCCTCGAGGATGCGTTTGGCACATGTGCCGATCGCCGCGCGGTCGACGGTCCGTCCCGCGTTGATGACGGTTTCCACCGCTTTGACCGTGGCGGCGAACCCGCAGTCGGCGGCAACGGCTCGGATGTCGTCGAGCAGATCGGAGCGCGTGCGTGCGTCCATGCGGTCGAGCAGGGCTCGCACGGTTTCGGGGAAATCGTTCCTGATCGGGCTTTCGCCCCATATGCGGGGCTTTCGCGCGATGATCGCGAGCAGGCTCGCCGGATCCACCTGGGTTTTCGCCGAATGGCCCCAAATCCTCTCCGGCGTGATGATCGTTTCGCCGTCGGGGCCCCGCAGTTCGATCTCGAAGACGCGCACCCCGGCCTGCAGGCGCATGGAACGCCATTTCGGTCCGGCCGGATACCGGTTCGCGTCGATCGTGACGGCGCCGGTCTTGTCGGCCTTCACGCTCCTCCAGTCGCACGGGTCGAACCGCACGCCGGGCAATGGAAGCATGTGGTCCTTCTCCGCCTCGAACAGTTCGATCACCGGAACATCATGCCGGTAGTGATCCGATCCGGCGACGCGTTCGCACTCGTCAAGCCACACGCGCGTCAGCGTTTGGAAGCTCTCGGCCGACGGCATCGGCACCATCAGGTTGCGCCTGACGAAGCCGACGGCGTTCTCCACACTGCCCTTCCCGTGGCCGGAATACGGGTCGCGGAACCGCGGCTCGAACCCGTAATGCGCGCAGAACAGGGAGAACAAGCGGGTCTGGGCGGCCGTGCCGTCCGGCCTGCGATGGCCCACGCCGGTGGCGTTGTCGAACACCACCACCCTGGGCGCCATGCCCATGCGCTCGAAGATCCACAGCAAACCCTGGCACACGCACTCCGAGGTCTCGCCGGGAAGGGCGACCACCCAGCGCATGTTCGAATACGGGAACGACACCACCAGGAAATGCGCCACGCGTTCGACTCCGGCGATCACGGCCCTGGCCTGGCCGAAATCGACCTGCGCGCTTCCCGGCGCCCACTCCAACTCGGCGAAGCCGTCCGACTCCATGCGATGCTCCCGCCGCCAGCGCTTGACCCAGCGCTGCACCGACGAATACGAGCCCGTGAACCCGCACTCCGCCACGAGCCGCTCGTACACGCGCGTCGCGGTGTGGCGCTGCTTGACGGGCATGCGCAGATCCGCGGCCGGCCACCCGTCCACGACGGCCGAATACCCCGCGTCGACCAGCGACCTGCCCGCATGCCCCGAGCCAAGGGGCTTGGGAGAGTAATCCCCGTGGTTGGCGTACCTGGCCACGGTCGTGCGCGATACGCCGAGTTTCCGCGATATCTCCCTGTGGCCCAGGCCCTGGCGGTCGAGCTGCCTGATACGCTGTCGGACACACACCGGTGTCGTCATTTCCTTTCCTCCCGAGAACCATCAGTTTGGTTGACAGGCACTCGGGAATCTACCAAGGAACCGGACGATGCCGGTGTTCTCATTCCACCGGCGCCATCACCGCCGACACCGTCCAAATTGAACGCTCAGGGTGTTCAGGAACAAGTGCCGACAGTGAACACCTTTATTCGATCACACACACCCAACGGCCTTCGCCCTGAACTCCGGCGTGCATCCCGCGCCCTTCGCCATGGCCCCATCATCTCCCATCGAGCCAGGGGAAATACGGAACAAAAAACAGTTCATATCAGGATGATTTTGGAGTTGGGGAGGGACGGGGTTGTGGGGTGCGGTTAGAGTTGGCGATTAGGGCGTTCGCGCCGAATTATTTGGGTTTGATGACTTTATTCGAGAGAGGCTGACGAATGGTTTCGCCACATCATCTTTTGAAGATTGCGACTGCGCTGTCTGCGGTTGTGTTGACGGCTTCCGTTGCGGTTACGCCGGCTTACGCATTGCAGGATATCGCGATTGAGGATGCTGTCGCGCAGAGCGGTCCCGTTACTGCAGATAATGGCGTTGTTGTGCAGTCTGACGATCAGTCTGACGATCAGACGGGCGACCAGCAGTCGCAAGACGGCATGCCTGACAATCCGAATGCGAAACTTCCGGATACCGTCAGTGACGAGATTTCCGACGATGCCACCGTGGTTTCGGAAGACCTGGCTGTCACCCCTGAAGGTGAGGTCAAGAATATTGAAACCGGCGAAACCGTGACCGATGCGACACTGGTCGGTACGCAGGATCAGCAGCCGGATCCGCTCGCCAAAACCAATGGCGAATCCTTCATTCCGGTGAGTGCGGAAGATGTCAAAGATGCTGTAGCCGACGCGAACGTACAGCTCTCCAAATTCGAAGGCAATGAATACGGCGCGCACTGGGGCACTCACAACAATACGAAAGCCTTCTTCGACTACCAGAACAACCTGTTCGTGCAGCAAGCCAAAGGCGTGATTGACGTTTCCGAATGGCAAGGCGACATCGACTGGGCCAAAGCGAAAGCCGACGGCGTGGAAGGCGTGATCATCCGCCTCGGCTACGGTTGGGGCAACAATGCCGACAAGAAAGCGCAACGTAACATTTCCGAATGCAAGCGATTTGGCATCCCGTTCGGCATCTACTGGTATTCCTACGCGGACACTCCGTCGATTGCCAAAGAAGAAGGTGCCGGCGTGGTCGCCAAACTCAAGCGATTCGGTGTGCGCGCGAGCGACTTGGCGTACCCCGTGTACTACGACCTGGAAAAGTGGACGTGGAAGGGGCGTCAGCCGCCCACCGATCCGAACGTGTACAACGATATCGTCAACAATTGGTACGGCGCGCTGCAGTCCGCCGGATACAAGAACCTGGGCGTCTACTCGTACACCAGCTACCTGCAGGGGCCGCTGAAACATGCCGACATTTACGCCAAAACCACGTGGGTGGCGCAGTACGGCGCTCGCATGGGATTCGACTCGTTCCCAACCAACAGTCGCGGATGGCAATACACCAGCTCCGGCAAAGTGGGCGGCATCAGGGGCAATGTGGATATGAATGCGTTTGGGAACAAGGAGTATGTGAATGGCGGGAGTAGTAATGATTTACAAGCGGCCATTGATGTACGCAGAATGACTGCAGTTACCATTCCGAATGGCAATTATTACATCAATGTTCGTTCCAAAGTCGCGTCCAGTGTTGATATTCCTGGTGGAAGTGCCGCAGATTCCACCGCCATTCAGTTGTATTCCGGCAACAGTTCCAAGGCTCAGCAGTTCACTTTTACTAGGCAGTCTGATGGGAGCTATGAGATCGTCAATGTGAATTCCGGCAAGGCTTTGGACGTGCGTAATGGTGTTGCTGAGAATAACGCTGTAGTGCAACAGTATTCTCGAAATAATTCCCAGGCTCAGCGATGGTTTATTCGTGATTCCGGAGCGGGATATTATTTGCAGTCCGCTCTCGGTAATTGGGTTCTGGATTTGAGTGGCGGAAATACTGCGAATGGTGCTGCGATTCGGCTGTATGCGCCCAATGGCACTGCTTCACAGCTGTTTGTTGTTTCGTCAAGCGATGTCAATATAGCTACTGGAGTGTCGATGATTATCACTTCGGTTGCGAATAAAAAACTTGTCACGGATGTGACGGGTGCGTCAACGGCGAACGGGGCGCGAGTTCAGCTTTATTCAAGTAATAATACGAACGCCCAGAAATATCGATTTGGATCAATCGGCAACGGAACTTACAAGATTATCAATGCTAATTCGGGCAAGGTGCTGGATGTGTCTGGCGGATCCACTGCTAATGGGGCGGCATTGCAGCAATATACGAGTAACAATACTGTTGCTCAGCAGTGGACAGTGCGGAATTACGGCAGCGGCAGGATTGCGCTGGTGTCGGTGAACGCCAACAAAGCTGTCGATATTCCAGGTGGCAATGCCGTGCAGCAGGCTCAGCTGCAGCTTTATTCGCCGAATGGCACTGTTGCTCAGCAGTGGTTGGTCGCAAAGGCACCGTTGACGTTGCGCGAACGTTTGAACGAAACCGCAGCCAAGCATAGGCAGGATCTGCCGGATGGCACCTACACGTTCGGATCGAAGCTTAATACGTCCATGAAGATGGATGTAAGCGGCGCTTCCCGTTCAAATTATGGAAACGTGCAGATCTGGGCGGGTAATGGAACCAATGCTCAGAAGTGGAAAGTGACGCATGATTCCAACGGATACGTGACCTTGACCAGTGTGAACTCCGGCAAAGTGTTGGATGTGAATGGCGGCGTATCTGCCAACGGAACCAACGTGCAACAGTACGATTCCAATGGAACATACGCTCAGAAGTGGATAGCAGTCAAAAACTCCGATGGCTCATACACGTTCCAGTCGGCGCTCGCGGAAAACAAAGTTCTTGATGTTTCGGGTGCTTCTACCTCGAATGGTGCCAATGTGCAACTGTATACCGCAAATGGCACGAATGCTCAAAAGTGGGTGAAATAGCAGACAGATTAACCAATAAAATATGGCTGAGGACAAGTATCTTTTTGCTCTCAGCCATATTTGGAATCTGTGCTATTTCTGGCGCCGCATCATGGCGAATTGATTGGCGTCAATGATGAATGCTTTGCGGTCGTTTTTGGCCATGACATCGAGGATGATGCCGGTGATGAACAATAGCAGTCCGGCAATGACGAGCATGACAGCGCCGATAAGCGTGGGGAATCGCGCCACCATGCCAGTGTGCCAGAAATCCACGGTCACGCTGCCGCACAGCACGATGCCGATGATACCGAGGATGACGCCAAGTCCGCCGAAGAACGGCAGCGGCTTATACTCGCGAATCATGCGGAAGATGGTGCTCATCACCTTGATGCCGTCGCCCACGGTGTCGAGCTTGCTGACGGAACCCTCGGGGCGGTCGCGGTACTGAATCGGCATCTCAAACAGGCGCAGATTGTTGTTCAACGAGTGGATGGTCATCTCGGTCTCAACCTCGAAGCCTCGCGAAAGCACCGGATAGGTTTTGACGAACGTGAACGAGAAGGCACGGTAGCCGGTCATGATGTCGGTGACGTTCGCATGGAACAGGCCATTGATGGAACCGCGCACCAGACGGTTACCGAAGTTGTGGAATGGTCGTTTGTTCTCTTGGAAGTAGGTGGAGCTCAAGCGGTCGCCGATTACCATGTCGTAGCCTTCGAGCACTTTGTTCACCATGGCGGGTGGGGCGTCTGCGGGGTAGGTGTCATCGCCGTCGGACATGATGTACACGTCGGCATCGATGTCTTCGAACATGGCTCGGATCACGTTGCCTTTGCCTTGGCGTGGCTCCTTGCGGACGATTGCGCCCTCTGACGCAGCGATATCGGCGGTGCGATCAGTGGAATTATTGTCGTAAACGTAGATGTCTGCTTGTGGCAAAGACGCTTTGAAATCGCGAACAACCTTGCCGATAGTCACTTCCTCGTTATAGCAAGGAAGCAGCACGGCGACGGTGGGAGATTGGTTTTCTGGCACAAGCATCACTATACCCTATTACAGTGGATTACTGTGGTTTTTAGGCTGGCAGGCGTCTCTGATGATTCGGTTGAGAGGCGAATGATGTGAATCGGTTTGTGTCGTCACCGTTCGACTTGCGTGTGAGGCCGTATTCTCGACTCCGATTGAACCCATTGTGTATTTGGTCACTGACAAGTATTTCGTCGTATTACTTGTGGAAAGTATGAATGATGGGTCGCCGGAACGCGCATAGTAGTGGACGCTTCGTATCATTGAGCACACGAAGCCGGAATGAGCGAATGTGATTTTCGGTCGGTGCACGCGAGGAGCGTGTTTGGAAAGCCGGTAGCAGAGAATTGGAAGACGTTTGGAAGTTCAAAATGAGAAGGCCTTGGGCGCGCAGTCCGCAAGCGCGAAAAACCCAAATGTGAAAGCGGTGCCCGCCCAATGGGTGCGTTTGGCATTGACATTGCTGGTCGCCGCCATCATCAGCTGTGGTTGTGTCAAAGCATATCCTTGGTTCTCCGCGAAGGTGTTCAACCTTACGCTTGCCGGTGCTGATCTGCATATCAAACTGTTGCGGCTCGCCATACTGTTCCCTATCTGGACATTGGTGTGCTCATGGTTCTCGTTTGGCCTTCCCATGGTAGGCGACTGGCTGCACCGCAACCGGTTCCGTCTGGGTGCGGCCATCATTCTGGCCGCGGTGGTGTTGAACGTTAGCGGCTCCTCGATGGCCGTGTGGAACATCTGGCTTGGCCGAAATGGTACCCAGGATCTCGTGTTCGGCACACCACGCCCCATCCGCACCGACGAATATGTGGTCGGCACCCCGCTGGCCTTCTCGCAGGCATACAACAACTACGGCTACTTCAACGGACTATTCGGTGATAAGCCGGCGGACATGTTCATCATCAAGGACGCTCCGGCATGGTTCCCCACCGAAGTGTTCCGCCCATTCCACTGGGGGTACCTGCTGTTGGGTAGCTCCGCGGGATTGGCCTTCTACTGGTCGGCACGACTGGTCGTCCTGTTCCTCTCCGCTTATCAGTTCTTTCTGTGCGTCGGTGGCGACAAGAAGCCCGTCTCCCGTCCCATGGCGGTTTTCGGCGCTTCGCTCATCACCTTCGCGCCACTCACGCAATGGTGGTTCGCGGTCAACGGTTTGCCGGAAATGCTGATCGCGGTATTCGTATCCATCTGCTGCTTCGACCACATGCTCCAACGGCAGGAGACGTGGGTGCGGCTGCTATGCGGTGCGGTAATCATGCAGTGCGCTGGCATGTTCATCCTCACGCTGTACCCGGCATGGCAGATTCCGATGGGTTACATTCTTCTGGGCCTCATCATCGCCATGGTGATCAGGCACTGGGGGAAGATTCGCTTCAAGCCCGTCCAAATCGTCGGACTGGTTGTGATAGGACTCGTTTTCACAACATTGCTGGGTTTGGCCCTGCTGAAATCCGCTGACACGATCCGTGCGATGATGAGCACCGCCTACCCGGGGTCGCGTATGTCGAAGGGCGGCGGCCAATCCCCGCTGCTGATGTTCTCTTCCTTGGCCACGCTTTGCCTGCCATTCAAGGATTTCTACGAGAGCGCAATGCTCACTGGCAACAATGTGGAAGTTGCCGCATTCATCGATCTGTGCCCTCTGGGCATGCTGTTCGCGGTCATGAACATGATTAAGCGCAAGAAAGCCAATTTCCTCGATTGCTATCTCATCGCGTTCCTTGTGTTTATGTCCGTATTTGCCGTTGTCGGATTCCCTGCTTGGTTGTCAAAGCTGACGTTCATGTCATCGGTGACCAGCAGCAGGACCACGGTCGCCATTGGCGTATGCAACATCATCCTGCTAATCAGGTGTGCTCGGGAATGGTGCGCCAACCATTCCGTGAAGGCCAAGGCTGTGGTCGCCGTGGTGTACACGGTATGCGCCGCGGTGATCGCATACATGGTCTTCAGTCCGTATCTGGATGTCACGATGACCATATCGTGCGCGGCAGCCGGGTTCGTCCTTGCGGCGGCTGTGGTGTCGTGCGATTTGAAGGTCGGTAAGATCGTCGCAACCCTTGCAACATTGGTTATGGCCTTCTCCGGTTTTGCAATCAATCCGGTGCAGTACTCCTCCGCGCCAATCACCGATCAACCGGTGGTCCAGCAGGTGCGCATACTGCAGGAGCATAAGCCTGGAGTATGGGTCGCGGAAGGCGGTAACTGCGCACGTCTGGCGAATCTGCTGGTGGCGAACGGCGTGAAGACGTTCAACGCCTTGGCGGTTACCCCGGACCTGCAAGGCATGAAACGCCTCGATCCGGACGGCACATGGCAGCGCATCTACAACAGATACGCGTTCATCAGCATCAACATCGTCGATAAGCCGGTGGAGAAACCATTCAAGCTCTCCGCCAACGATGCGTATACGATTACCGTGACTCCTGAACAGCTGGAACGGTTGGGAGTGACCTACGTACTTTCAACGAACGATCTGAACAAGCGCAGGTTCGACGGGTATCGTTTCGTGAAGATCGGCGAGACGGTCAGCGGGGAGACGCCGTACGAAGTGCAGCGGATTAACTAATCCCAAGTCGAGTTCTCGATTGTTGCAGGCAGGGAGCGGGGAGAACGGCTCCGTTCGCCCCGCCGGGACTTGGCGTACATACAACGGCAAGGCTAAGATAAAGTTCTATGTCTGAAGAACTTTTCACTCCCAAGAACATCATCGTGACCGGTGGCTGCGGTTTCATCGGATCGAATTTCGTGCATTACGTGGTCGACAACCATCCGGACGTGCACGTGACCGTGTTGGACGCTTTGACCTACGCGGGCAACATCGCGAACATCGCGGGCCTGCCGGAGGACCGCGTCGAGTTCGTGCACGGCAACATCTGCGACGCGGAGCTGCTCGACAGGATCGTGCCGGGCCACGACGCGATCGTGCATTATGCGGCCGAGTCGCACAACGACAACAGCATCGCGAACCCCGAGCCGTTCCTCAAGACGAACGTGGAAGGCACGTTCCGCCTGCTGGAGGCCGTGCGCAAGTACGGCGTCCGCTACCATCACGTGAGCACGGACGAGGTGTACGGCGACCTGGCGCTGGACGATCCGGCGAAGTTCACCGAGTCCACCCCGTACCATCCGTCCAGCCCGTACTCGAGCACGAAGGCGGCATCGGACATGCTGGTGCGCGCGTGGACGCGCACCTACGGTTTGAGGACCACGATCTCCAACTGTTCGAACAACTACGGTCCGTACCAGCATGTGGAGAAGTTCATTCCCCGCCAGATCACCAACATTCTCGAGGGCATCCGTCCGAAGCTGTACGGCAAGGGCGAGAACGTGCGCGACTGGATCCACACCGAGGACCACTCCAGCGGCGTGTGGACCATCCTGACCCGGGGCCGTATCGGCGAGACCTACCTGATCGGCGCGAACGGCGAGAGGAACAACATCACCGTGCTGCGCATGATCCTGAAGATGATGGGCCAGGACGAGGACGCGTTCGACTGGGTCAAGGACCGCCCCGGCCACGACCGCCGCTACGCCATCGACTCCACCAAGCTGCAGACCGAGCTCGGCTGGAGGCCCACGCACACCGACTTCGAGTCCGGACTGAGGGCCACCATCGAGTGGTACACCGAGAACCGCGCCTGGTGGGAGCCCGCGAAGGCCGCCACCGAGGCCAGGTACAAGCAGCAGGGCCAGTGAGCTGTAGATGAGTGATGAGGCTGAGCTGGAAGCATTGCTTCGCCAGTTGATTGTGGACTGGGAGAACGAAGTCGTTGAATTCAAAGCGGCTGGAGAAGATTATTCGACTGGCACAATTGGGAAATATTTTTCTGCTTTATCCAACGAAGCTAATCTTAGAGGCAATGCTTCGGCTTGGCTGGTGTTCGGTGTAGACAACAAGACGCACACAATAGTTGGGACGAAGTACGGCAAAGAGCCGGAACGTTTGTCGCAACTGAAGATGCAGATTACTCGTGATACCGAGCCGCGCTCATCTTTTAAAGACATTCATGAGTTGAATCTTCCCGAAGGAAGAGTGCTCATGTTTGAGATTCCACCTGCTCCAACCGGACTTCCTGTATCATGGCAGGGATATTGGCACGGGAGAAGTGGCGAGAGTCTTGTTGCCCTGACCGCAGACAAGATGGATCGTATCCGAAGCGAAACTGACATTAATGATTGGACTGCAGAAATAGTTCAAGATGCTTCGCTAAGCGATTTGGACGAGGAAGCTATGCGTCACGCCCGCTCGGCTTTTGCAAAGGCTCATGCGAACCGTATTAGCGAAGAAGAAATCGCTTGTTGGACCGATCAGGAGTTTCTTAACCGTGCTCGTGTAACCAAGAACGGTCAATTGACTCGTGCCGCATTACTCTTGCTGGGTAAACCTGAAGCAGTTGATAAACTGCCAGCCGGCATGTTTGAAATGACATGGAAGCTGGTGGGACAGGAGAACGCTTATGAACATTTTGGTTTGCCATTTCTGCTGAGCACAACGCGGCTGTATCGACGAATCAGGAATATTCAGTTACGGTTGCTTCCTCCGGGACAGTTAATGCCGCAGGAAGTGTCGAAATATGACGAGCAATCCGTTATGGAAGCTCTGCATAATTGTATTGCGCATCAAGATTATTGCAGAGGCGCGCGGATTCTGGTAACAGAATATCCGGACCGTCTGGTTTTCGATAACAGTGGTTCCTTCTTTGAAGGACATCCAGATGACTATATCTTGGGAGATAAGTCTCCTGATCGTTACCGTAACCCATTTTTGGTCAGGGCCATGGGTGAGCTATACATGATTGATCGTATGGGATACGGGATTAAGAGGATGAACGAAGTCCAAGCCGGCAGGTATCTTCCGCTCCCCGATTATGACCTGAGTGAAGTGAGCAAGGTTCGTTTGACCATGTATGGCGGAGTGGTTGACCAGGAGTACACTCGCTTGCTTCTGAGCAACACTGGTCTTCCGTTGCCTGATGTGCTTGCATTGGATAGAGTCCAGAAAGGAATGGCCATTCCAGAAGATGTTGTCGCGCGTTTACGAAAGAAGAAGCTGATTACTGGAAGAAAACCGCATCTTCAAGTTGCGCCGGTAATTGCTGCAGCTTCGGACACTAAGGCCGAATATGTGAAAGCACATAATCAGGACGATATGTTTTACCAGAGGCTAATTATTAGCTATCTTGAGGAATTTGGTTCGGCCTCTCGGCAGGATATTAATAAGTTGTTGTTTACGAAGCTGGGCGATATGCTCACAGATGACGAAAAAAACAAAAAAGTCGGGAATCTTCTGACTTCTTTGAGGAGAGAGGGGCGTATTTTCAACGCGGGATCGCGAAGGTACCCAGAGTGGGAACTGAAGCAAGGCTTTTCTGCAGAATAGGAGATTTCAGAATAAGAAATGGACTTCTGCAGAATAAGACTGTTGGGAAACAGCCGTTTTCTATTCTGCTGACTACTATTTGAGCAGAATAACAACATCAAGGAATGGGACTCATGGATTTTGAGAAGGAACTGAAGGTCGAGAGGACGAACATTCCCGGCCTGATCGTGTTCGACCTGCCGGTGCACGGCGACAACCGCGGCTGGTTCAAGGAGAACTGGCAGCGCGCGAAGATGACCGCGCTGGGCCTGCCCGATTTCGGGCCGGTGCAGAACAACATCTCGTTCAACGCGAAGAAGGGCGTGACCCGCGGTATCCACGCCGAGCCGTGGGACAAGTACATCAGCATCGCGACCGGCGCGGTGTTCGGCGCGTGGGTCGACCTGCGCCCGGGCGAGAGCTTCGGCCAGGTGTACACCACCCGCCTCGACCCGTCCAAGGCGATCTACGTGCCGCGCGGCGTGGGCAACAGCTTCCAGGCGCTCGAAGACGGCACCGCGTACACGTACCTCGTCAACGCGCACTGGAGCCTCGAGCAGAAGAAGACCTACACCTTCGTGAACCTCGCGGACCCGGAGCTGGACATCCAGTGGCCGATTCCGCTGGAGGAGTCCGAGCGCAGCGAGGCCGACCTGCACCACCCGATGCTCAGGGACGCCAGGCCCATGGCCCCGCGCCGCACGATGGTCACCGGCTGCAACGGCCAGCTCGGCCACGCCATCCGCGACTACGTGGAGGAGCACGGCCTGGAGGGCTTCGAGTTCAACGACATCGACACGTTCGACTTCTCCGACCCGGCCCAGTACGACCGGTTCGACTGGAGCCTGTACGGCACGATCATCAACGCCGGAGCGTACACCGCGGTCGACAGGGCGGAGACCCCGGAGGGACGCCCCGTGGCGTGGAAGGCCAACGCGCAGGGCCCGGCCCTGCTCGCCAGGGTCGCCCACGAGCACAACATCACCCTGGTGCACGTGAGCTCGGACTACGTGTTCGACGGCACCGCCGAGGAGCATGACGAGGAGGAGGCGTTCGCGCCGCTCGGCGTGTACGGGCAGACCAAGGCCGCGGGCGACATCGCCGTGGCGAACGCGCCGCGCCATTACATCCTGCGTTCCAGCTGGGTGATCGGCGAGGGACGCAACTTCGTCAAGACCATGATGGCCCTGTCCGACCGCGTCGCGGACGCGCGGGACGGCCTGGACGAGGTCACCGTGGTGGACGACCAGTACGGCCGCCTGACCTTCACCCGCGACATGGCCGAGGCGATCTTCCACCTGCTCGACTCCGGGGCGCCGTTCGGCACGTACGACCTGACCGGTTCGGGCGCGGTGAGGAGCTGGGCGGACATCGCCCGCAAGGTGTTCGACCAGGCCAACGGCAACGGCGACAGGGTGCGCCCGATCTCGACCGCGGAGTACTTCGCGAACGCGAAGGCCCCGGTCAGCCCGCGTCCGACGCATTCCGCCCTGTCCCTCGCCAAGATCGAGAACGCCGGGTACCACGCGCCGGATTGGGAGGAAACCCTCAAGACATACGTCGCCAAGGAACTTGGCAAGTAAGGCATGAGAAGTCGAGAAGGCCAAGATTTCTCGACGAATCCATGAATAACGAGATGCTCCGGAATCCATCCCGGAGCATCTCGTTTATGTATGGTCTGTGTGGATACCCCCTATGGAGGTGTGCCAACGTCCATATGCAGGCATTAGGGTGTGTTTACGCTAGTTGGGTTTTGGCTGTGTTTTTTCAGGTAGGTGGCGATGAGGATCAGCCGGAGGTCGGCGAGGAAGGTCTCGTCGGGCCTGTCTGGCGGGTGGCGGCCTTGCGGTGGTGCTTCATGCGGTTGAAGACGCGTTCGACCATGTTACGCCCCTTGTGCGCCTCCCTGTCGCAATCCCATGGGGCCGTACGGTTCCTCCTGGGCGGCACGCCCGGCGTCAGGCCGAACGACTCGGCCGGCGGCCGGGTGGGATCCCCCTCGTGCGCGCGGTCCATGGGCGGGCGCGCGCCCATGAACGCGCCGGGCGCGGCCATCTGATATGAACTGTTTTTTGTTCCGTGTTTTCCCTGGCTCGATGGGAGATGATGGGGCCATGGCGAAGGGCGCGGGATGCACGCCG